>JGI10211J34971_10003873_pt1 | contig 11928 bp, 23 predicted proteins | sample Etolagsediment_FD_34971 | JGI IMG/M metagenome (IMG submission 34971)
TCAGGCATTGGGGCCTCCCCTGCCGCGACCACCGCGCGGGCGAGGGCTTCGGGCCAGTCGTTGGCAGCCCCGAGTTCGTGCTGTCCGTACGGTCGGCGGTCAATGTGCCATCACGGCCAAGCAACAGCGCCTCGTCGCGTGCCAGGAGCCACTCCAGCATCGCCCAGCAGAACGCCGGGTCGTCGAGGGAGGGGGCTGGCACACGGTTGCCGCCCCTATCGTAGTGACCATCGGGTCCGGCGACGGACCATCCGACGATGTACGCCGCGTCCTCGGCCAGCTGAATGCGGTCAGTCATCCCGATTCGCCTCCACGAGTGCCTCGACTCCATCGCGACGGACAAGGATCTCGGCGTCGCAGTCGGTGCAGTTACAGATCATGCGCAGCCACGTCTGGCCGCTCGCATTGGCGCGAACGCGACGCCCGATGGAGTCACGCCTCACGGAGCCGCCGTTCATGAACCACGGAGACGACCACCATCCGCGTGCGACATGCTCAAGCGCGCGACACCCCTCGCGGTGGTCGCGCACCAGCTTCGTGAGCTTGCTCATCCCGCCACCTCGTGCGCCGAGGCAACGCGCGCGGCCTGCTCGGCCAGCTTCTTGCGGTCAGTCATCGCACGTCTCCGTTCGGGTGGAACGCCGGGCAGTCGGCGGCGTGGCGAAACGCGGGAACCATGTTCTCGCGGGCTCCACACCAAGGACAGCCCATGTCGTCCGGGTCTCGGCATCGAAACGGGACAGGACCCACCCGCGTAAGGCGGCGGGCGAGTACACGGTGTCCGGGTGCTCGGCCCACCGCAGCACGTCCGCCGCCAGGGAATCGGTGGCCGCCTCGGCGCGCTCGGCGCGAGCGATGGCGGCGTCGCAGGCTTCCTTGAGCAGGGATGCGGCGCTACCCTTCGCATCCCGCTCCCGCTCAGCCCGTTCGACGCGACCAGCCAGTGACAACGCCTCCGAGTCCCGGTCTCCTTCGGTGGCTTCGAGATAGGCGCGGATCTTGTCACGGGCGTGTGTCGTGGCTCGCCACCCGTCCCCAATCGACTGAGGACGTATCAGGCGCTCCATGTCCTCCCGCGTCAGCACCGGCCCGGCGGGCGGCAGGGCGGCTTCGATAGCGTCGAGGATGGCGCTCATGTCCACGGAGCCGTCTGGCTCAAGCTCCAGCCTCGGGTACGGAATAGCCGTCAGTGCCGCCTTCCTATCCCACAGCTTGCAGTCAGCCATCGACTTCCGCATCCGCCTGGTAATCGGGCAGGCCGGACACGCACGCGACGCGTCTAAGCATCCAGCCGGTCACCAGCCAATCCGACAGACTCTCGACAGCCTGCCCTGCTGCGGTTAGCTCGTCGTGTACGTCATAGACTTCTTGATCGATACGGCGATCCGCCATGCCAGTCTTTCTCAGGTACAGCGTCACGATCACCTTGCTCATGACTTTTCCTCCTCGGCCGCTCGGGCCTGCTGTTCCATTACGTCGGCCGCCTGCTGTAGTTCCTCGATCCGCTCAGCAAGAGACAGGATGCAGTCGTCTTGCGTGTGGCGGTCCTCTTCGGCAATGCCGTAGCTGCGACCGAGTCGGCCACGACAGCGCGCGCACATCACGGCACCGTAGTCATCGACGTGGAAATCCGCTCGCTCGCTCATCCCTCGCCCTTCGTCTGGCGTACGGTCATGACTTGGTCGATCATGTCTCTACTCCGGGGTTCGCTCCCCGCGCCCCTTCGCCGTCAGCACGGCGCGGGCTACGGGGTCGCTCGTCGTCGCGGCCAGATCCATCAGCCGCCTTCGGTCTCGATTCGTTCGGGCCGCTCGGCACCGCTTGCACCGCGAGTGCCGCTGGGTGTGGCCCTTGTCGCCACGGTGGTAGTGCGTGAACGCATCCGGCGGCAGCCAGGCGTCGCACGCCGAGCACTGGTGCTCGAGGCCCACGCCGTCGCCGGCAACGCGGGTGGCCGGTCCGAGCCTCATGGCGAGCCCTCCGTCGCCTGCTCGCTCAGCCGGTCAGCCATCTCGGTCAGCCATCTCGGTCAGAGCCCTGGCTAGCGCGCGGGCTTGCGCCGGGCTCATCCACGGCGTTTCTTCCATGTGCGGTCCACGCCACGCCACCTTGGCGGGCACATCCACGGCGTCGTCGTTCTCGTACACCAGCCCCACGTCGCCCGTCTCCGTGTCGTAGACGTGCCAGCGCGCGTGCAGCAAGTGCAGCGTGGTCCGGTAACTCACATCCGCTCGGTCGCTCATCCCTCGTCCTCCGCTGCCTGCTGTTCCTTGCGCAGCTCCGACTCGATCTCTCCGAGCCGTGAGTTCGCTGCGTGCGTACGATTCTTGAGCGAGTCCACCTCGGCACGCTGACGGTCGCGCATGAACTCCAGCGCCTCGACCCTCGTAGGGAAGTACCGTTCTCTCACGCCCAACCGGGCGCAACGCTCATCCGGCCGACCCTGCCCGCCAATCAGCCACACGCTATTGTCCGTGTAGCGCCTGACGGCAACTGGAATGGAATTCGTAGTCCAGCGCGAGGCACGCCACCATTGCTCGGTGCTCATCCCTGCTCCTCCTTCGCCTGTTCGTCCCGGACTTCCATCAGGTCGTCCGGGTGCTTATCGTACAGGTCGGCCATCGGTTCACGCAGCGCCGTGCGTAGCGCATCGATCAGGCGGTTCGCCTCGGCAAGCCGCGCCTCAATCTCGGACATCCCGGCATTGGCCATGGCATCGGCCGCGGCGCACGTTTGCTCGGTCGCGTATCCAAGCCCAGCGAACCCGCAGAGCGAGTAGCCGATCAGTTGGGCGAACTGCTCGCGGTCGGCGCGCGGCACGTCCCAGCATGCGATCCGGTTCAGGTCGATCCCGCCTTCGTCCAGCAAGCGGCGGACGATCGCGTTCGCACGAAATCGCTGTACGCCGTGGCCGTCCACTTCGATGTACTGCATCGGGTGTCGCATTACGCCTGCTCCTCCAGCCACTCCCAGATCGCGCGCGGCAGGGCTTCGCGCGGGTCGCCGTGGGACTCTGTGATGTTCAGGTCTTCGCCCCAGCAGAGCGCTGTAAGCTGCTCAGGTGTGGCGCCGATGGAAAGGCTTGGGAACACACTGATTCCCCGCCGCTTGCACTCGTCCCAGCACGCGAAGAAGAATTCCGCGCTCGGGGCGGGGGCGGGAACCGTCTGCCATGTCGCCCGAGTCTCGTCGTGATAGCGACGCCACACTGGGCCGCGCCCCGTTTCAACGCGATCAAGCCGCAAGAACTCCCGCGCCACGCGCTCGCACACCTGCTCGATCGTCGGGGTCATGCCGGCACCTGCCTCTCCACCTCGACGCGCACGCCAGGCGGGAGCCGATCGAGCACCGCCTTGCGGGCCACCCTGTGCATCGACTTGCCGTCGGTGCCGTGGTGGAACTTGGCGCAGGCCGAGATCTCGCGAAGCACGCGGATCGCGTAGTCCTCGAGTTCCAGGTTGATGGCTGTGCGAGTGTCGGTCACTTGTAGATCCTCTGGAACATGCCGCGGAACGGGGTGAACTCACACACCATCGCGTACAGGATCAACAGCCAGACGGTGACGCCAGCCCAGCGCGTGAACGAGCCGAAGACAAACTCGAGCGCTTCCATCACGGCCCCCACCCCGCACCAGGTTCGCTCAGCGCGACGCAGATCATCGCGATCACCACGAGGGCGGCGCCCATCGCAGCCCACCGAACGGGCAGCGAGACGCCGGGCTTGAGTCGGTTCATGTGTCCCTGTCGGGGCATGTCGGTCTCCGAGTAAGTGGGCCGTCCGGCCCCGACGACGGCGATGTCAGACCGTCGAAAATAGGAAGAAAGAAGAAGGGGTGACCAGGGCCGGGCGACCCGGAATCTCTAGCGGTCATCGGCACCGGCCCAGATCGTGTCCAGGCAGGTGTTGCAGGCTTCGTCAGGGCTGCCCTCAGCGCACTCCGGGCATTCCTCGTGGAACTCACGGTCGGCCACAAGCAGCGGGATGTCGAGCGCCGCACCACCGGTCTCGCTATCGAGCCCGTCACGGACCAGGTGCTCGCGAACCGCCTCATGCACCGCCATCAACTGCTTGGCGAGCTCGCGAACAACAGGGTGCTCATGGTCCGTGCGCAGCGCGTCGCAGAGGTCGTGGGTGTAGGTGATCAGCATCTGCGTGTCTCCGTTGACACCCTGGTTATCGGCGGATCCTCGAAATTGGTCAAGGGCCAAAAGTACTTTTGTTGTTGCAGTCGTCGCCGGCACAGCCGATAGTATCCCTGTCAAGACACAAGGAGCATCCATGAGGGACGCAACCATCCTCCGCGAGATTGGCAAAGCGCTGCTCGACGGAGAACTCGATCACGGCTGGCAGCGCACGGTCGCTCGGGCAATCGGCGTCTCCGATGCCACCGTGTCCGACATCTTGCGCGGCAACAGAAAGATGACCGAAGCGGTCAGGGCTGCTGCGGAACAGAAACTGGAGGAGGTGAGGTCGTGATCGAACGAACCGACAGAGTCAACTGGTCCACGCTCAAGGTCATCGACAAGAGCCCGAAGCACTACCGCCACCACCTCGAGCACGGCCGCAAGGACAGTGAGGCCCTGCTGCTGGGCCGGCTTACGCATGCCCTGGTGTACGAGCCGGACGAGGTCGTGTCGCGGTATGTCTGCGAGCCCCGTTTTCACAAGGGCATGAAGGACGAGACTGCTTGCGCCAAGGGGTACGCCGGCGGCAAGGAGTCCGCTGCCGAGTGGGCCGCCGAGCACACCGAACACACAATAGTCTCGGCTGAGCTGTGGGCCCGGGCGGCAGACATGGCCCACGCGCTCCACTCTGACCCCATCGCTGGCCCGATGATCGAGGGCGGGTTCGCCGAGCAGCTCATCGAGTGGACCGACGCCGAGACCGGCATTGAGTGCCGCGGGCGGGTGGACCACGTCAACGGGCGGCTGAGTGACCTCAAGACCAGCGTCACGGTCGACCCACGGGCGTTCGCTGCGAAGGCCATGCGACTCGGGTACGACGGCCAGCTCGCGTTCTACGCGGACGGCCTGGCCGCGAACGGCATCGTGCTGAACGGCGACCCTGCCCTGATCGTGGTCGAGTCCGAGGCGCCCTACGACGTGGCGGTCATGGTGTTCACCGAACAGCACATCGCTGCAGGTCGCGAGAAGTACCTCCGCTGCCTGCGCATCCTGGCTGACTGCCGGGAGAACGACACCTGGCCTGGGCAGAGCGGTGGGACTACTCTGGAGTTCCCGATGCCCGAGTGGGCCATGCCCAAGGCAGAACTGACCATCGGCGGGGAGCCCCTCGCCATTTAACGCGCCAGCCGGGGCGCTGTGATCCGGCAACTGCAACTGCAAAGGAAACGAGATGCACTACAAACTGCTGTTCCCGTCCACCTACCTCTGCGCCGCCGACCTGCAGGGCCAGGACGTTCACCTGACCATCCGCCGTGTCGTCGTGCAGGAACTCGAGGGCACGGGCGGCGAGAGGGAGAAGAAGCCCCTGGTCTACTTCGAGGAGACCAAGGCGAAGGCCGACGAGACCGGCACCAAGGAGAAGCGCCTGGTGCTCAACGTGACCAACGCCAAGGTCATCGCCTTGATGCACGGCAACGAGGTCGCCGACTGGTCCGGCAAGCGCATCACGCTGTACGCCACAACCTGCGAGAGCTTCGGCGAGACCGTCGATTGCGTTCGCGTTCGCAAGAGTGTTCCGAAGACGGAGAACGACTGATGGCCCGCGTCAACATGAACAAGGAAGCCGATTCCGCTGGCGGCCCGCCCGAAGCCGGAGTGCATCTCTGGGAGGTCCTGAAGTGCGAAGAGGCCGAGAGCCGGAACAAGGACCCGATGTTCAAGGTCGAAGCCAGCCGCGTCACGGGTGACGGCCGGTTCTACGACACCATCATGCTCGCCGGTCCCGGCTGGGGCATTGGCAAGGCCAAGCTCAAGGCGCTTGGTGTCGAAGACGACTTCGAGGGCGAGCTCGACCCGCTCGACCTGATCGGCAAGCACTTCTGGTGCAGCACGGGGCTGGAGACCTACACGAACAAGGAGGGCAAGCAGCGCCAGAAGCTCAAGGCCCTCATCGACGAACTCGAGCACTGCGGGTACCAGCACGTCAGCAACGTGCCGCCCGGGTGCGAGGCGCCGACGCGTGCGGACACGCCGTTCTGATGTCGTGGCGACGCTGGCTCGGGAACCTGTTCGTCTTTCTCGTTGTTTGGAAGACCCTTCCGCCGGTCTGGTCGTGGTCCATCATCGGAGTCATTCTGGGGCTTGAGTCCATCCTGATCGGCATGAATCTGCATCTGCACTGGCTTAAGCGCCAGAACATCAAGACTGTGCGACGCATACTCCGCGACTCTCGCTGATGCTCCGCCCCTACCAGCAACAAGCGGTCGACCTCCTGCGCCAGCGGCACGCTGACCGTCCGCTGCTGTGCCTCCCGACCGGAGCCGGCAAGACAACCGTCGCATCTGAGGTGATCCGCTTGGCGCTCCAGCGGGGCAACCGCTGCATTTTCATGGTCCATCGTCGAGAGCTGGTGGATCAGGCCGTGGCCCGCCTGGCGTCCTTCGGGATCCAGGCGGGTCGCATCATCGCCGGCCAGACCGAGTCGCGCTCGCTGCCCGTGCAGGTGGCGTCCATCCCGTCCCTGATCCGGCGCAAGCACTGGCCCGCTGAGTTGGTCATCGTGGACGAGTGCGCCCACGCCACGTCCACATCGTGGACGAAGTGCCTGGACCGCTACGCGGACGCCTGGGTTATCGGGCTCACGGCGACGCCGATCCGACTCGACGGCCGCGGGCTCGGCGGCATTTTCGGGTGTCTGGTCGAGCCGGTGACGACCCAGGATCTCGTCGAGCAGGGGCACCTCGTGGCCCCCGAGGTCTACGCCCCCCCCCTCGACCTGTCCAGGATCCGCAAGCGGGCCGGCGAATACACGCTCCCCGAGTTGCTCGAGCGCATGAACCCACTGACCGGCTCGATCGTCGACACCTGGTTCCAGCGCGCCTTCGGGCAACGGACCGTCGTGTTCGCGGTGAACGTCGAGCACTCCCAACGGATCGTCAAGGCGTTCCAAGCCCGTGGCGTCGCCGCGGAGCACATCGACGGTGGCACAGATGTCCAGCAGCGCGCCGACTCCCTGGCCAGGCTGCGCTCAGGCGAGACGACGCTGGTTAGCAACTGCATGGTGCTGTCCGAGGGCTGGGACCTTCCGGCCCTGCAGTGCGGCGTGCTGGCTCGGCCGACGAAGTCACTGGCCCTCTTCCGCCAGATGGTGGGCCGCATCATGCGCCCGCCGGGCCCGGTCGTGTGCCTCGACCACGCCGGCTGCCACCACGAACACGGTCTCGTAACGGACCCTGTCGATTGGAGCCTGGACGATTGCGAGCGCCGCTCCGTGATGACCGAGCCTATCCGCACTTGCCAAGAGTGCTTCGCGGTCGTCCCTGTCGACGCTGTGGAGTGCCCGCAGTGTGGCGAACCGCTCGCCCGCGAGGCTCGAACCAATCCCCCCGGCGTCGACAACGACGGCGAGCTCGTCAAGTTCACCCGCGCCGACAAGGCCGAGTGGTATGGGGTGCGCGTCCGGATGGCTTCGGAACTCGGCTACAAGCTCGGCTGGGCTCGAGCGCAGTACCGCAACAAGCATGGCACCTGGCCACGGTTCCGCAGCGTGGAGCAGGAGCACTACGAGTGCCGCTCCCACGAGCTCGTCGAGCAGTGGTACGGTCCACGGCGGGTGTTCCGGTGCGGGCACTGCTGCGAGGAGCGGGTGCTGGAATGATCGCCGCGCTCTACGTCCAGACCAACGGCTGCTACTACGGGCTCGAGAAGGTCGACCCGTGGGACGAAAAGCGGGATGCGCGCACGTACGACGGCCCGTGGCCGGTGGTGGCGCATCCGCCGTGTGCTCGCTGGGGGCGGTACTGGTTCGGTGGGCCATCAGCGCGCGAGCGTCGCAAACTCGGCGATGACGGAGGCTGCTTCGCCGCAGCGCTCGACGCCGTGCGCCGGTTCGGTGGTGTGCTCGAGCACCCGGAGGCGACCCACGCGTGGCGCGCACACGCGATTGTCGCGCCACCTAAGCGTGGTGGGTGGGTCGAAGCCCATCTGCCGCTGGTGTCTCAAGGTCTCCCAGAGGCGTGGACGTGCTGCGTCGAGCAGGGGCACTACGGGCACTTGGCGCGCAAGGCGACTTGGCTCTACTACGTCGGAGCAAAGCCAGAGCCGCTGATCTGGGGCAAGGCTGAGGGCAAGACCGTGCGGCTGGACGAGGGGTTCCATTCAGCGGCTGAGAGGATCGCAGCCAAAGCTCGAGGGCGCGACTCTGGCATGACTGAGCGCTTGTCGGCGCGTCAGCGTGCCGCCACCCCGGTTGAGTTCCGCGACCTCCTCATCTCCCTCGCGGAGTCGGCACGGTGACCGAATCCCAGATCCTAGCCGCGATCCTCCGCGAGTTCGGTAGCCGCACGGACATCCGCCTGTGGCGCCAGAACACCGGCGCCGCGCGCGACCCGCACACCGGCCAGGTCATCCGCTTCGGGGTGCCCGGGCAGGCAGACCTGTCCGGCATCCTGCAGGGCGGGCAGCGGCTCGAGATCGAAGTGAAAACCAAGACGGGCAGACAAAGCAAGGAGCAGAAGCGATGGCAACGGATGATCGAGAAGTTCGGCGGGGTGTACGTGCTGGCGAGGTCAGTGGAGGACGTGCGGGCGGTGCTGGGGTGACGATTGGGTCGCGCCCACCGAATCCGAAGGAGGGTGATGCCTGGACTAACTATGACACAGACGTCACCTACGTTTTCCACAATGGCGAGTGGTGCCGAGCCGTTGTGGATGTGTTCAGCGCCGAGAGACGCCTCGCCAAGATGCGCCGAGCCGTGGAGGGGGAGTGATGGGCGACAAGTGGATCCACGGCGGTAAGGGCGGGCGCGCGTTCTCTGAGGTGCGGTCCGAGCCGATAACGGCCATCGCCAAGTTCGACGCCCGCATCGCGGAGCTGGAGGCCGAGGTGGAGCGGCTGCGGGCCGGACGTGCAGTGTTCAGCAGCCCAGACGACACGGAAGCCATCCAGGCTGCAATCGACAAGGCTGAGGGTGGAGACGGCTCGGTCGTTTTGAGCGTGGCTGATTACTGCGACCTACTTAACGAGGTCGAGCGCCGCGGCCGGCTGATCGAGCGGGCCGTCACCGAGAACTTCGACTGCCTGTGGTGCTCCGGTCACGAAGGGGGCTCGCACCAGCCGGACTGCAACGCTTGCATCGAGATCCACACAGGCCACGAACCCAGCTGCCGCGCCTTCACCCCCGACGGCTCCGTCCGCTGGGGCGAGCCCCCGCTGTCCGACGAAGAGAAGCAGCATCGCGAAGCCGGCAAGTTCCGGCACGGAGACGAATGATCGCCCCCCGCAAATGGCCCGACCTCGACTTTTTTGCAACGGCCAGCGTGGGTGAAGCGTGGGTCGACTTTGATGTCTACGAACGGTACGGGCCCGGGGGCATCGAGATCACGCCGGACATCGCAGAGCCCGACATGCGATGGGCGCACGGCACCGTCAAGTGGGACGGGTGCTCGAACTGGTCGTTCGACTGCATACTCCATGGCTGCAGCCGCCAAGACATAACCAACATGACCGAGGTGCTCGCCCGCTGCTGGGATTGGGCGTCTGAGTTGCTGGCCGACCAGTGGTACGGAGGACCATCGTGAACCAAGACCCCATCGCCCAACTTTTCGCCCTCGGTCTCGGCCCGTGGACGACGCCCCTGCGCGGTAAGATTCCGGTCCTCGACGCCTGGACAGCCCTTGACCCCGTCGACGAAGCCACCGTCCGCACCTGGCTCGACGTGGGCTACAACCTCGGCTTCCGGACAGGCTCACGGTCGGGGCTCATCGTCATCGACGACGACCAGGCCAGGTCCGGTGGCGGCGACTACGAGCCACCAGCTACGGGGCTCGTGGCAGCGACCCCGACCGGTGGTCGGCACTTCTACTACAAGGCCCCCGACCCGTGCCCCGGCAACTCGGCCAGTCGGCTCGCGCCCCACGTCGACGTGCGTGGCGAGGGTGGCCAGGTTGTCGTGCCGCCTAGCATCCACCCCGTGGCTCGAGAGTCCTACACCTGGCTCAGCACGGGTGAGCCCGCGGACTACCCGGCTACGGTCCACGTCGACATGACGAAGCCCGACCCGCCGTCCGCCGGCTTGGGCTACGCAGCCACCGCGCTCCACCAAGAGGTCCACGCGGTCCGCAACGCCTCCGAGGGCAACCGCAACGACACGCTCAACCGGGCCGCGTTCAGCCTCGGCCAGCTCGTGGCCGGCGGGGTGCTCGACCTGGCTACTGTCCGGGCAGAGCTCAAGTCCGCGGCTGTCATCGCCGGGCTGTCCTCCGCCGAGACCGCCAAGACCATCCGGTCCGGGCTGCAGGCCGGGCGCGAGCACCCTCGAACGGCTCCCGAGCGACGGGCGGGCGGCTCCGTCGCCCTGCAGCAGCCCCCCAAACTCCCCCCCGGCGCCGACGTCCTCATCCCTGGGTCCCACGTCATCGAGCACGGCGAGTGCGTCGAGCAGGGCAACCACGACTTCGCGTCCCACGTCCTCGCCAAGCTCGCCCCAGGCAGCATCTACCGGCGGGCCGGCCAGCTCGGGGAACTCCAAGGCGGCCAGTTCTGCCCGGTCTCGGTCCACCGTCTGCGCTCGATCATCGATGGTTCGATCCGCCTGGCCGTGGGCAAGGACCACGAGGGCGAGCTCCAACTGCAGTTCCGTACATGCAGCCGGGACCATGCCTCGGTCGTGCTCGACTTCGGGCAGGTCCAGGGCGACGTCCGCGAGCTCGTCCACCTCGCGACCCACCCGGTGTGCGTCGGGGCGGATTTCAGCCCCGCCAAGCCCGGCTGGAACGCGGACTCCGGCGTCTACCTGGCCGACGAGGTCACCCCCGACCCGTTGCCGCTCGACGAAGCCAAGGCCGTGCTCGAGGACCTGGTGGCAGACTTCCCGTTTCAGGAGTCCTCGGACCGGGCCAACTTCCTGGGCCTGCTCCTGACTCCGATCCTCCGCCCCGCCCTGGGCGAGCCAGTCCCCATGCACCTCATCAACAGCCCCATGGAGCGGACCGGCAAAACCAAGCTGGCCGAGATCGTCCTGGGCGTCGCCGTCTCCGGCCGCCGGGTCCCCGCCATGCAGTTGGGCGACCGGGAGGAGGAACGCGAGAAACGTATCTTGGCCGTCCTGCTCCGTGGCCAGGGCTTGCTTCACCTCGACAACCTGGCTGAGCACCTCAACAGTGCCGCCTTGGCCAGCCTGCTCACATCTTCCGAGTATCAGGGCCGCATCCTGGGGGCCAGTTCCGCACCCAGCATCCCCAACAGCCTGACCGTCGTCGGCACCGGCAACAACGTCCACGCCACGGGCGAGCTCACCAAGCGCATCGTCCCCATCCGCCTGCTGCCCGATACCGAGGCACCCGAGGAACGGAACGACTTCCGGCACCCCGATCTNCTNGGCTTCGTCACTGAGTCCCGCCCCCGGGTCCTCGGCGCGCTCATGGGGCTTATCGAGTCTTGGCGCGACAACGGTCGTCCGCTCCACCGTGGGGCGTTCGGTGGGTTCGAGCGCTGGACTGCTGTCACCGGAGGGATCCTCACGAACGCGGGATACGACGACTGGCTCGCCAACATGGCGGCCTGGCGGGGTGCTGCGAACGACGCCGGCCAAGAGAACCGGGACTTTGTCGCAGCCTGGCACGCGGCCCACGGCTCTGCCTGGGTCAAGGCCTCGATCCTCTACGACCTGGCCGTGGAGCTTGACCTGTTCGGGTGGCTCGAGGCCGGCCGGACCGAACGAGCCCGGCGCCGCATGTTCGGCGTCCGGGTCCTGAACCGCCTGGCCGGCCGGGTCGTCGGCCTACCCAACGGCGCCAGCTCCGTT
>JGI10211J34971_10003874_pt1 | contig 11923 bp, 10 predicted proteins | sample Etolagsediment_FD_34971 | JGI IMG/M metagenome (IMG submission 34971)
TTTTCAAGGTAGAAATAATACAACTCAATACTTAAATAATACTGGGCCGAACTTTTTATTAAAAATAAATGATTTTTAAAATGATAACAAAATGGATAAAATATAATGAAGACGGTTTAATTTCTCAGATTAGTGAAATTGAACAAGATGGATTTACAAGATTGGATTTGAATATAACTGAACAGTTATGGATTTCTAATTATTATAATTTGATAGTAATTGGTAAGTTAATATATTCAAATGGTGATTTGATAGAAAACCCAAATTATGTAGAACCTATATCAGATAAAGTAGATCTTCAATTAGAAAAAAGGGATTTCGGACAAAGGTTGATAGCCGAAGTGATGGTTGAAACAGGAGTCGAAGGTATATTAACAGTTAATCCTCAATTAGGAATGACTTTAATGACATTAACTGAAAGTTTATTTTATGCTTTAAATAATGGATTTTTGATTTTAGCTATAAACTCAATAAAATCAATTCCTTTGGCTGATATAGGAGATCCAGTTAATAATATAATTAATGAAGATTTACTTTTAAAGTATAGAAATAAAATACATAGTTTTTTAAATATAGAACCAGTACAAAATTATAATGATTAAGATGCCTATAAAAAAATGTAAATTAGAAGGTAAAGATGGATTTAAATGGGGTGATAATGGAAAGTGTTATACTCACGATAATACTCCGAAATCTAAAAAAGAAGCAAAAAGAAAAGCTTTAATACAGGGCATAGCCACTGGTGAAATTTTTAAAGATAAAAAATGAAAAAGATTTTAAAAGATATACTTATTGATTGGGCTGAAAAAACTAAAGATGATATAGTTGATAAAATCATCAAAGAAGGAGCAGTTGATACTGGTAATTAAGAGATAGTATAGATTATGAAATAAAAGAAAAGACTGATATATATTCAGTTAAATTTGAGATGGTTGAATATGGTATATTTGTAGATGAGGGAACTAAATATATAAGACCGAGAGAATTTTTCAATAAAATTATTGAAAAAAATGAAAAAGATTTGATTAATGAAATAGAAGAGGATTTAGGTGATTTTATTGAAAAAGAATTAACAAAAAAAAGATAAACTATGGCAATTACAATAAATACACAACCGAGTGATAGTATATTACCTGCATATACATATTATATACCATATGTAGTAACATCTACATTGAATATTGAAAGTGATTTCAAGTATGTTTTTGATTTATATACAAAATCACAGTGGAATGTAAGTCCTTATATTTTTCAAGGTAGGTTTTCAACATTTCCAAGGAGTAATGGTGAAGGAGTTTTTTCTCCTCATAAATTTTTACAAAGTTTAGTTGGAGAAGTGGATATAGATCCATTTGAAAGTACATTTGAAAGATCTCAAAATCATTATGAGAGTTTTGAGTTAGAATTATTTGAGCAATATAATCCAAATATATATTATAAAGAAGTGATAAGTATATCAGCTACTGAAAGTCAAATAGGATTCGCTTTGGGTCAAGATGGAAATCCTACACAATCAGTTTTTGAAGTTGGTGATATAATTTTTATAGATCCTTCTAATAAACTTTTACAACCAAAGATTTTTGGTGAAAGTGAGGTTTTATCAGTTACATTTTCATCTACATATTCTTATATTAATATAGCTACAGGTTCTTCAGTTAGTTCAACTGGAGTTAATGTTGGATTTATAAGTAATTTATTAAGGTATGACCAAACAACTGATAGGAAAGGTGTTGTAAATATGGCTGAACAGTACTTAGAATATGGAAGTTCAAAGATAAATGATTTTATTATGAAAACATCTTCTAATGGATCTTTCTTATCAGAGCACAGAGAACAAATAAAATATGTTTATGATAGTACATATGAAACAATTTCATATTTAATAGATCAAGAAGCATACCCTAATTTTACTGATTTACAATTTAAAGTTGATTTATATGATAATTCATCAAGTTTGATACAAACTTTAACATATTCAGTTTCAACTCCAATTGGTTCAATACCAACTTTATATAGTGGAGTTGGTTATAAAAATCTTGAAGAATTGGCTACATTTTTAGGAGCAACTTTATCCACATCAGTTGAGACTTGGGAGGTTAATTTATTAGAATCAGGTGCGACTATATCAAATGGTATGACATATTCATTAAAAACTCAATGTAGAGAATATGAGTTAATTCATATAGGATTCAAGAATAAATTAGGTGGTATAGATTATTTTACATTTAATCTAGTTTCAAGATATGTTTCAAATGTTCAGAGAACTACTATAAATAAGAACTTAGATTATAATTTTTCTAATGGTGATAGGGGAAGAGATGTTATATATCAAACTATCAGAGAAAATTGGACAATAAATACTGATTTTTTAAGTGATTATGAAGCTTTATTTATTAGAGAGTTGATTGAAAGTCCGCAAGTATATTTAATAGATAATATAAATAAGAAATTGATACCGATTATAATAACAGATAGTGGATATCAATTTAGGTCTACTTTAAATGATGAGTTAATTCAATATACAATTAATTTTGAAAAATCAATAGATATAAATAGTAATATATAAGATATGAACAGAACACAATTATACATAAAGATAAGAGGACAATGGAAAGAATTGGATTTAACAGATGATGTTTCAATTCCGATTACATATTCAATATATGATGTTAAGGATCCATCAAAGGTTAAGTCATCATTTTCTAAGAGTATATCTATACCAGATACTAATAATAATAGAGATTTATTAGAAGGTTTATATGATGTTAATAATATAATTACATCAAATGTAAATAATAAAATGGATTGTTATTTAACTCGTGATAGTATAACAATTTTTGAAGGTAAGATAAGGTTTGATAATATAAGTACTTCTAATAATAGAAAATTTGTTTATTCAGCAACTTTGATAGGTAAGAATAATGATTTATTTAAGAGTATAGGTGAAAAATATATGACTGAATTAGATTTAAGTCCATTGAATCATACCTTTTCTACTGATAATATTATGCAGACTTGGACATCTTCCACTGATTTAGGTTATTATTATGGTATGATAGATTATAATGGTGATTTTGAAATTATAAAGGAGTCTAGGTTATATAGGCCACAGATTTATATTAAAAAGTTAGTTGATGATATAATTTATAGTGCTGGATATACATATGATAGTAATTTTTTCAATAATAATGAAACATATAACAATCTTTTACTTCCATATATGGATCGTAAGAACATTGACATATTTTCAGTTACCAACAATTTAGAAGAAAGAGTTTTTATTGGTTTAACAACATCTAGTCAGACATATAGTTTTTTTGTTAATAGTGCTTTAAATAATGCTATAGAAGATAGAGATAGAATAGAATTCACGAATGAGATAGATCCTTTTGGTGATTTTTCTAATAAATGGAATATATCTACTTATGAATATAATGGTGATGGTGTAAATAGAAAACCTCAATTTGGATTAAATATAGATATAACAATAAATGAACAAGGTTTAGACTTTTTATTTGATGATTGGGCTGTTGAAGTTGAGTTTAGAAGATCTATCAATCCAAAAACAGGTGTTGTAAATACAACTGATGGATGGCCGGTTCCTAATTTAAAAGTTTTACAAGGTGGTTTACCGGAAGATCCATATATATTAGTATCAAGAAACAATGAGAACTTTTTCACTCAAATAACTCCTAATTTTACATCTTTAAATGAGGTTGATAATGATGGATCCAGTTTTACATATAGAGGAGTTTTACAATCAGCTTTATTGGATAATACACCACACCCTGATGATATATATAAACCTTTACAATTAAATGAAAAATTATGGGCAACGATTAGATTAAAATGGTATAGAAAAACTACTGGTACAAGTGGTACGTTTTCATATATAACTTTGAATTCTACACCAACTGTTGGAGAATTAGGCACGTTTTTAATTTCTAATTTAAGTAAATTATCTAATTTTTCAGATGGGTTTTTAGTAGATATGAATGAGTTATTACCTGAGAAGGTAAAGCAAAGAGATTTCTTATCTTCTATATTTAAGATGTTTAATTTATATGTTGATGTAGATAAAATAAATAATAATAAACTGATTATTGAACCGAGGAATGATTTTTACACTAATGAGATTTTAGATTGGTCTGACAAATTAGATATATCAAAGGAAATCACACAAAATATATTAGTTAATAAAAATAGAGAATTTATTTTCACACATAAGTATGATGATAAAGAAAAATTATTAAAAAATTATAAAGATAAATTAGATGATATATATGGTCAATATGAATTGAATATAGAAGGTGAATATAGAACAGGTTCTGAGAAGATAGAAACTATATTTACGCCTATATGTTTACAAAATGTTGGAATACAAAATGGATATAATTATAGAAGTTTAATTATATCAAGAATGGTTAAAGAAAATAGTAATAGTAATGATTATTTTCAATATATAGGTGGTCCTAGAATAGTTCAAAGAAATCCAAGAGGATTTGTTTATTTAGATGAAACTGAGAGATATGAATTTGGAACTTATAGTTTAACATATTATCCATATGTTGGTCATTATGATGATCCTTTAAATGCAACAACAGATATAAACTTTGGTTTAAACAAATCTTTATATTATGAGATTAATTCATCTACTAATAATAATTTATATAATACATATTGGAGAGATTTAATAGAAGAATTGATAGATAAAGATACGAGAATTGTAAATGCTTATTTTAAATTGAGTCCTGTTGATATAAATAATTTTTCATTTAGAAAGTATATTAGGGTTAGTCAATTAGCTTCTTCAAGTTCCACATTATTCAAAGTGAATAAGATAGAATATGATCCGTCTAATGAAATAACAAAAGTAGAATTATTAAAAACTAAACAATATACTTATATTGATAATAAGAGAACTTTTAATAAGCCTTTTAGCAATCCTAATTTTATAGATGATGGTATATCTATAGGTGGTGGTATAAATAATGGTAATAATAACATACAATCAAATGGATTATCATTAATTAACGGTAGAAACAATATAGTATCTCCAAATTTTAAAAATATATTAATTTCAGGAAGTGATAATTATATTGGAAGTAATGTTGAAAATGTTTCAATTATATCTTCAACAGGATCTTCTATTTTAGGTGAAAACTCTAATTCAATTTTATTTGGTGGTTCAAATAATACGATTAATGAGAGGAGTGATAATTCTTTTATATTTGGNGGTTCTAACAATAAGATTGGAACAGGTATTACTAATTCTTTTATATTTGGTGGAGATGGTTTAACTTTAACTCAGAGTAATGTATCTTATTTTCAAAATAAAGTTATTGTTGGTTCAATAGAAGATTTATCTGGAAATCCTATAGGTGGTTTAGAGATACCATTTACTAAAACAGGATCTAATACTTTATTTGGTGTAGATAATAATAATGTTTATTTTGATTCTGACAATTTTTATTTAACATCTTCTAATATATTCTTAAATGGAACTGTTAGTTTTGTAAATGAGATTATTAGTGGTGATACATCAGGTGGTGGTATAAAAATTAATCCGAATAACACGACTGCTTCTATATCTATCAAATCTGACAATAATGTAATAACATTTGGTGATGAAGCTCCTAACTATGTTGGATCTGCTGGTGAGAGTAATATGTTGTTCGGAAAAGGTGGTCAATTTGATATAACAACTGGTGTTGAAAATACTGTTTTTGGATATAATACTGGAAATAATATAACAACTGATAGTAGAAATGTTTTAATAGGTTCTAATGTAGCTCCGAATTCATCAGGAGCGAATGATAATACAGCGGTTGGATATAATTCTATGAATGGTGTATCTACTGGTGATTTTAATACTGCGGTTGGTTCAAGAGCTTTAGAAGATATATCAATTGGGTTTAATAATGTGGCGATTGGATATGGAGCTGGTAAAAATTTTACAAGTGCTCAAGATGCAGTTGTGATTGGATATGATGCTTATTCAACAAGGACAATTGGACAAGGTGGTGTAGCGATTGGTTATAGAGCTGGTGTAAATACAACAGGAATTAATACTTTAATTGGATTTCAGACAGGTGTAAGTTTATCAACAGGTTCTTCTAACGTTTTTATTGGAGCTCAAGTTGGTCAATATACAGGTGGATCTTTCGCCACAGGTAGTAGAAATATATTAATTGGAAATAGTATAGGAGTAAATGCTTTTGGCTCAGATCCTCAACCAAATAATTCTATAGCTTTTGGTAATGATGTTACTGTTTATGAAAGTAATTCTATAAATATAGGTTCTTCTGGATTATATGCTGTAAATACATCTGCTACTGCTTCAGCTACAGCTTCTAATTATTTAGAAATATGGATTAATGATGCAAAATATAAAATACCATTATTTACATAAAACAAAATAAAGAAAAATATATTTATATAAAATACATCATATAAAATGGCAAGAAAAATTGAATTAGATTTACAGATAAATGGAACTGGTGAAGCCATAAAAGACTTTGAAAAGTTAGATAAGAATATAGATAAAGTTGATGATTCATTATCTAAACCTATAGGAGATAAGACATTTGATGGTTTAAAGAAGGACTTAGATGATATCGCTAATTCAAAGGTTGAAAAGTTTATAACAAATTTAGATGGTAGTATAAAAACTTTAACTGGTGTTGTCGGAATAGCTGCTGGTGCAATGGGTGCTTTTGGAATTGAAAATGAGAAAGTTCAAGAGACTTTATTAAAAGTGCAATCGGCGATAGCTTTCACAACTGGTGTGAAAGATTTATCAGAAGGTTTTAAACAATTAGGATTAACTCAAAAATTATATAATACAATAACTCAATTAACTACAACAACTATGGGTAAATTGAAGTTAGCATTGGCTTCTACTGGTATAGGAGCTTTAATTGTTGGTTTAGGATTATTAATAGCTAATTGGGATGAAGTTAAATTAGCAGTTGAAAGTTTTATTGAAGTATCTTGGAAGCCATTATCAGAAGGTTTTGAGAATTTTACTAATTATTTAAAAGATACAGCTTTATATTATTTTAGACAACCAAAAGAAATTTTGAATGATTTAGGTGATTTTATTGTAGGACAATTTACTAATAGAGTTAAAGCTTTACAAAATATATTTTCAGGATTAGGAGATGCGTTTAATTCCGTTTTAGCAGGGGATTTTGGTGCAGCTAAAGAAGCTTTATCAGAAGTTGGTTCTAATTTTGTAGATTTTCAAACAGGTGTACAAGGAACGATAGATAAAGTAAAAGGTTCTTTTAATAGTTTTGTAGATAATGTAGGAAATATTGTAAATGCAACAACTGAATTATATAAAAAGAAAAAAGAAGAACAAGATAAAGATCTTGAAGAAGTACAAAGAGTTAATCAAGAAACTATAAATATAACAACAAAAACACAAGATGAAATTTTACAAAATACTAGTAACTTTTCTGATAAAATGCAAGAATATGTTATTGAAGGATTATCTATTCCAGAACAAACGTTTTCTAAATGGGATTTATTTAAAGAAAAAGTCATAATACTTGGTGAAGATATAAGAAATACTTACTTAGGATTAGGAGAAGGAATAATGATGATAGAAGGACCTCTTAATGGAATAGGAAATTTAATAGGTGGATTAACTTCTAATTTTTCAAACTTTCAAGACGCTATAATAAATTTTACATCAGCTGAAGGTAGAGATAAGGTTGTAGCAGGACTTCAAGCGACAGTGGCAGCTTTTGAAATACTTGGAGGAGCGATAGACCAAATAACACAATTATCTGCTGAAAAAACAGAAGAAAGAATAAGTCAAATTGAAAGAGAAACTGATGTAAAATCCAGAGAGCTACAAAAACAATTTAATGATGGTGTTATCACCGAGACTGAATTGGCTAATGCTCAATTTAAATTAGAAAATCAAAAATTTAAAGAAATTGAAAAACAAAGAAAAAAAGAGTTTGAAAAACAAAAAAAATTAAGAATAATTTCAGCTACAATAGATATGATTCAAGGAGCTGTGACTGCATTCGCATCTGCTTTTCAATTAGGTCCAATAGCTGGTCCAATAGTTGGTGGTATATTAGCAGCTACTGTAACGGCTTTTGGATTAGCTAATATAGCAAAAATTAAAAAGGAAAAGTATGAAGGAGGCGAATCACCTACGCCACCTAGAATAACACCTCCTTCACCTCCAAGTTTATCATCATCAGGAGGTGATATATCTAGAAGTAATAATCAAAATACAGGAATTGATACTTTATCAACACAATTATTTGGAGTTAATACAGGAGCTATAGGTGGTTCTCAAAATATAGAAGGTATGAGTAATAAAGGATTTGAAAGAGGAATGATTAATCAAAGAGTTTATGTTGTTGAGAGTGATATAACAAATGTTCAAAATAGAGTAAATGTTATTGAAAGTGATTCAACAATAGGATAAAAAAAAATAAAAATTAATTATGGAAAAATTACCAGTTTATGAAATTATGATTGATGAAAATGATGAATTAACAGGAGTTGATTTTATCAGTTTAGTTGATTATCCAGCTATGGAGTTGAATTGGATAAAAATGGAAAAACAAAAAATACAATTTAAAGCCGATAAAAAGAAGAAGATGGTTTATGGAGTTTTTATTGTACCTGATAAGATGATTTATAGAGAAGATCCTCAAATGGGTCAATACTATACTTTCTTTTCTAAAGATACGATTGAAATTATTGTTAAAAAGTTTAATAAAAATAATTTTAATAAAAACATTAACTTCCAACACGGTGATAATAAAGTAAAAGGATTTGTAGTTGAAAACTTTATTACATCTGATAAAATAAAAGTTGATTTTGGTTTTGAAGTTCCTGATGGTTCTTGGGTAGGATCGGTTCATATAGAAGATGAAATGTTTTGGAATGATTTTATTGAAACAGAAAGTTTAAAAGGATTTTCAGTTGAAATCTTATCACAATTAGTTAAACAAGATTTTTTAAAATTTGAAAGTTATACTGATTACCCACAAGCAGCTTCTAAAAATGCTCAAACTGCTTTAAATTGGGCTGAAAAAAATGGATGGGGTGATTGTGGAACACCTGTTGGAAAAATTAGAGCCAATCAACTGGCGAATAGAGAACCAATTAGTGAAGATACGATAGCGAGAATGGCTGCCTTTGAAAGACATAGACAAAATAGTGATAAAAGATTAGGTGATGGTTGTGGTAGATTGATGTGGTTAGCTTGGGGTGGTGATGAAGGAATTGAGTGGGCTCAAAGAAAGTTAAAACAGATAAGAAAAGAAGAATTAAAAGAAGATGAAAAATATGAAAAGATGTTAGAAATTCTTAATTCGGATTTTTCTAAAATTGAAAAAATTGATAAATTGAAAGATTTATTAAAATAAAATGATACAAAAAATAAAAAAATATATTTATAGTTGAAAGACTAATAAAAAATTAGTAGTTAATATGGAAAAAAATGAAATCATAGAAAAAGTTAAAGAATTACTTTTTTCTAAGCCAGAAGTAAAAGAAGAAGTTGAAAATAAGTTTATTGATGCTGAATTAGAAAATGGTACAAAGATTAAAGTGGATGGAGAATTAGNTCCTGAATCACCAGTTTTTGTTTTAGATGAAGAAGGTAATGAAACACCGGCACCTGATGGAGAACATAAATTATCAGATGGTTCAATAGTAAAAACTGAAGGAGGTATTATAGTAGAAGTGATGCCAGCTGATATTGTTGATGTTGTTGAAGATTTAGTAGAGAAAAAAGAAGAAAAAATGGAAGAAGTAAAATTAGAAGAGAATGTAGAGATGAGTGAAATTGAAATGATTAAAGAAAAATTAACAGCGTTAGAAAAGAAAATTGAAGATATGATTTCTGATAAAGAAGTTGTTTCAGAAGATATGAAAGCTGTTAAAGAAGCAACAGTATATTTAGCAGAAGAGTTCTCAAAAACTCCTGCTGGTGAAAAGATTGAAATTAAAAAATCAGGGTTTATATCTAATTTGACTGATTCAAAAAGAAATAACAAAGAAGAAAAATTAAATAAAATCAAAGAAATCCTTAGAGGATAAAAAAAAATAAAATTAAATTATGGCAGGAGTAGTAGACTTATCAGCACTTACAAAATATACTGACGAATTGGCAATCGATTTGATTAGTAAAGCAGTTTTGAAAGGTAGAACAGCAGACACTGGTATCACAATTCAACCAGATGTTAAATACAAAGCAGCGTTGAATATAATGAATTCAACTTTAACAGCTCAAGCAACATCTTGTGGAATTTCAGCAACTGGTTCAGTAGCTTTATCACAAAGAGATTTAGAAGTTTGTCCATTGACAATCTTTGAAGATGTTTGTTTAAATGATTTAGAACAATATTGGGCTGGAAAATTAATGAGAGCAGGTTCTTATAATGAACAAATACCTTTTGAACAACTTTATACAGAGGATAAAGTAAATAAAATGCAAGCTCTTATAGAAGATCTTTTCTGGAAAGGATCTAAAGATGGTAATGATGTTACAGGTGCTGGTGCAGCTTCTGGAAACTTGGCATTATGTGATGGTGTTTTGGATATCTTACAATTTACATCAGCTACATCATCTGTTTTAACTCCAGGCACAACTGCTTCTTTTACAAAAGCAACTGCGATTGATATTATTGATTCAATAATCAACAAGTTTAACTCTGATGCAACTGACGCACTTGGTGAAGAAAATATAAACATCTATATTTCTTACCCGAACTTTACATTATTGACACAAGCTCTTAGAGATGCGAATTATTTCCACTATGATGCTAATCAAGGTGATTTTAGAATAAATGGTTATTTAGGAACACAATTCAATGTAATCGCTGTAAGAGGTTTAAATGGTTCTAATAGAATTGTTATGACACCAGCAGCTAACCTTTATATGGGAACTGACTTGTTAAATGATTATGAAACTTTTGAAGTTTTCTATCACCAAAAAGATGATAAAGTATATTTCAGATCTAAGTGGAAAATTGGTGCTCAAGTGGCTTTCCCTGAGTTCGTAGTACTTTACAACGTTTAATAATTGATAAATAAGGGGTTAGAATAATTCTAACCCCTTTCAATAAAAAAAATAAATTAAAAAAATATGGCTTGTACAATAAATAGTGGTTATAGTTTAGGTTGTAGAGACTCAGTTGGTGGTATTGAATATGTTGCGATAGCTTCATATGATTCAACTACTACTTATACAACTGGTACAACTTATTCAATTGATTCTTTTTCACCGACTGCTTCATTTTATAAATTTGAACAATTCGTCGAACAAGGATTAGCTTCACAAGAAGGAGCTTTTGATAATGTTAATGGAACATCTTTCTATACTCAAACAGTGACAATAATTTTAGAAAAAATGGACACTGCGACAAGAGAACAATTCTTAGCATTAACTCAAGCAAGAGTTAGAATTATATTTAAAACTCAAAATGGTAGATATTTCTTGGTTGGTCAAGTAAATGGAGCTAGAGCTTCTGCTGGTTCAGCAGGTCCAGGCCAAGGTCTTGGAGATTTGGCTGGTTTCACTTTAACTTTTGAAGCTAAAGAACCAACACCAGCTGTTGAATTAGAACCAACTTTCGCTGAAAGTTTAATAGTTTAATCCTTTCTTTTCTTATATACATTTAAAATCCTCATATTTATTCTAATATGGGGATTTTTTTTTATTTATTTTCATATGTAGAACAAGATAATTAAATAAAGTAAAACAAAAATCAATAAAATATATTTATATATGTAGATATATTAAAAGTTAATAAAAAAGTATGCAAAGTATAGAAAAAGTTGGTACAAGTTCAGTGATATTCAGGTTAAATAAGGTGAGCCAGTATGTAAGTCCTTATTATATTTTTGAATTAGAAAATCAAAATAGTAAAGAAAAAACTTT
>JGI10211J34971_10003876_pt1 | contig 11923 bp, 10 predicted proteins | sample Etolagsediment_FD_34971 | JGI IMG/M metagenome (IMG submission 34971)
AAAAGTAAAAACATTGTTATTTCTTTTATTAGAACTCATACCAGAATTATTTCTTTTATTGGAATTCATACCAGTATTATTTCTATTATTATTAGTATTCATATCAGTATTATTTCTATTATTATTAGTATTCATACCAGTATTATTTCTTTTATTATTAGGACTCATACCAGTATTATTTCTTTTATTATTAGTATTCATACCAGTATTATTAGTATTCATACCAGTATTATTAGTATTCATACCAGTATTATTTCTTTTATTATTAGTATTCATACCAGTATTATTAGTATTCATACCAGTATTATTGGTATTCATACCAGTATTATTTTCATTAGTAGTTACTTGATTCATAGTATTAACAGAAATTAATTTATTCATTGTTTTATTTGTAGAANTTTTTTTAACTGTTGTTTTTTTAGTTGTTTTTTTTTTAGTTGTTTTTTTGTCTTTTTTTTTAAGTTCTTCATTTTGTTTAATACGTATATCACGTACATATTCAAAATCTTTTGTTAAAAGTTTATGTCTTTTAGGTTCTCCTTCAGCATAATTACGAATTAATCCAATATGACGTTGTACTTTTAACGCACCATATTCTTCAATCGCTCTATTAAGTGCTTTTTTACGTTTAGTAAATGAGTCACTTTCTTTGTACCCATACTTTGTAAGAAAACCTTTGTTTTCTACTTTAGGTAAAACTTTTTTTGATTTAGGTGTTTTACCTGGTTTTCCCATGTCTTTTGTACATGTTTGTTTAATGTATTTTCCTTTAACATGTGTTCCATCTTTTTTTGTATAAGATTTACGATAATAACCATCTCTTACAATTTGGTCAATATTACATTCAAGTTTTGTAGGCATTATAATATTTATTAAGAAATTATTTATTTAAAAATAGTGTATATAAATTATATATAAATGAACCACCAAGATTTGAAAGAAATAATAATAGGAAAACCTAAAAAAATAATCGGAGAAAGAGAAATAATACCAAGAAATGGAGGACCTGATTTACATTCAATAAAAATAGAAAATGAAACAGAAAATTTTCAACTTAAGAAAGTTCCTAAATCATTAGCAAAAGAAATTATGAATGCAAATAATATAAAAAAAATAACGCAAAAAGATTTAGCTATTAAATTAAATGTTTCTAAAGATATCATAAATAATATTGAAAATGGAAAAGCAATTTATGATGGAAAAACAAAACAATTAATCAATAAAATACAAAATATTATAGGTATTAAGTTTAAGAATAAATAATTTTTAGTACTATAATATTTTTTTTATTTTTTGTATAAAAAAAGTTTCTAAATCTTTTAATTGAATACTTTCATATATAGCATGACCAAAAACGCAATCTTCATACTCTATATTTTCCATAGAAAAACGATTACATAGTGTAGTACTATTTTCTAATAAATTTTCTTGATATAAATATTTAGAAAAATATATATCTTCTGGTGTTTTTTCGTCATATAAATTATAAAAATATTTTTCACATATATAAGCCATTGTTTTTATATGTCTTAAACTTGTTCCTCCATTTCCGTTAAAAATACCTTTAACTTGTTGAATATGAACGGGCCATTGTGCACCCAAATAAAAATAATCTAAAAATGATTTATCAAATTTTTGAAAAGCACATGAATCATATTGAAAAATAAGAGTATATTCTTCATTTAATATATTCCAAAACTCAATACTTTTTAAATAATTACTATAACAATTAACATTTAAAAAAGGTTCTATTTCATGAAACTTAAATTCTATATTAAGTTGATCACATATATGTTTATAAGAATCATAATGTTTTAATTGACTAAAAATATGAAGATTCCAATCATTATTAATACAATATTTAAACATAATTAAAATATAAATAAAAATATTATCAAATCTATCATCAATAAATGTTAATGTATATTTTTTAGTATTCTTATAGTCAATAGAGTAATTAATTAAATCATTTATTTCAAAAAAATAATGAGCATTTTTATATAATATATATTTCCAAAATTGATATTTATCATATTGACCGCAATAAAACCAGTGATAAATAAAGAAATCATTGTTAAAGTCTTTTATATTAAAATTTAAATTTTGTTTATAAGATTGAATATCAAAATGAGGAAATAATTTTAATATATCTTTAGTAGAAGGCATATTATATTCATTTTCAAAATTTAATTGATCAAAAGAATTTAAACATATAAAATTAGAGCTTTCTTTAATTATTTTATAATCAAATGATTTATTATTTTTTATAACTTTAAAAAAAATAGTCAATTTTTGATGTTCTTTATTTTTTATTTCTAAATAATATTTTTGTTGAATATAATGAAAAAAATAAGAAAGTGTATTTTGAGGATTTTCTAAAAGTATATAAAAATTATTTACACAAAAAAAGGTATTTTTCATATTTATAATATAATTCTATTTTTTAAATAATAATTGATTTAATTATGGAGCTCATCATCTATTTATATTATTCAAATTTAAAAGAATTTAAAAAAAATAGTTATTATAAAATTATAACAAAAAAAAAGATAGGAGAAGGAAGCTATGGTTATGTGTACGAGATTAATTCTTCTATTGTACTTAAAATATTTAAACAACAAACTCAACTAAATAAAGTTAGTCAAAAATTACTACCTTCAAAAAATGAAAATAGAGAACTTGATTTTTTTATGAGTTATTTAAAACATTATAGTCAACAAAAATCACCAATTATAAAAGTCAAGGCAATTGGACTTATTAAATCATCAAGTATAAAACAGAATATTTATAATGATCATTATTGTTTATTTTTACCATATTGTGTTCCTATTTCTAAATTAATATATCAATATAAAATGCCATTTATAAAATTAAATTACGGAAAATTATTAACTCTTGAATTTATGAAAAAATTATTAGAAATAGAACTATATTTAAATAATCAATTAAATATAACAAATTTAGATATAAAACTAAATAATTATATGATTGAAAAGAATAAAGAATTAAAAATAGATAATATTATTGGTATTGATTTTGGTTTAATTAAAAAAAGAAACAATGAAAAATATTTTTTTGAAACAAAATATTTTATTTGGCCTTATAAAAAAGAATTAAAATTAGATTATTTACCTTCTTATTCTATTTGTATTAATGGTTTAATATTATTATTTGGAAAAAATGAAAATGTACCTTTAAATAATACAAATTATTATTTGGAACATTTAAAAGATGATAATGATTATTATAAAATATTTTATAAAGGTTTGTTGCTTAAAATAAAAACAAGAGATTTATATGAATTAATCAATAAATATATAAAATCTTATAAAAAAAAATATAAATAAACAAAATATTTTTAATTATATTATATATATATTTTTTTATATTTATATTATATGAATATATCATTTTCTCAAAATAATACTAAAAAAGAATTATTAGATATCTTAACTAACTTGAAAAAAACACAAATTGTTGATATGATTAATCAATATAATAAAAATCATAACCAAGTTAAAAATGTAAAAAATAAAAATAATTCAAATTCTATTGTTTATCAATCTATTCAAAAGAAAAATAATTCTCAAAAAACAAATAAAAAAATAAATCAAAAAACAAAAAAACAAAATCAAAAAANNAAAAAACAAAAAACAAAAAATCAAAAAACAAAACCTTCTATNGAAGTAACAAAAGAATATATTCATATTCCTCAAAATTTAAGTCAAATAGAATTTAAAAAATCAAAAGCAAACAATATTCAATATAAAAATATCTAAATGTCACATAAATCATTTGTACAATCATTTTCTTTTAATTCATCTTTTTTATATTTGAATATAACAACTTTACCAATAAAAGGAAAAATATGGGTTTCTTTACCAATATATTTTTTATAACCACATGAACTACATGAACCTTTTTGTACATTTGAAAAGTAGTTTGCTTTTTCAAAATAAATATCTTTAATTTTTGCTTGACCACAACCTTCGTTTTTTATTTTATGAACTATTATGAATTTATGATTAGTATTGGGTGTAAATGAAAATATACCATTAATAGAATTCATTAAGAAAAAAAAACAAAAAAATAAGTACATTCTTATTTATAAGGATTATTTTTAATTTATACTTATTTATATTTTAATATTGTATAATATTAATGATAAGTGAGACACTTAAAAAAAAAATAAATAAAGCTATTGTTCGTATTATTGCCGAATCAATTGATAGTAACCCCAATATACCATTTCAAAAATTAACCCCATCAAAAGGTCAAGGAACTGGTTTTTTTATTGATAAAAAGGGTCATATCTTAACATGTGCTCATGTTATAAATGAATCAAGGAATGTATTTGTAGAAATTCCTCATCTTTCAAGTAATAAATATGAAAGTGAAGTTATATTTTTTGTACCAGAATTTGATATAGCATTATTAAAAATAAAAAATTATAAAAACAAAGAATATTTGACTTTGGGAAATTCAGAAAAACTTAAAAGTAGTGATGAAGTTTTTGCGGTTGGATTTCCGAAATCAATTAGTGATATACGCGCAAATAATATGAAATATACCCTTGGTATAATAAGTGGACATCAAGAAGGTCTTATTCAAACAGATACAGCTATAAATCCAGGAAATTCTGGTGGTCCTTTGTTTATAAAAGATAAAGTAATAGGTATTAATTCAAGAAAAATGGTAGGAAATAATGTATCAAATATAGGGTATGCTGTACCTATTAATTATTTTTATAATGTACATAAAAAAAAGAATATAATTATTGAAAGACCATTATTAAATTGTATTTTAAATAATATTGATGAAAATATAGTAAAAAAAATAACAAATAATGGAATTGGTATTTATATATCAAAAGTATTTAAACACTCTATTTTTGAATCAATTAAAGGTGATTTTGTATTGACAAAATTTGATAATCATTTAATTGATAATTTTGGTTTTAGTAGTAAACGTTGGTTAGATGAAAAAGTTCATATATCAAATTTAATTAATTTTTATAAAAATGATCAAATGATAAATATAGAATATATTAAAAATCAAAAGAAAATAAAAACAAAAATAAAATTAGAACCTAAAAAAGAATTAGTACCTTATTCATATTCTAATTTTGAAGAAATAGATTATTTAGTAGTAGGTGGTGGTATTTTTATGAATTTAAGCTTAAATAATATTACATCAAATAAAAAATTACTTCATAAAATTGATGAAGATAATTTATATGAAGAAAAATTAATAGTCAGTTTTATATTACCGAATTCAATAATATCTGTTTTAAATAATTTTGAAAATGGTGATGTTATTTGTGAAGTAAATAATAAAAAAGTGAATAATTTAAAAGAATTTAGAAAAGCATTGAAAGAAAAATACATGATAAATAAAACAAGAGTTATTAAAATTGTAAATTCAAATGAAAAAACAGTATTATTAGATTATAAAGAAACATTAAAAATGAATCAACTACTAAAACAAATATTTAATTTTAATAATAAAAATATAATTAGTAATTAGATATATGGTAAATTTAATTCTATTACGTCATGAAAAACGTGAAGATTATCCAGGTTTTTTTTCAAATTTAACAGATGAAGGTTTAAAAGATGCTTTTAAATTAACAAAATCATTAAAAACTTTAAATATTGATGTTATTTATTGTTCTCCTTTGGTACGTACATTACAGACTATATTTCCTTTTTGTAATGAGACTGAAAAAAAGGTAAATATTGAATATGCATTACATGAATATAAACACAACCCCTATTTTTTATTAGAACCAAGTATTTATAATATAAATGATATTCAGAATCCTTTATTACATGCAATTATTAATCATAGATATAAATCATTAATACAACCAAAAGATTTTAATTATTTGTTTTTAGAAGATGAAATCAATTTAAAAAGAAGAATACGAAAATTTTTAAATCATTTAAAAAAAAATAAAGAATACAAAAATAAAAATATTCTTCTTGTCACACATAAAGGTGTAATTAATCAGATAAAAAAAATAATAAATAAAAAAACGGAAATGGATGATACATTTTCAATGGGTACTTTTGAAATTATAAAAATTTAATACACTGCAAATAAATTATCACCAGCATAAGCACCTTCTAAATTAGAAGAACTATTTTTTAAATCAGATGTTTCAGCAAATAATTTATCTAATTTACTCATACTTTTTCCTTCTTCTTGAATTTGTTGCTTCTTTTTATTTATTTTTTCTTTTGCTTTTTCTTTTTTCATTGAAACTTCTTCTTGTATCATACTTTTACATAATTGATTATCTTTTATGTATTTATTAATATCATCTTTATGAACATAATTAGATGAATCAGGATGTTCACTTATTTTATATTGATTAATGGTTTTACATTTAGGTTGTTTTGGAATAGGAGGACAAGTTGGACAAACTGGACAAATAGGACATTTTGGGCAAGCAGGTACTTCTGATTTTAATATATATTTTGATTTATCAATTTTTTCACATGATGGAATTTCAGATTTTAATATATATTTAGAAATATCTGGACATGATTGTATCATATTTTTAGTAGCATATTTACTAACATCTGGACAAGGAGGTACGCTACTTTTTAAAACATATTTTGAAATATCTTTATTTTTGGTAATATCACAATTATAACAGTCTCCGTTGGAAGAAGATGGTGTGCATGTTTTTTTTTCTTCAGGAACACAATCAGGTTCAATTGGTTTTGGACTAAATGGAGGAACATCATCATCAGATTTAGAGCATTCTTTTGTTGGTGGTGTACTTGAAGCATTATCTTCAGGAAGACCCCATTTATAATATTGAGAGGCACCCTTTGTTTGAGATGTGGTAGTGCTTTTTGAAGGATTACTAAATTCTTCTTTAAGAATACGTTCTTTTTCACTAATATTAAGAGGACTAAATTCTCCGACATAAAGACCAATAATAATTAAAAATACAAAAGCGATTAATCCTATATATAACAAATCTTTAGAGGACATCTATAATTAAAAGATATATAAAAAATTTAATTTTATTATTATTTATTTAATAATTTATTCTGGTATTTTACATCCCCAGCATGGTATATTATCTTTCTTAATATATTTATTAAAATCAGGGTGTTCTTCAATATTATAACTGGATGGACTACAATAATCATTTGGGTTTTCAAAGAATTTTCTAAATTGAATACAATTTGGATCATTTTTATATTTAGGATCCCAGCATTTACAATTTTCATCTTGTGCATAATTTATATGACAATAATTACTAATTATTTTTTTACATTTATCATTCATTTTTAAATCTTTATAATTTTTTACATTCCAATTAACATCAGAACAGGCTCGTGTATTACAAGGATTTAATTCATTGATTACAAAGGGACATTTTTCAATACTTTCATTATTATTATTTTGAACAAGTTCAGAAGGAATCGGACATTCAGGAAAGTTAAAAGCATACATATTTCTTGCTTTATCAATATCATTACTAAAAACACGTTCTCCTGTATAAAAATTAGAATATTGACTATTTGGTGGAATATAAACAACATAATTACCATTTTTTTTTACTACTTTAGGACATGAAGGAAGTTCACCAATATTTGATGAGCAATAAACAGAGTTTTGATTACTTGAATCTTTACAATAAGAATCACAAGTACTTAAAACATTTTTACAATTTTGAATACATTTTTTATAATTATCAATTGATACTTCAGTACCATTTAAAAATTTTTTACATAAATCATTACAATCAGTTAAACAATTTGATCTCATTTCTTCATCAGTATTATTATAGGTTTCTTGAAATGTTTCCTCACTAATAGTACCAAATTTTTCTATTTTTTTATCAAATGGTTTTACAAAAGGATTTTTTGTATTATTATTTTTAAATACATCATCAAATTGTACATCAAGTGTGTTTGGACTATTATTTTTATTTTTATTTAAATTAGTAATAAAATAATTTCTAATATCTTTAAGTTCTTGAATATCAACTAAAGTATTATAAACCAAGAAACTATATAAAAACATATTTAGATTTTTATTTTTATTTAAAATAATAGGTTTTTTACTCATATAAAGTTTATTAATTTTTGAACTTATGATGTTTAAATTATCACAAAAAATATTCATAGTAGTACCATCATACATACAAGTAATCATTGATTTATTATAATATGTTAATTGTTTATTAGATTTAATTTTATTTTTACCTTGTAATAAATACAAATAATCATTTTCAATACCTAATTCAAATGCATAATTATTATTTCCACAAACACTTAATAAAATTTTATTAAAAATAGTATCAGTTTTCAAATTACCTTCAACCTTTGAATCAATTGAATTATTATTTTCTTGTTTATTTAAAACTAAATTAATTGTAAATGAATCACTATTTAGTTCATTGCTTGGAAAACCTTCAATTTTAGTATTTCCTAATTCAATATAATCTTCATTTTGCTTTGGAATATTGCTTAAATACATGTCATTATTATTACCACTTAAATCATGTAAAATGTTATTATTTGATTGATAATGAATAGCATCAATAAAACAAATAAGTTGATTATTATAAATAAAATTTGGTGCATTAGCTAAAACTTTATATAAAGATACATCTGTGAAATAAATAGAACAATCTTTTTGATTATTATTAAATCGAATAATTTGTTTATCTAATACATTATTTGAAGCAAAATAATTTACTTTAATATAATACCATGGTTTTTTTGTACCAATATCTGTTTTTTTTATAATATTATATTGAATTTTAGGTATATAATTATTATAATCTTGAGTAGGCATACGTATTTGAATAAATTTTTCTATATCAAATTCTTCTACTTTGCCATCTACATAAAGATAAAAGTAAAGTATATAATTATTATTCACACTATTATTACATGAAATTTCATAATAACTATTTTTTTTTTGATTTAGCACATATGGTGATTGACCAGGATTTTTAAATTTAATAATTTTATTGAAACCATCTTGATTAATAAATTGTTTTAGATTAAGTCCATCTTGAAAACTATTATTTGAAATGAGATCATAATTATGTTTATTGTCATTAGAATCAAAGTTTTCTATATTATAATTATCATAATCAATGAGTTGTTTTTTAATATTATGTTGATAACACATACTCAATAAAAATAATCCGATGATTACTAATATAATTATCAATAAAGTATTATTCATAGTTATTATTTAATAAGATAATTTTTGAATATTAATTTTTAAATCTTAAATTAAAAATCGATTAATCATTCTTAAACTAATTTTTTTTGAATTTTCATTATCTTCATCAAACTCTCCACTCATATTATTATTTGAAATATTACTCTCAATTGTATCAAAAATAGTTGGTTTTAAATTACTATTTCGTATAAAAGCTACACTACTNAAATNTGGAGCTGTTAATTTATTATTAAAATAAGCTGATGCATTATTCTTTAGTTTTAATTTACTTTTATTAAAATGAATGTCAGGTTTTAAATAATCATAAGTACCTGAAAATTGATTTGCTTGATAAAAATATATTTGTGTTTTAACATTTGAAAATTTACCTAACAATTTATTTTGTGCAAGTTCGCTTTCAATAGGTTTAAATTCTAAAAATTTAGGAAGTTCATTTTCATTTTTATTTTCTAATACTTTAAATTCATATAATGGACTTAATTTTGATGCTACTTCTTGATTATTTGGAAATGTAAAAATATGTTGAAGTTGGAAAATATAAGTACCATTGTATTTTTTCTTTAAAATATTAAATTTTCTTCTTGGAATACTCATTGTTTGAGCTTCATTAATCATTAAAGCCTCAGGAGAATATTTATATTTTTTAGTTATTATATTATATATATCTTTGTCAAACAAATAACCTTCTTGAGAGGGTTGTGTAAAATTATTTTTAATAATTAATTCAGCTTCACCAGTAAGAGGTGTTTTAAATGTCATAATCGGTGGAATAATTTCATTAGCATCAGTTGTGTACAATGTACCTCTTGGTTGATTTGGTGGAATATTAACTACATTATTATTCTGACTTAATGTATCATCACCAAATTTTTCAAAAAATATTTGATAGCTTCTTCCATTTTTAGTTTCTGTATAAATAGAGCCATTTACTATTTCTTTAATTTTATAATTTATATTATTTATAGTCATTATTCCATTTTCATTATTATTAATTTGAATATTCAATAAATTGGTTGGTTTATTACCGATAAAAACAGTATCTTGAGTTGTCCATTGACCATTAGCATATTCTATAACTTGTTTATTATTTAAACTAGGTTTAGAAATAATCATTTCTTCTCCTTCAGTCATGTTTTGAAATTCTTCCATAGTAGAAATTACTTGTTTATTTTTCATAATGAATAGAATTCCATATACAATTAAAATAATAATAATAAATATTAAAAAGTATAAGTAATACATATTATTATATCATAAAAAAAATAAGTTAATAAATTTCAATATATATATTTTTTAGATGGATGGATTAATAACATCTTTAACAGCATTTAAGGTTTTAATTAATGTTTTATTATTCATTAAAGATGATGTTCCTTCACTTAAATTATTTGTTAAAGATAATCCTAAAATTAACCATTTTCCATTAGGATTAATATTATTTTGTAGATATATTTCTTTACCAAATGGACTTGTACTAATATCTTGACCCGGAACTAAATATTTTTTAGGATTGTATGTTCTTAAATTTCCAGACATTAAGATATAATTATTACTAATACCATTTGTTGAAGTAGGTGGGGTATTTGGATTTCTTTGTTCATAAGAATCTAACACATAAGGATTTTCTAAAACAAGTTTTTGTTTATTTGAACCTTTATATAGATTCATGGTTGTTTTATTTTTAAATGAGTCAAATTCAGCATATTTTACAAATTGATTTTCTTTTTTATAAAAAGAGGATGTATTCAAACCAAATGAACATGCGTTTGTCATATCTTTAGGTTGTTCAAAATTCATTGACCAAACAGTTGGCATAATTAATTGATGAGCTTGATTATTGATATTATTATTAATATTTTCTTGAACAGATCCTAAATTACTATAAAGTTGTTTTAACATTTTATCTTTAGCACTTTTTTGAGCGTCCATTTTATTGGAATTAATTCTTGCCATTAAATTGGTGTACATTTTTTCTATATTACTATATTTAGTTTGACAATTACTAACTAAACTTGAAAAGTTTTGAATAACATCATTTGATTCTAAACAATTTGTTGCATTTAATGCTGTTTCATCAATAGTTTGTCTATATTTATCTAATATATTATTATTCATAAAAGGAAACATGATATCATAAGAAGTTTTTAAATAACTTTGGTCTTTTTCAGGTCCAAAGAAATCATAACCCAATGTTTGAACATTCATTAAATTATTTACATACATAATAATACAAGCATTAATGTTATTACCACCATAAATAGGTTCAAATATTTTACAAATATCTAATTGATTTGCTACTTGTTTGTAAAGAGGAACTGACATAGAAGATTGATTTTTTACATTAACACCATAAGAGGTACTACATTGATCATAATTACCTGCACTTGTCATAGGTGTACCCGTTTTTGAATTAATAGGTATAAAACAAGTCTTATCTGTATTAGTACTACAATTTCCATTAGAAATATCAGAAGAACATCCAGTTCCATAACTATTATAATCATAATTAGCATTTCCTTCTTCTTCTTCAGGTGTAGGTAATCCAGCATCTGTAATATAACATTTTGAAAGTGTTCCTTTACCTTTATCTGAAAAGGAACTATTTTCACATACATCTAAGGGTACATCCATATTATTATTCATGATATTAACAGGACGATTATAAGAAGTTCTTAATAAATATTGAGCAGAAGGTCCA
>JGI10211J34971_10003877_pt1 | contig 11920 bp, 17 predicted proteins | sample Etolagsediment_FD_34971 | JGI IMG/M metagenome (IMG submission 34971)
ACATGTTATACACGTGGGGGGGGGCCCCTGTCCAGCCGATAATTAGCACTATCTTGCTCTTTTTTAACACTATCTTGCTATTTTGTGCAAAATCTGTTAAATACTATATACTTTTCGGCTTTTTCGCCTTTAATGCCTGTCAGGTCAGTGATGGGACTATTAAGGCCTCATCTCATTCCCAGTCCCACGCTGCTTTAGGTGAGGCCTTCCCATCGCTTGTTTCCTTTTGTTATACAACTAATTCGTGGTAGAAGCCCCACATGGCCTGAGGGCAGGCTCTCGCATAGGCCCGGCGTCGTAGAAGGCCAACGCTCAACACAAAGTCGTAGGCACTGACCTAGCTTACGCCCCGCAAGGGAGCTCAAAGGCGGTACTTGAAGCTGGCTTTCGAGCGTAGCCGAAATGGTGTGAAGACCGTCCGAAGCAGGCAACCTCAAACTCAACGGGGAAGCCCGCGGTTATGCCGCGGGTCTTCGCTCTGTTTCCTAAATCTAACAAGGAAGCTAATGTCCAAAGGGTTCCTCTAACAAGCGGCAGCCCCTTGATCTTCTAAGCAGTAAATGAAGGCCCTTGAACCGTGCTTCTAGAAGGGCAAAGGGGCAAGGGCCGGGTTTTTTCATTTTAAGCCAAAATTATTTTGTTTTACTCATTCACGAACACCATAACGCCCAGCTCACCATAAGGCCCGACCATGTCCGCATCAACGCTGTCACAAACTACGACAGCTTTTACCGGCTTGTAATTTTCGTATTCTAGCGCGAATAAGCGTGAATACGAAAACGCCTGGCCCAAGGCTGTCATGTTGGCAAACGGCTTGACCTCTATAACCCAATATTCCCTGCCAACCAGGCAAACGGCATCTATTCTCTTCCGCGTTACTCCCGCAGCTACCTTTTTGAGGACATCCGACGATCCTGCCGGTAGTCTCGCCGGCTTTCCCACGTGTAGATCGTACCACACCCGCGTTATCACTTTCGACATCTTCGCTAGGAACTTCGACCATACCTCAATATCTTCGCTTAACATGTGCGGATAGTGTGACATTACAATCGGTTTTTGACCGGTACCTAAATCAGCCATTGCATCTTTAAGCTCCAACGATGCCTCTCAAAACCACAAGAATCTTGACCACCACGATAAAAATCGCTACAAGCTCGAGAAACAACGCCCAAAAATACAAATCTTCTTTCTCCATCTATCAATTCCCCGTAACTTGCCAGGGAAGTTAGAACTATTTTACACTTTCAAAGGCCGGTTCTTTATTACCTTGTCTTTGATCCGGTTGTCAATTACTGCACCGACACCCAGCACGCTAAACAAGAGACCTACCAGTCCGGCTGGATTCACCGTCTGTCCTTCAACCGTTATCGCGGCAAAGTCAAACAGCTTCTGCTTAAAGGCATCCTGCCGATCTAAATCGCGGACCTTCATCTCGGCTCTTGCTGCAATATGCTCCAGCTCTCCTTCAAGCCTCCGGATCTCATCTTCGACCTCCACCTGCAGCTCCTCCCTGTTGACCTGGAGCGAAGGCTCTTTTATCGAGCTTACTTTCGACTGGCAGCCAAAAGTCCATATCATCACACCAGCCGAGATCGCGACTGCTAAGAATTGCCCCTGGTTGTGTGAAATTGCCTTCTTAATCTTCGTCAACATCGCAAAACTCCTTTCTCTCAGTCAACATCCATTTTTTTAACCACGCAACATCCGTCTCAATTTTCGTCAGTCTATGCTCCAGTCTTATCGCCAAAGTCACGACCGCGGTTATCGTTACGGCAACGTGGACCGCCATTTCCAACACGTAAACAGCCATCGCTTTGTCGATACCTTCCTTCAAACTCGTAAACAAGGGTACTTTAGTACCTAATTTCTTTTTTCGTCGCTTAGAATGGAAGTGACGTTCCGATGTCACTCCAATTTACATTAATGCGTACGTCATCCATGTAATTATCGTCGGCGTTGTTCCGTGTGCCTCCTTATATGCTATGACGACCGATTTTTCAAATGTTACTCCACTCGTTAACGCCACTGCGTAAACAAAATTCACGTCATCATACTTCATCTCATAAAACAAAAGCGTGTCTGGTTTGTTCAGCTCATATAAGTTCGTGGCGTAAAACGTTGCCGAAACCATCTGCACACCGTCAACGTAAATCACAGGCATGCTGTTCTTTTGTGTCGACGTGTAGCTCGTAAGCATTACCCCGCCGTATATTATTCCCTTGCCCGTCACGCTAACCATAAACGTTATGTCATTTGCTACCGCTACCTTTGTATTCGAGCTTAGGTTTGCCCCTCCCTGCCTCGGCCTAACAATCCTTGCGTAATCCGGCAGACCGCTTGCCATATCTCCTTAACCCCGTTCACTATACCGTTATGTTTTCCGCAAGCCACTGCTCGGGCTTCATCGGCAATACCTCCCGCTGAACCCTTGCCTGTGCCTCTTTTTCGGCCTGCATTTTCTTAATTAGCTCTCCCAGGTAATCATGCCCCCTCGTCGGCATGAATCGTGCCAGAAAGACGTCCCTTGATACCATTCCGATCCTCACGGATACCGTGTGCTCATGTGTATCATCCGTATTGTAAGTGTAGGCCTGCAGGCTGTACGGTGCCGACTCCTTCAGGTACATGTCATCGAAGGAAATTATTTGAGATTCGCCGATGAAGAATTCACCCACCGTCGAAGGCCATACCTGGAACAGGCCATCGAACACCGCCACACCCATCAAGCCCGCCGAACCTGATGGAAAGTAAAACTCAACTTTGTAAATAAGACCTTTGGTGACCGTTATGTTCGTCCGCTTCAACGACGTTACCGCTGTTTCCTTGGGCGTGGAAATGTTTTTGCAGTATATCAAATATAATACCCGTTCCGCTTTTAAGGTTTAATCTTCGATAGTGTTCAAATTTATGAGAATCCGGTGACGTGCCTCGATAAACTCCGCTTTCAAATGCTTCAAAGTTTCTTCCGGTATTTGTATCTTGACATCGTTTACCGTGACCTTGCTTTCCCTGTAAAGCTTTTCCAGCTCTATCAGCTTCGATATCAGTCTCGAGCATTCCTGAAGCTTTTCATAATTGCTTTTTTGCTCAGCCATAATATACACCTTTAAGAAGTCTGCTCAGACATGTCAATCCGGTTCGCCTGTACTCTTACCTTCATATCTGCGCCAGTTACCGCTACCGGAGTCCCCAGCCCATCCGTGACGGTAACCGTTACCGTATCATCGTTTTGATTGAAAATCGGGCCCGCTATCGAACCGTCTCCGTGCTCTGCTATGTTGAATGTCCCGTTCACCGTTACCGCCTGGTTGTCAATGAACTCGTCAAGGTTTCCTCCATTGGTCATTCCAACGTCGAATTTCACCGGCCCACCGCCAGGCCCCTGTGTCACTCTTACCATTACGGCCGTAATTATGCTTTTTGCTTTAACCAGGCTAGTCGCCGATACTCCGGTTGTCGAACCGTTTGCAATCGTTATCTCCTCGTTGCTTTGCCGGGTTCTGAGGTATGACCCGCTGCCTCCTTTATCTATGTATCCTTCCGTAAAATACAACAGCCCGTCTATGAATGTTATTCCGTCAACTTCCAGCTTACCAGATATAAACAAATCGTCATTTGCAGCTAGCCCATGTGACGTTGAACCTGCATCTCCTACCTGTATAGGCTTTACTGATCCCCCCAGCAGCTGCACGGTCGATCCCGTTGCTAAAATTGTAAATATCGAGTAGGAGCCATAAAATATCTCCAGTGCTTTCTCGCCGGCAGCCCCACCGTAGATCCGCAGCTCTCCTGTCTTTCCCTGCGCATCGCTTAGGATCAGCTTGTCCTCGAGCTCCCAACGCTCACGCCCTGGTATCCGTCCCGGTATCATTCGATCTCCAAGTTAGTCCATACCTTAATCGACGTCGCCGGCTGCGCTGCATCAAGATTTTCTACCTTTAGCAGCATACTACCCTGTTCCGGTGCATCCACAATCTTTGTCTCCTGGACCGTTGCACCGGCTGTAAAGTCTATGTCGTAATACGCATAAGGAATCGTATCATAGTTCTTTGCATCCGGTGAAAAATACATGTTCAGTCTTATTCCCGCCGTCGCAGCAGCATTGTAAACTACCCTCGTCGTTACGGTAAATGTCTCCGTTCTATACAGCTGCAGATTTCCTATGGTCTTTTCCGTCGATAGAGCTAGACTATCAATACTTCCAAGTGGGTTCTTCATTTTAACATCACTCTATATTCAATAAAGCTCAGCACTTTGAACAATTACATCCGTTGTCTTTTCCGTGTCAACTCCGCCGGCCGCATTTGTTCTTCCCGTCAGGCTCAGCTTTACTTTGCCGGCGTTGCTAACGTCCCACCAGTCATCGGGATCCTGCTGGTTACCGAATAACATCGGTACCGCGCCGTGCGGACACCGCCCGGATACGATCGCCCCGAAGTAAGTCGCAGCAGATCCGTAAAACACCCTTGAACGCCCACCCGACCACGTGAACGTTAGAATCGCATCGTTGGCATCACACAGTCCGCCAACCTGGATATCCTTACAGGCGCTCAGCCAGAACTCATCGTCCGTTGTAGCTGCTAAATGTCCTGATAAATATTCCGTGAATCTGCCATAATTCATGGCCTCATCACGAATCAGGTCCATGGTCAGACCTTCAAATATCACACGTTTCCCGTCGCCTTCCTCAAGCTTAACGCTTGCAAACTGAACATCCGGCTCTTCATTATCATTTGTATTCATGATAATCAGCTTGCGAATTTTATTATCGAGCGGCAGCAAAATTGGTTCCGTCGCACCATCCGCAGGTGTATACGAATGTATCTCCTTGTTCAGCAAAAAACCAACGGGTGCTACCTCCTTTTGATCGAACTTGTCAGCAACCACTCGAAGGTATGCATTGTCCGGTGAGCTGCCTCCAAGTGAATAGTCATGCGTAATACGCAGCTGCGGATTCTTAAATTGCTTTGGATCGAAACCGTATAGAGGGTCAAACAAATACCGTCCAAAGTTGATCGGTATGTAACACCTTGCATACGCGTTGTCCTCGTAGTTCAGCTCGTTGTGCGGCATCTTTCCATTGTCATAGTAGCTCATCGCCTGACACCCGTATCCAGTCATCGATGCCATAACTCTCGAGCCGTCAACCAGCTCGATCTTCGGTATTGCCGCCAATGGATGATTCGTAGGATCGTTACCGTTATTGATCAGCTCTATAATTACGCCAATCCGGCTGATTACGTCCGCGTCTTTTATGACTATGCTCGGTGTCGCCGCCGTTGTTATTTGTGTTGTTGCCAACAGCTCCGCTTTTCTGTGATTCACTATGTCACCGCCTTTCTTTTATCCCCCCCGGTTAGCTTTTTTCTTTTTTTTTGTTAACTAAAAGCAGCATCCCTCCGCCCTACTACTTTCCAAGCAACGACACCTTCTTTGCAGCTAAAGCCTTCACGACATCTTCGACACGCTTTAGGTTTCTCGGATCCCTCCTAGCGTATCTCGGTGAGAGCTTCACAGCCGCGATCGCTTCCCTGTATGGAGCAAACCCCACAGCATAATCTCCCTGGGCCTCCGCAACACCCGGGCCCCAATTTCGCACTCCGTTTACAGTCGCTTTCCTTGACCACTTCGCGTCACCCGCCTTTGTTACACCTTTTCCGAAAGCTTTTCGACTTATCGCGTCACGCACACCATCCTCGTAACTTGACTCGGCCGCTTTTGCCCCGGCTGCCCAGCTGCGTCTCGGGTTCGCTATCCCCTCCGCGTAACTGTCGGCACGCCGTGGCGTTACCTCCGCCCACTTTGTTGCAATTTGATCGATTGATCTTATAAAAGCCATATCTCTTACCTCCATTCTTTTGCCCGCTATGGGCGTTCTTTTTCATTGCCCCGGCACGGCAACACACCGCGGGGTTTTTTTTTTATCACTTTATACCTATTTACCATAATTGTCAATATCTTTTTTCCTATTACAAATAGCGACATCACGCGATCGCGTGAAAAACCTTCTTATTTCTTTTCTATTAACGATGTGACAAACCACGTTGCGCCCGATCTGCTCCGATATCGCCACTACTTAAACCGACATTTTTCAGCTCCTTAACTTACATTTACAATTCATCATAAGTAAAACCTGAACTCCGGGCACCATTCTTCGTAAGGTGCTATTTCAGGAATACCGCCAACCGCAGGCACAAATCCCTTCCCTTCTTTCAATACGTAAAAATCGTTTCCAACCGATTCCAGCATTCCAACGTATTCCAACCGCCAGGACTGCCAAACGTACTTAACATAATAAGGTACTTTGTATCCCTGCTCCAAAAAACCACCTGGGAAATCTAGTGTGTCCTCCTCCCCTATACCGTGCCCTCTGAAATGCCTTACGTAACTTGTTCCAATACCGCCGCAAGCCGAATAGTATTCCCGTCCCTTTGCTGATCTTCCAATGTACCTCGAGTATTCCCAATTGTCGGGACCTATCAAATACGTCATTATCCCTCCGCTCAGAACATAATATTCCTCATCTGGTAATGTTACCCTCCTTGCTATAGTCCCAACCATTGCACCAACGATCGCCGAAAGTGCTATTAGCGCAGCAGATACTCCAAGAAACTCAATTTGGTCACTTATTGCCCTTGCAGCCGGCGTTAAACTTTTCGCATATTCCGCAGCTCTTATTTTTGTAGCAACTGGTCTTGTCATTTTCCAAAAACCATCTACCATCGATCCGCCAATCCTTTTTGCTTCAGTTTGAGTCAAACCCATTGCAATTAAATTATCATAAAAAACCTTATATTGCTCCGATGGCGGTAAAACATTATTAACTGCTTCCTGCGTTATCCCCGGCGAAAATGTTGGAAGGTCCTCAAGTTCCACAGGCTCAGAATAAATAGTCGTAGCAAACCACTCTTCTTTTATCTCGTCCCAGGACCATCCCTCTACTATGGCCGGCCTCTCTATTCCAGGTTCTATTTTCGGCTTCGGCGGTCTTTCCGGAGTCACGTCAACTACGTCATAAGGCATCTCTACCTTTTGCCAGCTCTGGTACATATCCGAATATTCCCACCCTAAAACTTCTGACGGTCTATAAGGACCTGGCGGATATACCGGTTTCGTTGGCCTTTGTTTTCTTACCTGTACCGGTACTCGAGGCATTGGTATCTTTTCCCAAACCTCATAAATAAACGAATATCTCCATCCCAAAACCTCCGCAGGCTGATCTCTAGTTGGCACACCTTCAGGCTCTGGCGGCCGTTCTCTCTCTACGTACTGCGTTTCTATGGGCATTTCCGCCTCCACCCACATTCCTTTACGCCCGTTCCAATACCATCCTTCCTCGACCAGGCCCTGTTCCGGTCTCGGTAGAAAATCAGGCTCTGGTGGACGTTCCTTCTCAATATACTCTAATTGCTCAGGTATCGGAACCTCCTTCCATTCTTTTTCCCTGCCATCCCAATACCAACCAGGTACATCCAAAGACTGTTCTTTTCTTGGCGGATATTTCGGCTTCGGATGTGTCGGTAATTTCAGCTCAATTTTTATAGTTTCAACCTCACTTTTGATCCATTCTCTTTTTGTCGGGTCCCATAACCACCCGTAATACTCTGCCGGCTCCGCCGGATCAGGAGGATCGAACCATGGATACATCCTTCGTTTTCTTTTACCGTATCTTGCTATTAACCTGTACAACCGCATTCTTAACTTTTAACATTTTTTAGCACTTTTTAAAACTTCTAATCTGGTAAAGCCTACAAAAACCCACAAAAGTCCGATCACAATTGCTGCATCTTTTAAGCAATATTCTACCATTAACTTGGCGCTACTGCTACTTCGCCTCATTTGCTTTTTATTTTTATTGCAGCGCTACTGCGACTTCGTCGCAGTAGCTTTTTTCACCCCAGGCAGCGCTACTGCGACTCCGTCGCAGCAGCAAGTTAAACAATTCCAATCCGCCGGCTTAAAGACAAGGCTGTCGCCGTTCTGCCAAATCTAAAACCTTCCTTTTTCCCTATCAAATCAGGCATCAGGCTAAGCCGCCTGGCTTGTTTTGCCTGTAAAAAGGAAGCCTCCGGCATTATTTTAAATGCAGCGAACGGCACGGCTCATTCTTCGCACGTGCCTTAAAACATCGCTGCAAATAACGATAAGGATAGCGGTCGCAAAAGTAGCCGCAGGTTTCAAGGTTTTCGAGCTTTCCTGACTTCCTTGGCTACAAAAAATAAGGAAGGGAAGGTCTTATCTCGACAACCCTGAAACCAGCTCATTACTTTTACTCAATCCAAATTCCCAACCCCCAGCTCGACAGCTTTTTCTTTCACACACAGTAAGCAGCTCAAGTATAGAAAAAGTTACCGGCTGGGGGACTTCCCTTTGGATTGACCGCTTCTTAATTTCACCTGTAGCTGCTTCTTTAGCTAACCTGCGAAGTCAAAAAACCCGGCCGGCTTCGCCGACCTGTTGACGTCTTGTTGGCCGATGCGGCCGTCAGGCAAAATCATGCCAGGGCTGTAGTGTAATCCCCCTGTCATTACTTTCGCTACAGACGGCCGCACGCACCAGGCGGTAGCTTCCGCCGCCTGGTAAAAGGCTGCGGTCGCTCTCGCGACCGCTAAATAAATTGCCCCCCCATGTTCTGGCGAGGGGGGCAATTTTTTTTATAAGGAGCTTTGCTATGAAAGCCAAGAATGGGTTCCACATCAATTGTAAGGGCCAAACGACGACCAATGAGTACCGTAGGTGGGTGTTTTCTCATATGCCGGCAGCAGGGCGTTTGCTTGACGATCTTGATTCCGGCTCTGTACCCGACTGGTTTGCCGTATGGAGTGCTTTATCTGAGGCGGTCGAGTACTTGACCACGCGTGATATCGATTCTGCTCAGCAAGAGCCGTTCTCTTGCCCAGGAAACTGCCGTGTTTGCTCTAACTGCTAAGCACCCCGTTAGATCTGGCCGGTAGTTTATTTTTGACGACTTTTTAAGCTTTTTTCTAGGAAATGTCGCCTTTTGTATAAAGTGCGACTATTTTGTGAGGTTTTAGTCAACGAGATTTTTTATAATGTCGCTAAAAAATTGTCGCTTTTTGTGTTGACAAGTTGTCGGTTTTGCCGATAATTGAAAATATGAAAGGTCGCAATTGCCAACTGGTACCCTGTATGACTCCGAGAGCACGTTCCTGGATGATCGTCCAAGCATGCTGTTGGCTTTGCGATCATCTATCGCAGTTGCCAAGTGCCTTGCGGGAGGCCGCCCATACCTGGCTGTCCTGGCACTGCGATTTTTTCATTTATTTTCTCAGCGAAAGTCGCAGTCTCCGTCAAGTCAGCGTTCGTCTGTTTTGCGGTGCTAGTCCCACTTCTCACATCCGAATTGGTCATTCCAACGTCGAATTTCACCGGCCCACCGCCAGGCCCCTGTGTCACTCTTACCATTACGGCCGTAATTATGCTTTTTTCTTTAACCAGGCTAGTCGCCGATTGACTCTCGCTACTGTTGTAATGCCTGTCGTCAGGCAGCCTACCGAAAACGCAAACGCGAAACCGTTACACTTGCCGGCAAACGTAACAAAGTTATGATCAAAGTAAGGAGCAAACCCAAATGAATGCTGAGCGTGAAATCAAAATCATTAAAATGTGGATTGAAGAAGCTGAGGTCCAGCTTGATCTTGGTGATCGTCATGTTGCCGAAAGTTGGATTTACGCTTTACAGGTTTTCCTTAATCGATGTCACCACCCACCGCACTTCTGGTCATCAGCTTCGCTTCAATCTTGTTCTAAAAATTGAACCTTTTGCTTAATGATCTCAAAATGACTACCGTATACACTGTTTACCAGGGTGACCGTATAATCAGTCGTTGTGATGCCAGATGTCACAATGCTACTGGCCCTGTATGTCGATGTTGTTGTGGTGGCGGACACCACGGTATCGGCACAAAAGCAGCCGTGGAGGATCGCAACAACCTCTCCGATGAGGAATTGATTGAAACGTGCAAAACCGTTTTTGGCCCGGGGCGATATCGGATCTGCCGATTGCCCCTACAAATGGAGCTATTCTAATGTCTTCACCAAAAACACTTAACGTCACTGAGCAGCATCAGCTTCTCGATGCCCTGCTCGCAAAAAACGCTCCTCACAAATCTTTTCGCAAAGGTATTCGCAACTACCTTATAGGCTGTCTTATGCTCGAGGCCGGCTTACGCGTAGGTGAGGTCATTATGCTCGAATTGTCTGATTTATACTTTAAAGGCAAACCCGTCACTAACCTTGTTGTCAGGCCGGCTATTGCCAAGAATAATAAGGAAAGAATCATCCCTGTATCAACAAGGCTTTCCCAAGCTTTGGATGAATACCAAAAAGAACATGCTTGGGTCTTTTCACAACCTCCGTCTCACAAAGCGTTCACTCCCTTTGTATCACAAATACCTATATCTACGCGCCAGGTCGAACGGATCTTTTTCTCTGCGGGCCTTGCTGCCTTCAATCGCCCCGTTAACCCGCACATGCTCCGTCACACCTTTGCCAGTAAATTAATGAGGGTTACGGATATGAGGACCGTGCAGGAGCTGCTCGGTCACAGCAACATCAGCACCACGCAGATCTATACCCATCCCAACGAGGACGACAAGAAAAAAGCGATCGGGAATTTGGATGCTTAGAGGGTTCCACAATGACCACCAATAGGCGGTTCGCTTTTGTTTTGTTCTTCTTTATTTCTCTCGGATTCCTCGTTATGATCCTCCTGCTCTTCCGAAGCTTCCTCGACTGCCGGCTTGAGGTCCTTGGGGAAACTGTCATAGAACTCCCGTAGTGCCTCCTCTGACTCTGCATTTTTTTCTTTTGCAAAAAGTAATTATGCAGTGTCAAGCCTTTCTCGTAATATTACAAGATAGTCTTCCAGCTCTTCTTTTTTCATACTCCGCCAACCTTTCTTAGTATTTGAATACATGCCGAGCACACCGGCACGTGCGAAACCTGGTCAACCGGAAACTGTTGAGCACAGCAAAAACACGGAGCCTGAGGGATCGCCGGTGCTCGAGACGGTCCAGGACCTACAGGCTTCGCCTTGATTGCTTCCTCCGCTGGCTGCATCGCACGCCATGCCTGCAGCCATGAGGCTGTTGTTCTTGCAGTGACTCCGCCCAGCACTGCGTTGCTAATTAAAAACTCTCTGTAATTATCGTCCGTGATAAGTGCCAGATTAGAGGCGGCACTTACTGACAGCACTCTTTCATGAATCGCAACCTGCACATCCGACGGCCACGTTAATATCGCAACCATTCTCCGTACCCACTCAGGCTTTTTATTGAATCCCGCGGCTACCTCCTCTATACTAACCCCTCCATTATCTAGCGCATCCTTGATCGCACTTGCAAGCTCTATTGCGGTTAACTCCTTCCTGAAAAAATTGCCGGCAAATGCTATCTCCTTCACGACTGAATCTTTGCCATTCGAAACTATGCAAGGCACTTTTTCATATCCGATACTCTTGCACGCCGCCAATCTTCTGTGCCCTTCAACCAACAAATATCCACCTTTATCTTTAGTCACTATTAACGGGTAAAGCAAGCCGAGGCGGTTTATGCTCGAGGCAAGCGATGCAAGGTCCTCATCTGAATATTCAAGTCTTTGCTCCAGTTTACCTACGTGGATGTTTTTGACTTCGATTACTTCCTGCTCCATCATTATGCTTTGGTCCTTTCAGCTGTAAAGTGAATTTCGCGTAACCTTTTCCACATTGTAAATCAAAGCAAACAATATCTCCCGCCTGTATCCCGAGCGCTTGTATAATAGCCTTTGGAATCGTTGTTACAAGCGAATTATGCTGCCTGTGTGCACTAACTACGAACGGACAGCTTTCTACTTTTTCTTTGCTTTTAGTCATGTATTGACATGTTATACACGTGGGGGGGGGCCCCTGTCCAGCCGA
>JGI10211J34971_10003878_pt1 | contig 11919 bp, 14 predicted proteins | sample Etolagsediment_FD_34971 | JGI IMG/M metagenome (IMG submission 34971)
GATGGTACGTCATGGTTTGGCACGAATGCGCCAGACGCATTGTTGTATGGGTCACTAATTGAGGCTTATACGTTTATGAAGGGTGAGGCGGACGTTATGGCGATGTATCAGAACCGTTTTGTTGAAGCGGCACAACGCTTGAAAAACTACGGCGAAGCTGTAGAGAACACCGATGCCTATAGAACGGGGTTGGTGCGAGCACCAAAAACATAAGTGGGAAAAAATGTTTTTTAGAAAAAAAGAAGTTGTATTAGATTGCTATACAACTGACCCAGCTATATATAAATACGCTAAAATAACATCAGGTATAAAACATTTTCCGGATTGGTGGAAAAAGTTAGTGCCTAGCGGTAGTAACTGGCAAAAAGTACACAAAGAAAGATCAGGCTTCTTCGGTCAAAAAACAATGAAGAATTGTCCGGGCTTCGTAAACCTTTATAAAAAAAGTTTTGTTTTACCGCTGTGGTCTGACCTTAGATTTTATATTCCATCTAAGCCTATCAAAAATTATTTTGAGTATTCCTTTGCCGACGAGTATTCGGAAGTGGATTATCACTCTCACGAACAGCACAACAACCACTACAGTGATGACGACTACCAACATGTAAAAATAATTTCTCCTTGGTTTTTAAAATGTGATTCTGATATCGAGTGGGTTTCTATGCCACCTGTGTGGGAAACGATAAATAACTTAGAATCATTGAAGTTTTTATCTGGAATGCTTAATTTTCGTCATCAAAATGGTACACACGTCTCCTTATTTATTAAAAAAGAAGAAGAAGATCTTTACATTGATATACCCTGTAATTTCCCATTAGCTTTTTACTTACCGTTAACAGAAAGAAAAATTAAAGTGAACCACCACTTGGTATCAGAGTCAGAATTAAAAAAGGTATTAGCTGAAGGGGTCGGTACGAAAAAGTTTTTTAACAGAAATTACGACAGTTATAAAAAATTAAGAAAGTAGAGTATTCACACAGCAATTATTTAAAGAAGGTATACAATGCAGCCAGTACCTAGAACTTGTACAACGATTGAGGTCCCCCATTCTGTAGATATTGTAAAATTTACAATACCTTTAGATCTTTGTGAGGAGATAAAAGAAAAAGCAGCCCCGTATCTTAATGCGGATATAAGCTGTAACTTACATAACACCAGTAGAACAGGGTGGAGTCTTCACCAAGAAGAGGGCTTCACACAGACTTTTGAAAAGTTTTGGTCTGAGGTTGCAAAAAACTTGGGCTCTTACGCGAGTAGCCCGGGTGGCTCGGCATATGAACTTAGCCCCTCAAGACAGCTACAAATGTCATACTCTATCGTTGATATGTGGGTCGCAGCATACTCAGAAGATAGTTTTGTTGCCCCTCACAGACATAGTTACGAGCGTTTGTTTGCTAGACACTACGCACTTTCTGCTTATATAGATGCAACGAAAAACGGCACACACTTGTCTTTTTATGACAACTTCAGTCAGTCCCACGCCAATATTCGTGTAAGCACTGGTGATGTTTTAGTATTCCCGGCCAACTTAGTGCACTACACAAACGACTGTAAAGACGGAAGAGCAATATTATCTTCTAATTTTATACCTCACTTTGAAGTTGTGGATAAATAAACATGCTAGAAAATTTAAAAGATAAATCAATAGCTATTGTGGGTCTTGGTGGGAGTTATGCAGACTACATTATGGCTCGAATTAACTCGCAAACATTTGATGAAGTTTGGGGGATTAATAGTATTGGCGGCATAATTCATGTTGATCGCACTTTTATGATGGATCCCGCAAGTCGTTTCCTTGATGATGTAAAAGCAGGTACACAAACTGGAATTGCGGCTGAGTTTTTACTAGAAACACCTAATAAAGGCCCTATCTACTCATGCTGTTTAGATGAAAGAGTTCCAGAAATTGTAGAGTACCCACTTGCGGAAGTGATCACAGAACTTGGATACTCTTATTTTAACAACACTGTAGCGTACGCTTTAGCGTACGCAATTACGGCTAAAGTAAAGAAGATCAGTCTTTACGGCATCGACTTTTCTTATAAGAAAAATCTCCATTTTGCAGAAGCTGGTCGTGCTTGCTGCGAGTTTTGGGCGGCGATAGCATTGGCAAAAGGTATTGTTGTAGAGACAGCTAGGCAATCCGCTTTTCTTGACACAAATGTCCCTCTAAATGAGAAGTTGTACGGATACCATCGACTAGATGATCCTCTGGTTCAGTATATACAAGATGGGAACATTGTCGTTGTTAGGCAGTCTGAACATAAGGCACAAGAGGAAGAAGAGTTAACCAGCCCAGAGGCGTTGGATGCACGACAGCCTGTGATGATAGGGCGACATGACATAAAGGGAGTAACATATAATGATTAGCGTGGAGACTGGCGTAAGTGTCATGAGCGTCAATGTGGCGACATCTGACAATGGTGGGTTGAGTTCTGATCAAATTGTTGAGCTTGCCATGGATAAAATACTAAATGTGGCTAACACAGCCCCTGAACCCATCAAAGATCAAGCCATTGCGTTTCAAGACAATATAAGAATTGTGCTCAAGCAATACATAGACTTGGCTAAACGCGAAGAGCGTGGTACAATCTGCCAGAAGATCCGCGAAGCGGGTCAAAAAGACTTGGCTGACTTGATTAGGAGATTATGATGGCTATCACTCAGGCAATGTGTACTTCGTTTAAGTCCCAGCTTCTTACGGGTACACACAATTTTACTAACACTACTGGTAATACATTTAAGCTGGCTCTTTATGCTATTGGTGGCGGTGGCAAATCAGCTACAACCGCAACTCTTGGTGCTTCTACAACCGCCTTTACTACAACAGGCGAGGTTGCTTCTAGTGGTTCATACGCAACAGGCGGTGGCACATTGACAAATGTAACACCTACTACATCTGGTACAACCGCATTTACAGACTTTGCAGATCTGAGCTTCACCACAGCGACAATTACTGCTCGTGGCGCATTGATCTATAATAGCACTGCTACTAATGCCGCTGTGGCTGCTTTAGATTTTGGTGGCGATAAAACTTCAACTGCGGGTACATTTACGATTCAGTTTCCTACGGCAAACGCTTCTAACGCTATCATCCGCATTGCGTAAGTAGGAGGCCAGCCGTGGCACTTGTTCTTGCTGACCGTATTAAAGAGACTACGACCACCACGGGTACGGGTACGATTACCCTTGGTGGGGCGCAGACTGGGTTTGAATCTTTTGCTGGTATAGGTGATGGAAACACCACCTATTATGTTATTCAGCATACCTCGGCTAATGAGTTTGAGGTAGGTCTTGGTACATACACATCATCAGGAACAACGCTGTCACGAGACACGATTTACACTTCATCTAATTCAGATGCGGCTGTAAACTTCTCCGCTGGCACAAAAATCGTATTTGTAGCAGTTCCGACAGAAGCAACCGTATATGAGGATGCTTCTGGGGATGTTGCTATTGAAGGTCAAGTTACGGTAGGCGGTGACCCTACCGCTAATCTTCAAGTCGCTACAAAACAATATGTAGATAACTTAGTTGCCTCTGCCTTGCATTTCCACGATGCGGTGCGGGTTGAAAAAGAAGGCAACTTAAACGCTACATATGATAATGGCACGGCTGGTGTTGGTGCTACATTAACTAACGCTGGTACGCAAGCGGCTCTTGTTATTGACGGTGTAACACTTAACACAAGTGATCGTGTTCTTGTCTACGAGCAAACTGATCAAACTCAGAACGGTGTTTACACAGTAACTAATACAGGTTCTGCGTCAACCAACTGGGTGCTTACCCGTGCTACAGACGCAGATAGTTATGCTCCTGGAACAGCAGACGGACTTGACGAAGGCTCGTACTTTTACGTTCAAGAAGGTACGGCAGGTGCTGGCGAGTCGTATGTTTGTAATACGATCGGCACAATCACCTTTGGCACTACAAACATTACATTCATTCAGTTTAGCGCAACACCTGATTTTACAGGTGGCACGAATATTGACGTTAGTGGTCAGACGATTTCGCTTACAGGTACGGTGGACGAGACTAACGGTGGTACAGGCAATAACGCTTACACGACTGGTGATACGCTTTATGCTTCAGCTAGCAATACTCTTGCTAAACTGTCTGGTAACACGACTACTACTAAGAAATATCTCAGCCAAACGGGTAATGGTGCGGCTTCTGCGGCTCCTGCGTGGGACGAAATCAACCTTGGCACGGATACGGCTGGTGATTATATTGCAACGGGTGCAGTTAGCGGCGTAGGTCTTTCTGGCTCTGCTTCTGGCGAAGGTTCTACTTTCACTGTTACTTCAAACGCTACAAACGCAAATACCGCAAGCACTATTGTTGCTCGTGACGCTTCTGGAAACTTCTCTGCTGGCACAATCACAGCGGCTCTTAGTGGCAATGCAAGCACTGCTACGACTTGGCAAACGGCTCGAAGCCTAACGCTTTCTGGTGATGTCACAGGTACGGCTACAGGTATTAACGGTTCTGGGAATATCGCCGTCACCACTACGATTGCGGCAAACTCTGTCGCGCTTGGCACGGATACAACTGGCAACTATGTCGGCGCACTGTCCGAAGGCACTGCGATTGATATCAGCGGCGGTACAGGCGAAGGTATTACGAATACAATCAGCATTGATCTCAACGAACTTGCCACCTCTACCACTAATACTGATGGTGACTTTTTTGTTGTAGTTGATAGCGCAGATGGCTCTCAGCACAAGCTAACTAAAGGCAACATCAACATCTCTGGCTTCAACAACGATTCTGGATTCACAGCTAATGTTGGTGACATCACAGGGGTGACTGCTGGTACGAATCTCACTGGCGGCGGTACAAGCGGAACTGTAACACTAAACATGGCCACGGGCGGTATTGGTTCTGGAACTTACGGTTCAACTGCTGATGGTACTAAAATCGACACTATCACCGTTGACGCTTACGGGCGTGTAACGGCTGTTGCTACTGGCACAACTGGCGATATTCTTGGTGTAACGGCTGGCACGAACCTCACTGGCGGCGGTACTAGCGGCACTGTAACGCTGAATATGGCCACGGGCGGGGTAGGTGCTGGAACTTACGGTTCAACTTCTGACGACACTAAAATCGACACTATTACCGTTGACGCATATGGGCGTGTAACGGCAGTTGCAACTGGCGCAACTGGTGACATCACGGGTGTAACGGCTGGTAACGGCCTTACAGGTGGCGGTACATCAGGGACACCAACCCTAAATGTTGGTGCTGGCACAGGTGTTACTGTTGCGGCGGATACGGTTTCTATTGGTCAAGCCGTTGCTACATCTTCAAATGTTCAATTCAACAGCCTTGGCGTGAACACGGCTGGTTCTGGCACAGCTGGTGAGATTCGCGCTACGGGCGATATTACATCGAACTATTCTGATGCTCGACTGAAGAACATCGAAGGCAGTATCCCTGATGCTTTAGCAAAAGTTAAGTCCCTAGGTGGTTACTACTTTACCGAGAATCAAGCGGCGAAAGATTTGGGGTATGATAATGACGCCCAGCAAGTTGGTGTTATTGCTCAAGAGGTTGAAGAAGTTCTCCCCGAAGCAGTTAAGCCAGCCCCGATTGATGAGAAGTACCTGACTGTTCAGTACGAAAAGCTAGTTCCTCTTTTGATTGAAGCGATCAAAGAGTTAGAGGCTCGTGTAGCAGAACTGGAGGCGTAAATGTCGTTAGGCTTCGCCGCCATTGCAGAAACATCCATTGCTGATGACGATTCCCTCGGCCTTGCCATTGGTGAGCCTAGTGGTGTTTCCGCTACTTCTGCGCTCGGCTCCGTTACCGTTGTTCCTCAAGGTGTTTTTGCGCTTACAGGCGTAGAAGCAACTACGGCTGTAGGTACGGTAGAAGCCAACTCACAATTTATTGCTGCTGTCACGGGTATTGAGGCTATTGGCAGTATTGACGAAGACTTTATCGTCTCTGGCAGCGCACCAGTACCTGTCACAGGCCTTGAGGCGACTTCTGCTCTTGGCTCCGTTACTGTTGGCATCATTTCCAATGTCTTCCCAACTGGTGTTGAAGGCATATCCGCGCTAGGTGACGAAACAGTTGTCGGTACAGCGAATGTTGCGCTGACGGGTGTTGAAGGTATCTCTGCATTAGGAACCGCAACTACGATAGCTGGGGCTATTGTTGGTGTTTCTGGTGAAGCAACCACCTCTGGTCTTGGTGAAGAATCTGTTTCTGGCTCTGCAAATGTCTTCCCAACTGGGGTATCCGCAACCGTAAGTGCTGGTATTGTTACAGTTACTGGAAATGCCGATGTTTCGGTTACTGGAGAAGAGGGCACATCTGCACTTGGTACGGTAGTTCCTTTTGCTGGTGCTGATGTAAACGTAACAGCAGTTACAGCCACTTCTGCGGTTGGGACTATTCCTAGTGTTATCGGCTCTGCTATAGTAATACCAACAGGTGTTGAAGGAATAGGTCAAACAAAACGACCCGTACTCTGGGGTAGAATTGTTCCAAACCCTGGAACAGTGTGGTCTGAAGTTGCGGCATAAGCGAAAATGTAGTAGGATATCGCCATGGCAAGTACATATACAACAAACACTGGCATTGAGAAAATCGGAACAGGTGAACAGTCTGGTACATGGGGTGCTACGACTAATACTAACTTCGATATTCTTGATCGTGCGGTTAATGGTGTTGGAGCTATTAGTCTATCAGGAACGACTCATACGCTAACAACTTCAGATGGTAGTTTATCTGATGGTATGTATAAAGTTTTAGTCCTTGGAGGCTCCCCTTCTGGCACGAATACGATAACTATTGCACCAAATGATGCTCAAAAGTTTTATGTCGTTATAAATAGCTCTGGTGAGTCAGCCATATTTACTCAAGGTTCTGGCGGTAATGCTACGATTGCTAATGGCGCGACTAAGTTGATTTACGCAGATGGAGCTGGAGGTGGCGCACAAGTTGTTGATCTCAGCTCTACGCTTGTAGCTAATACTCTTGGAACATTAAATATTGTAGACGATCCGACTCCGCAGTTGGGGGGATCGCTTGATGTTAATGGACAGGACATTACCTCTGCTAGTAACGGTAATGTTGTTCTAAATCCTAACGGCACGGGTACCATCGAACTTGAAGCTGAAACCAATGTCACAGGGGCTTTCAACGTAACTGGTAATGTTGAGTTGACAGGCACGACTACTCTCACAGGAAACGTGACCCCAGATGCAGATGGCACAAGAGACTTAGGTGCGGATGCAGCTCGTTGGGCAAATGTTTATGCCGATAACTTTACAACTGGCGATATGATATTAGATAATACAACAAGAGGGTTTACTAATGATGTAGACGGCACGCAAGGTCGCTGGCGCATTCAAGAAGGTTCAAACGACTTGTTTATTATCAACGAATCTAACGGTAAACAGTACAGGTTTGCTTTAGAAGAAATTTAGTATATAATTCGCTTACTAAGGAGTAAGAAGCTATGGCTTATAAAGTTGGAAATACTACAGTTATTAACAACACAGGTGCGTTAGGTGCAGTTGATGGAAATAGTCTCAACCTTGCTACTAACGCAAATATCCCAGCCTCTGGTGGTGATTCATATAATGTTGAGTTATTTCTTGTTGGTGGCGGAGGCGGAGGCGGCAGAGAGCATAACGAATCTGGTGGCGGTGGTCACGGCGGTCTTATTCGTACCCCTGTTGAAGTTCCAGTAAGTACCAGCTTTACAATTACTCTTGGTGCGGGAGGCGCGGCTCAGAATAGCTCTGGCGTAGATGGCACGACTGGCTCTTCTTCAAGCGCGTTTGGTTATACCGCCGCAGGTGGTAGCGGCGGCAGAGCTGGAGATGCCTCGCAAGGGCAAGAGGGTGGTACAGGACCTAAACCCTCGACATGGGGTGGCGGGTCTCTTTTTCAGGCAGCTATTACCGATAGTGGGTTCACTAATTCATTGGGTGGTGCAGGAGCGCATCCCAACCAAGGTATTAATAACGCTAATGGTGGGGTTGGGTATCAAAACCTACCTAATGCTCAGTTTGCTGGAGGTGGCGGCGGTCATACCTTTTTTACATCCTATGCTGGTAATTCTGGTGGCGGTACTGGATCTAATAGTACTAACGCCGGAACTGGTGCTAGGGGAAGCGGTGGTGGTGGTGGTCAGCAACGTGGCGGTGCTGGCGGAACTGGTTACTGTGTGATTCGTTATCCCGGAAACGCTGCTATCGGAACTGGTGGTACAGTTCAAGTAAACGCCGGATATGTCTACCATACGTTTAATGCCTCTGGAACATTTAATTCGGGGACTCCATAACATGAAACATTTTGCACAAGTTCAGAACGGTGTTGTTCTAAATGTTATTGTTGCAGAAGCTGAGTTTGTTTCAGACTTGCCAGACTCTGCTAGTTGGATCGAGTGTGACCCTGATTCTCACGAGGGTATAAGAGACGACGGTCAGCCGCATCTCCGCTACAATGCGGCCAGTATAGGTGATTTGTATGACGCTGACGCTGACGCATTCTATCACCCTCCGAAGTACGACTACATGATTCTAAATAGAGAAAACTTCTCTTGGGAATACCCTACACCTGAACCTACTGTTACCGAAGACCAAGTAGCTAAATGGCGGGACTCAGTTTACCAAGAAACTGGTGACGGATGGGTTGTGCTTCCTACAGAAGGTGAGTAAAATAAAAATTTTAAGGGGGTTTTAATTGGAAGCTAAGAGAGAAACCAGCTTTATACGACGGTATAAAGAAATGTTACCGCTTTCCGAGTGTCAGAAATTTATAGACTATTTTAACTTTGCCACCCAAAAAGGTAATGTTGGTATATCCAGCGGGGGTGAAGATAACGGTGGTGGTATAAATCGAACTGATACTGCAATTTTTTTAGATCGAGCAAACCCAGACCTTAATGGTGTTGTTAACAGGATACTAGAAAATTGTTGGCATCAGTATGTGCGAGAATTTTCTTTCTTGAGTAATGTAACCGTAGTTACATATGCGTCTAAAATGCAACGTACTCCGCCTTCAGGGGGTTTTCATATGTGGCATTGGGAACATGCCCGTCCTCACATGAACAGAGATAGAATGGCTGTGTGGACGTTATATCTGACCACTCATGAAGACGAAGGGGAAACAGAATTTTTAGCTCACGGTTTAAAAGTTCCGGCTATCGCCGGAGACGTGTGTATCTTCCCAGCCGACTACACAGGCGTACACCGAGGCAACCCCGTCTACACTAAAGACAAGTATATAGTAACAGGTTGGTTTGAATACGCTCCTGACTAATGTATATGGTCAGGCTTTTATAAGATAACAAAATGTTGTATTATAGGGGCGGTATAACTAGAGTTTATTATCATGCCTCTTGCAAAACTTCAATTTCGCCCCGGAATAAATCGTGAGTCAACTTCATACGCCAATGAAGGTGGGTGGTTTGATTGTGATAAAGTACGCTTTCGTTTTGGATACCCTGAAAAGATAGGCGGCTGGACAAAGTATACAGAAGCAACGTATCTTGGTACACCGCGTTCTTTACATGCGTGGGTTACTTTAGCTTCAGATAAGTATCTTGGTGTTGGTACAAGCCAAAAATACTATATAGAGTCCGGCGGTGCCTTAAATGACATTACTCCAGTAAGACTTACCGTAAGACGCCCGATTGAAGTCTCCGGTGTTTCAGGAGCTCTTGCTGTTGGCTCTGCTGTTGGAAGCACTGCGATTGCTTTAGAAATCACAGGCTTTGAAGCCGCTGGAGAACTGGGCACATCAGGAACTCTGACGACTACGAACAGTCCAATAGAGGGCACAAGTTCCGTGGGTTCTGTAACAATTGAGACTGCTGATGGCTCCAATGTAGATGTTCCGGTGGGTTAATAACAATGTCTTTAGTAACTTTTGATACTACTTCCGCCAGCCCTGTAGTAACAGTCAACCATGTAGATCATGGTTCTGTTACTGGAAGCAGGGTCATATTTTCAAACATCACCTTTGGCGCAGGGCCAACTTACGACTCTCTGATTGCATTGTTGACCGGAGAGTTTGTCATAACAGTTCTAACTGTTGACGAATACACCGTAACGCTTTCCTCAAATAGCGGCTTTGATCTAACGGATGCGGGGGAATGCGATGCTGACTATTTGCTTAACAAGGGTAGCACAACGCAACTTTTAGGCACTGGTTGGGGTGCAGACTCTTGGGGGGCTGGAGGCTGGGGAGAAGCCGCTGATGAAGACATAGTTTTAGAAGAAGCCTTGCGTATTTGGCAACAAGATAATTTTGGCGAAGACCTGATACTACTGCCTCAAAATGGTCAACTGTATTACTGGGATAAAACAAACGGTCTTGACTCTAGGGCATTTCCGTTTGCAAGCAGGACTTCTGATGCTCCGACACAAAGCAGAAATGTGCTTGTTTCAGACAGAGACAGGCATGTACTTGTTTTTGGCACCACTCCTTTAGGTAGCACAGAACTTGATCCTCTTTTGATACGGTTTAGCAGTCAGGAAAATCCGTTTGATTGGACGCCTACCGCAACAAACACGGCTGGGGATTTAAGAGTTGGATCGGGTTCTGAAATTGTTGCCGCTGTTGAAACAACACGCGAGATTATTGTTATTACTGATACTAGCGTTCATTCTTTGCAGTTTATAGGTCCTCCGTTTACTTTTGGAATTACTCAACTTGCAGGTAATTCCACAATTAGAAACTCAAATGCAGCTATTGCTAACAACGATTCTGTTTTTTGGATGGGAATAGACAGGTTTTATGTTTATGATGGTCGTGTACAGACTATACCTTGTACAGTAAGGGATTATGTTTTCAATGATTTTGATGAAAATAATTCTGAAAAGGTTGTTGCTGGAGTAAACTCTGAATTTGGCGAAGTTATTTGGTTTTATCCGTCTTTATCTGGCGGCACTGGAGAAAACGACAGATATGTTATATTCAACTATGAAGAAAAAGTTTGGTATTATGGGAACTTAGCTCGATCTGCTTGGCTCGACAGGGGTATTTATGAATATCCTTTTGGTGCTACTGCAGAAAACGATCTCGTTTCTGCGTCTACTTTATATAGTCAGGAGTTTGGTGTTAACGCAGATAACTTACCTCTTGAAGCGTTCATAGATTCAAGTCCTATTGATATAGGTGACGGGGAAAAGTTTTTGTTAATTAGTCGATTTATCCCCGATATTGATTTTTCAAAATCCACAACTGGAGCAACGAAAGAAGCAGTATATACTTTAAAGGGTCAGCAATACCCAGGAACTGGATTTACCATCAATGACGAATTTACTGTATCAGATTCCACAGAACAAAAAGATTCTAGGTTAAGAGCGCGATCTTTTGGGTTAAAAGTTGAGACAACAGGATCGGGTGTATCTTGGAGACTAGGGTCTAATCGTGTTGATGTAAAACCGGATGGCAGACGATGAGTAGAGAGTTAGTCCCCCCACAGTTTTCTGTTCCTCCAGAAGAGTATAGTAGAGCGTACTTTGATGATATGATACGCAGTTTGTCTTTGTTGGTAGTTCAACTAAACAACCCTGGTGAACTTCGAGGTACAAAAATAACTCTGACAGACCTTCCTACATCTCCCACTGGACTTGAGAGCGGAGCACTGTATAATGATAGTGGCACAGTAAAGGTAGCACCATAATGGGACTTAGTTTAAAATCACTTCTTCCAATAGCTGGCGCGGCGGCGGGGTACTTCTTTGGCGGCCCTGCGGGTAGCGCGGCGATGAACGCGGCTCTCGGCTCTGGTATCGGCACATTAGCGGCTGGTGGAGACGCAACAGATGCCGTTAAGAACGCTATCTTGGCTGGTGGTTCTGGAGCTTTATTAGGTACGGCAGGTGTTTCAGGGGCAGGAGCCGCACAATCAGCCACTGGAGCGGCGGCAACCCAAGCCGCAACCCAG
>JGI10211J34971_10003879_pt1 | contig 11916 bp, 11 predicted proteins | sample Etolagsediment_FD_34971 | JGI IMG/M metagenome (IMG submission 34971)
GCTTTCGCGGACCCTGTAGTCGGGCGTAAGTTGGCCCAGGAAAGACTGGAGGAGTTTCTCGAATATGCGTGCGCGACCACTCCATTTTATAAGAAGTTTGCGGGAGCGAAAGACCTGCGTGAGTTTCCTGTGATTCAGAAAAGAACGATTAAAGATAATTGTGATGATTTTCTCTCTTCAGCTTATAAGAAAAGCGATTTGGTTAGTGTTTTAACGAGCGGTTCTTATGGAATGCCTTTTAAGTTCTATTTGACGAAGGACAAACGGGTTCGGCAGCAAGCGGAGGCTGTTTATTTTAATGGATGGGCGGGTTATGAAGTTGGAATGCGGTTTGTGCATACTCGGACCCATCCCATGGGACGATTGCGTCTTTTTATTAAAAATGCTGTTGCGATGGACCCAAACGTGATAAACGAGGAGTGGCTCGAGAAGCAAAGGCAAACTTTAAAAAATGACAAGGTAGAATTTACTGTCGGTTATCCCTCTGCGATTGTGCCGATTGCTAAATATTGTAAGAGTAAAGGAGATAAGCCCGCCGGTTTTATGCTCAGGGGGATAGTTTCCGGCGCCGAGCCGTTGCCAGAGACGAGTAGAGAAATAATTGAAGAAGTTTTTGGATGCATTGTTTTGGATAGATATTCTGCTGATGAGTTGGGTGTTATATCCCACGAATGCGTCAAGTGCAAAAGGCATCATATTAATTTTGCAAGCTATAAGATTGAATTGCTTGGAATAGACCGTGATGAGCCGGTGGGGCCTGGTGAAGTCGGAAGAGTTGTTGTAACAGATTTATTTTCACATGCAATGCCTCTTATTCGTTATGATACAGGGGACCTTACAGCGTGGTCAAAAGAGAGCTGTCCGTGCGGTATGGATGTTCCCACATTCGAGAAGATTCAAGGAAGGACAATGGAAACGGTCTGCGACCCATCCGGGAAGGTGATTATCCCGTTCGTTATCACCTGGCTTTTTCAAGATTTATTTAGCAGCATTATTCAATACCAGTTTGTTCAAGAGACAAGAGACGGTTACCTTATTAGACTGCACGTCGTTGAACCGTTTGACGGAGAGGATGTTTTGCGAGAGCAATTCCAAAAAGAGCTTGGGCCTGATGCTCATATAAGTTTCGAGTATGTGGATTCGATACCGCCGTTACCGTCAGGCAAAAGGCCTTATATCATTAACGAACTTAAAAGGTCTTCGGAAGTTTAGGAGCAGGTACGACACGAAGTGTGCAGCTTAAAATAAAGCGGGCATAGATTTTTTTTGCAGCGTTGACAGGGCTTTTTCTGCTATGCCCGGTAATGTTGTGTATTACCCTGGTGTTTTCTAATTTTGAGTTAAAATATGTGCATTTTTCCTGAATGGTAGTTTATAGGCAGGAGAATCATGATTTACTCAGCGTTTATTCGGCGGATGGCTTTTCGCGGCATTGATTTTGTTAAGGGCTCGCCGGTTGCGCATCATATTAAAGATTTGAAGAGGGCTTTCGCGGACCCTGTAGTCGGGCGTAAGTTGGCCCAGGAAAGACTCGAAAAGTTTCTCGAATATGCGTGCGCGACCACTCCATTTTATAAGAAGTTTGCGGGAGCGAAAGACCTGCGTGAGTTTCCTGTGATTCAAAAAAGCACGATAAGAGAGAATTATGATGATTTTCTTTCTTCGGCTTATGACAAGAATGATTTGGTTACTACTACGACGAGCGGCTCATATGGAGCGCCCATGAAGTTCTATTTGACGAAGGACAAACGGGCTCGGCAGACCGCTGAGGTTATTTATTTTAATGGATGGGCAGGTTATAAAGTCGGAATGCGGTACTCGCAGGTGAGGGCTTATCCAAGAGGACGATGGCGTCTTTTTTTGCAGAATGGCGTCTTGATGAATCCGAGTGTGATAGATGCGGACTGGCTTGAAAGGCAAAGGCAACGTTTTAAAAAGAGGAAAATAAGGTTTATTATAGGTTATCCTTCTGCGATCATGCCCTTGGCCAATTATTGTATGAGCAAAGGAGATGGTCCCACGGATTTTGCGATCAGGGGCATTATCACCGGTGCTGAATCACTTTTGTCTTCAATTAGAGAGAATGTCGAAAAAGTATTTGGATGCCAGGTTCTGGACAGATACTCTTCAAACGAGTGCGGTGTTATGTCTCACGAATGTGCTGAGCACAAAAGGCACCATATTAACTTGGCAACCCATAAATTTGAACTACTCAAGGTTGACAGAGACGAGCCGGTCGAAGCCGACGAAGTCGGAAGAGTTGTTGTGACCGACTTCTTCTCCTATGCACTGCCGCTTATCCGTTATGACACGGGGGACCTGGCGAGTTGGGCGCAAGAACCCTGTCCGTGTGGCATGGAGACTCCCTGTTTTGAGAATATCCAGGGAAGAGCTATAGAAACTCTATACGACCCGGCTGGCCGGATGATCAGCCCGATAGCCTTTGACAGGGAAACGAAGGACATGAAGGGCATTCTTAGGTTTCAGCTTATTCAAAAGACAAAACAAGACTATCTTGTCAGACTGCACGTCATTTCCTCTTTCGATCAGGGCGATATTATGCAGAAGCGTTTTCAAAAGGTACTTGGCCGTGAGGCCAATATTAAATTTGAGTATGTGGACTCGATACCGCCGTTACCATCAGGCAAAAGGCCTTATATTATTAACGAATTTAAAAGGTCTTCGGAAGTTTAGGAATAGCTTTGATGCGGAGTGTTCAGCTTAAAATTAAGCGTTTGATAGATTTTGTTGCGGCGTTGATGGGACTTATTCTGCTATGCCCGGTAATGTTGTGTATTACCGTTGTTATAAAGCTTACCAATAAGGGGCCTGTCTTTTTCTGTCAGGAGCGTTTGGGAAAAGATGCGAGGATTTTCAAACTTTACAAATTCCGGACGATGGTTCCGGGTGCGATTAATATGGGAGCGGGTTTATCAACCGGTGAAAAGGACCCGAGGATTACGCCTACGGGATGTTTCTTGCGCAAATGCAGTCTGGATGAACTGCCGCAACTATTTAATGTTCTCAAGGGTGATATTTCGCTGGTTGGGCCGCGTCCGACGGTTCCGCAGCACTTGGAATATTATGGTAAATTTGAACGCCGAAGACTGGGGATGCGTCCGGGGATTACCGGCCTGGCAATGATTCGCGGTCGGAACCGTAATCCGTGGTCTGTTCGCATCAAATATGATGTGGAATACATTGATAAGTTCAGCTTGTGGCTGGATTTAAAGATTCTCGTGAAGACGGTTTGGGTGGTTTTTCGGCGTCAGGACACCTACTACGATTATGAAAAAAATGGCCCAGCCTTCGATTTAGTGAAGCCGGGCAGCGGTTCCGAGAGTGAGAAGAGAGATGTCTGAAAAGATTGTTGGCGAGCGCGTTCGGTTGCGGCCGCTGGAAAAGGACGACCTCGAGAACAGAGTAAGATGGTTTAATGACCCCGAAGTTAGTGAGAATCTCATACTCGATGAAAAACTGAACATAGAGAAAACTATTAAATGGTTTGATTGTGCTCAGAAAGATGAAAGTCGGCGGGATTTTGTAATTGAAACCGTTGACAAACAACCTATTGGTTTCATCGGCTTCAGGAAAATCAGCAAGAAGAATCTGTCTGCTTGTGTTTATATTGTTATTGGCGAAAAAAGCTATTGGGGGAAAGGTATTGGTACAGAAGCTTTGAGCATTTTGATTCGATGGGGGTTCTTTGAATTGGCCCTGAACAAAATATGGTCAACTGTAAAATCCACAAATGCTGTGAGTCTTGCATTGTTAAAAAAAGTTGGTTTTAAAGAGGAAGGTTTGCTTAGAGAGGAGGAGATTTTGTCTGGTCAGAAGATTGATATTGTACGGCTTGGGTTGTTAAGAAGCGAGTTTGAGTCCCGTCATAGTGAACAATAATCTTTTGCAGAAAGTAAGTTGGAATGAGAGTACTAATATCAAGCGTGGGACGGCGGGGATATCTGGTCAAGTACTTCAAAGACGCACTTGGCAATGATGGTGAGGTCTGGGGTGGAGATTACAGCATATATGCACCGGCTTTTCATTGCTGCGATAAAAGTGTGCTGCTGCCCAAAGTGACTGATTTGGATTATGTCGAGCAGCTTATTGAGTTCTGTCAAAAAAATCACATCGATATGGTCATACCCCTCATCGACCCCGAATTGGAAGTTTTAGCTGCGCAGCGTGAGCGGTTCTATGATGCGGATATAATGGTAGTCGTGTCCCCGCCTCAAACCGTGCAGATAGCATTCGACAAGTACCTGACGTACAAGTTTGGAAAAGATAGCGGGATAGCGGTTCCCGAAACAGTAGTTACTATAAAGGAGGCGGAGGCATTGCTTGCGTCCGGCAAATTAGAATGGCCCGTGGTGGTTAAGCCGCGTAAAGGCAGCGCTTCGGCTGACATAACGTACTGCCACAACGAAAGGCAGATGAGAAGCGCATTTGAGAGTTGTCCGAACCCGATGATACAAGAATGCGCAAAGGGGCAAGAGTACGGTTATGATATTTTTGGAGACAGGGATTATCGGCCAATCAGTGTCTTTTGCAAGCGCAAACTTGCGATGCGGGCCGGCGAGACGGACAAAGCCGTCAGTACCGATGATGCGGACTTGATAGCACTTGGAGTAAAGCTTGCCGAGAGTCTGCAGTTGTTTGGTCCTGTGGATGTCGATGTGATGATTACAAGCGACGGGCCTAAACTTCTGGAAGTAAATCCGCGTTTCGGAGGTGGATATCCGTGTTCGCACCTTTGCGGTGCGAATTTTCCAGCTAAACTTATCTCGATGTGCAGGAATGAACCCGTAACACCTGACATAGGTTCCTGTCCGGCCGGTGTTTATATGTTGAAACAATACGAGATTGTTTCGCCCAGCCAGGAAAGTCTCGACTCAATCAGAGATTGTCGGGGCCGATGACAGCAAAACATCCCGCAGGCAATATCGCCCTGGATTTGATGATAACAATGAAGGAAGTCAGCGAAGCGCCACCGAGACCTTTTACTATCTGTTCTGACTGGTCCTGGGCACGTATTAAGGTACTGTTTATCACTTCTTCCTTTCCTTAATTTCTTTCGGGTCAACTCTTTTCAATTCCAGCCAAGCGTGCCTACGTACTAAACGGCTTCTTTCAAGATTTCCATTAATTCGTCATCCGTCAATATGATTGGGTTTCCTTTCATGCTGCTTGATTTTTTGGCCTTCGCTACTACCATCGGGAAATCCTGCTCTTTCAATCCAAACTCCGCCAGCGGTGGCACTTTTAATGTCTCGCAGAGCTCCTGCACCCATGCGAGTCCGTCAACCGCTCGTGCTGTTACCTTTCCAGTCAAGAGCCGGGCAATCTCATCATGCCGGGCCAATGCCGGTGAGCCGACTGCACGGCTCTGCAACGCCTGCACATTAGCCTGCATAACATACGGCAAAAGTCTGGCACATATAACCCCATGTGGAGCGGAAATCATACCACCCAACGGGCCTGCGAAACCATGGACCGCCCCTAATTTAGCGTTAGCCAGGGCTAACCCGCTAAAGAGACTTGCCAGGGCCATATCCTCACGGGCGGCCTGGTCGCTGCCATCATCATAAGCTTTTCGTAAAGAACGCCCTGCTCGTTTTAAACCTTCCCGACAGATGCCATCGGTCAGTGGGTTTGCTTTATTGGAGACATAAACTTCCATAAGCTGGGTGAGCGCGTCCAGACCGGTGCTGGCGGTTACAGATGGTGGCATCGAATGAGTTAATGCGGGGTCAACCACAGCCAGACGAGGCAACATCAATGGACTACGCATGCTCACTTTTACCCCATGCTCAGGCACCCTGAGCACTGCATTGCGCGTGACCTCGGCGCCCGTTCCCGCCGTGGTCGGAATTGCAATGTAGGGCACGGGAGGCAGTGTCAGCGGTTTACCACGACCAACAACCTCCAGGTAATCCTCCAGCTCCCCGCTATTGGTCAGCATCGCCGCAATCGCTTTACCGGTATCCATCACACTTCCACCGCCAATGCCAATAACCAAATTGCTCCTGGTCTGACGGACTTCTTTCACGCCCGCCTTTACAACAGTTGTGGTCGGCTCGCCAGATACACTAAACGTGACACATTCTATCTTCTGCTTATTCAACTGTTGGACAAGCGGCCCGGCCCATTCAACGGCACGGTCTGTAATAATAAAGGCACAGTTTCCCATCTCGGCCGCCAACGGACCGACTTCCTGCACCGTCCCTCGGCCGAAAATGATGCGTGTGGCTGTCGCAAATTCAAATCTCATAATTTTTCTCGCTTAATATGGAATGCTACAATTAATCCCAGCCCTGCTCGTCAGGGAACACATTATTATATTTAACACTGATGCGGGGTTCAGCCATCATATCAGCAACGGTATCGCGCCATTTCTGATAGTGTGCCGTTTCTTTATGCCGGGCCGGACCATCTGAACTGCGATAGACTTCGACCACTACAAAGCGTGTGGAGTCGTCTTGTTGCCGGATGACATCAAATCGAGCAACACCCGGTTCCTGCATGCTTTTACGAGCATTCTCAAGCATAGCGGTCCGGAAGACTTCAACCTGGTCGGGCTTAACATGTACAGAAACGTGGACTATAAACATAATATTCTCCTTACAGGTTTCGAAGTTCAAGCTGAAATTTACCAGATAAGCTCCGTATAGACAAGTGATTCCTGCGACCTGCAAGAGGCGCAGTTTTAATGGAGCTGAGCGAAGAATGGGAAACGGGTAAAAGGTATTTGAATATGGACGTGGAGAACGGTGATTCCGCTTCAGAGCAAAATAAAATTTACAGAAAAAAAGTTGCTTGATCAACAAACAAAAAGCTGCTCTTATACTATTTCTCCATCACATCACAAAACTTAACCTAAGCCAAGTGTGCAGGGAAGAGGGGAAGGCTGGTCGGCTTGGAGCTTCTGTGGAGCTGTTGGATTGTTGGAACGTCGTCTGAAATAAACAGGGACGGCCGCCGTAAAAGGCAACTGTCTTCTTTCTCTACTGTGGTGTTGTTAAATCGTCAGGAGCCGGGGTCGTACTCATACGCTCCCATATCAACGATTGGCGCTCTTCCATTACCCGTATCCATAGTGTTGGGGGCATCAATCTTGCGTGTGTTGCCGGTAATATCGTCGGGCTCGCTTATAGCGCTGTTGTCGCCTGCGTCAATACAGTGGCTGTCTCCCTTCAGTCTCAAGCCGTCATCACTCGTACTCCATATGTCGTCAGCGCCGTCGGGATTACGACGATTATAGAAGTTGGGACTGTCGTTGATGTTCCATTCGCCATCGATGGAATCATCTCCGCCGCATCTGCTGCCGTTAAGTCCGCCTCTTATACAGCAGTAGCTAAAGGTCGGCTCAGAGTCCTTGTTATATATTTCGTCGCCGGCACCCTCAGCAACGTTGTTCCAGAAAATGCAGTTGCTTAGCGTGGCGTTTGAACGCCGGCGGTTGTAAATCGCACCCCCATAGTCATCCTCAGATTCATTCTCGTAGAATGTGCAATTGATTATTGTCGGGCTGGACTCGTCGTTGTACATTCCACCGCCACCCCCGGACTCAGCCTCATTGCTGTAGAATACGCAGTTCGTCACTGTCGGAGACGCGCCTTCGTCGTTGTACATCCCGGCGCCATAATCCTCGACCCAATTCTTGGCAAAGACACAATTCGTCACCATCGGAGAAGAGTCATCGTTGTACATCCCACCACCTGTCTCGGCCTTATTGTAGCTGAATACACAATTCGTCACATTAGGAGATGCCCCCTTGCGGTTGTACATTCCACCGCCTTTATCGTCGTCTCCATTACCTGTAATGAGGCAGTTTGCAATTTTTGGCGATGCACCGTCGCAACGGACTCCCCTGGAGTCTGCACCGGTAATCTTAAATCCTTTCAATACCGAATTATCATCTTCTGAGTTGCGGAAGTAAACGGCCCCGGAGCGACCATTTGCGTCGATAATAGTCTTCTTCACTACGTCCCAATCGTCCGGGTCGAAACTCCGCACTGTGATAGACTTACCTTTGAAATCAATGCTCTCGTAGTGTGTGCAGGCAGCTGCTTCAATAACGTCACCGTCAGTGGCGCTATCAATGGCCGACTGGATTGAAGAATACCGTTTATGACTTGTTCTGTTAAACGCTTTCGCAAAAGCAGGCTCCTCCGAATCAGGTGATATATCCGCCTTATGAACGGTAGCATCGCTTAAAGGCCCGGGCATATCTTCAACTTGCTCCTCAGTCACATCTTGCTCTACAGCCTCATGGGCTCCTGACTCAACGACGTGCGATGTATAACGGCGAATCTTGACTGCCAAAATCACGACCAAACAAATCCCTGCTGCCACCGCCAAAATCCAATACTTTCTCGATGTCATAATCTTCCCTTTCAAAAAGGCATTCAAACAAATACATTATAGCCCTTTTCCTGGTGAGGTCAAGAGAATAAGGGCTGTTGAGCGTTTCCTTCTCACCATCACTGCACCCAAGCCGAGCAGGAAGAGCGTAAGGTGGCGAACACTCCCAGCAGACTTCCGGCACAGCCTTGCCTTGGCCAATAAGCACATCTGCCTGCCTTAATTTCGCCACGATTTGTGGCCCACTGAAACGCTTCTTCATGAGTACAATCTCCTTTCTTGGGGTTAAATAATACACCAAATCTGTCGATTATACTCTCACTAAAGCTGGACCAGTTTTTGGGGAGCAGGTCACTGCCATAGGGAAAAACTCCAATCGGGAAACTCAAGACAGTTGCAATTTCAAAACAGATTTGGTATTTAAGTGAAGTAAAAGTTCGGGTACACTGCTGATTTGATGTTAAACTCGGATAAACGAGAACAAGGATGCTTATTATGTCACTGCCCGGCACGTAAATCATGAGGGCGTGGCATCCTTAACGCTTTCCGGTTAGAACAGGTTATCAAAAAATGAAAACCCTATGACTTTGATAAGGAGAGGTACGATGTACAGAAAACCAATGTTACCTTTAATTTGTCTTTTGATTATGGCAGCGGTCCTTAGCGCCGCAGAGATTGAATGGAAAGGCGGCGGCGCGGACAATTCCTGGTGCACGGCGGGCAACTGGGAAGAGGGCAAATTACCGGGCACCAGTGACATTATTGTACTAAATCCTCCGCCGGAACGCGGGCCTGTTATAGATTGCGATGTAACGTGCGGTGAGATTCGCGGGCCGGTGTGGAAGAGTTCGGAGCCGCAGGTGGTTGATGTTGTCGGCTGCAATGTCACCATTAACGGCTGGTGGCGATGGGCAAACAGGGGGCGGGGAATCGCGACCATAAACGTAAACCGAGCCAACCTCGACATTAAAGGTATGTTCAGATTGTCCGACAGCGGCAAGACCTACGGTATCGCAAATATCGTTGACAGCACGGTTAAGTGCAAAGGTGTTCTAATCGGCGACGGCGGCAACGGCGAAATCAATATGAGCGGCAACGTACTTTTCGAGGTGGAAGACACGGTGAATATGGGTGGGTCGCCCGGGGACAATCCGCGTACGTACGAGGATGTTCCACTTAGGATAACCATGAACGGCGGAATATTTCGTATCGGCGGCGAGCTGAGGTGTCCGTCGGACAGGGACCGGGCAGGCAAGGCAAGCGTTAAGCTCACCGCCGGAACCCTCCAGTGCAAGACGTTCAGCCATGCCGATGTGGCCTACTCTATGGATATAGAAGAAGGCGTGTTCATCATAGCAGGCGATGTCACTGCCGATATAAAGAAGGATATCGAGAGCGGTTATATCACTGCTTTCGGCGGCAAAGATACGGCCAGGTGCAGGTACCTGTCCAGAGCCGACAGGACTATTGTGATGGCATCGACCCGCAAGAAAGCCCGCAGGCCCCGGCCTCGCAACCGCGGCGAGAATGTCAAGCCGGACGCGAAGCTCAGCTGGAGAGCAGGACGCGGCGGCGAAAAAACGTACAATCTTTACATAGGCACGAGTCTTGATGCCGTCGGCTCCGCTGCCAAGGCCGTTAGGCAAGGGCTGACTCAAAATACGTTCGAGCCTGACCTTGAGTTTAACCAAACCTATTACTGGCGTGTGGATACTACAGACGATGCGGGGACCTTGCACAAAGGACTTACCTGGCAGTTCACCACAACCGACGGAAAAGCTGCTGAACCTACCCCTGCGGATAAGACCGAAAAGGTTGCCTCCAATGCGAAGCTCTTCTGGAAGCCGGGATTGCTTGCGATTTCACATAACGTGTACTTTGGAACCGACCCAGGTAAACTGGCCGACAAAGGCACCTGTTCAGGTAGCCATTTTAAACCCGCATCGCTCGAATTAGGCAAGACCTACTATTGGCGAGTTGACGCTGTTAATGGTGCATGGAAACAGAGCCCCTGGAAAGGCGACGTCTGGAGTTTCACGGTTGATTCCGGCAAGGCGGGCAGTCCGCAGCCGGTCAACAATGCCCAATGGATGCCGACCAAGTTGACCCTCAGTTGGGCCCCTGCGAGGACGGCAATGGCCCACACCGTGTATGTCAGTGACAAGCTCGATGACGTGAAAAATGGAGCCAAACCGGTAAGTAAGGCCCAAAAGCAAACCTCTTACACCGTCAGCTCACTGAAGAAGGCAACCGCTTACTACTGGCGCGTAGATGAAGTTTGTTCAGGCGAGGTTGTTAAGGGTGATATCTGGCAGTTCAGCACCGAGGGTATTCTCGACCTGAAAGTTGATCTGGCAGTGCCTCAGTGGTATGACCGGAGCCAGCCCCGTCCCGGCACAGCCAAGCCAGGCTGGGTTATCTGGGCGTCAGGGCGCTGGGCGGATATGTACATGCATGACGGCGCATGGTTGCCCTCCGGCAACGGCGCCGACAAAGATGGCATACTTGGCTCGGGCGTTCAGTTTTTCCTGGACAACGGCAAAGGTGGTAATGGGGCGGTCATGGCCAAAGGCCTGTGCCGCGGCGGACTTGCAGGGGACCTGCTCCCTTACGGTGAGCCCGAAGGAGACCCGATTGCCAATACGTACTTCTATTCATGTGACTGGGCCGGCCAAAAGAATGGTGACGCTTTTCTTTTGATTAGGGGCCTGCCTGCGGGCGAATATGAGATGACGTCATACCACAACCATTGGGAGCCTTGCACGCAGCAGACGCGAAATTGCCACCTTTGCGAAAGCGGGATGCCGCCCATGCCGAGCGTAACGGCGAATCCTGTTCCGGCCAATCCTTTGCCGGGATACGGTAGCTGGGCGCTTCCTAAAGGTACGGGCAAGGGCGTTGTGGCGTTGAAAAATGCCAAGGACATAAAGGTTTCGAGCGTTTTGTCTGATGACAAGGTCACCAGGAGCAACATTCGTTTCGCTACCGACGGCTCGGATGTTCTTATCATCTACGAGGCAGCGGACAACACTTATCCCGACCGCGCCAGGTCAGGCCGCGAAGGAGCAAGGGGCATATTGAACGCGTTTGAACTGAAGAAGGTTGTTAAGAAGTAAACTTTGAGACTGACATAGCTTTCAGCACCGAAGCCACCCATCACTTTGGCAATCGTTTTGACCGCGCCTCCTTTGCGGTTTCATGGTAAAGTCGGATTTCACAGACAGCGAACCGGCCTGCTGTCTTTGTTATGACCAGACGGACTCTGTCAGTTTTGACAGGTTCTAAGCTGAGTACACGGCGGCGTTTTTCATTGTCGGCAACCTTTGCAACTTCTTTCCAGGAGTTCCCGTGCCACACCTCCGCAAAAAAATCAACAGCCCGGTCATCTTTCCTTTGAAAGCTCACATGAATACGGTTGATCTGTGATGTTTCAGCGAGTTGGAGCTGAATCCACTGTGGCAAAGGAGCAGTGGTGTCCGGAGCCCAGGCGTTTGGTTTTTTGCCAATGATGCGGCTCCAGCCGTTATTGACATTCTCCGGCCCCATCTGTTC
>JGI10211J34971_10003880_pt1 | contig 11916 bp, 1 predicted proteins | sample Etolagsediment_FD_34971 | JGI IMG/M metagenome (IMG submission 34971)
AACTTTATTTAATTCATCGAAGTCTATAGTTGAGGTAAGTGCTGGTTCGACAAAAGCACTTCATCAAATTATGATGGTTTCTGATGGAACTGATGTTTACACTCAACAACTTCCATTCCTTTCTGTAGGAACTACTAGTATTCTTGATACTGCATCAGGCATTGGAACTTTTGGTGGAGAAATATCTGGATCAAATATAATTCTCAAGTTCTATCCAGATGATTCAACACAAACAACCAAAATTGAAGTCTTTAGTAAATCCTTCTACACTCTGGTTGACAATGTTAATGATTATAATGATCTGGAATATGGTGCAGTAACTGAAAGTATTGATGAAAAATTCTATAATGCGATTAATGGAGATAGAATCAATAGAACCGCATTCCCACTTTTTAATAATAACACTCCAATATTCTCAAAAGAGTTTAATCCAAACTCTGTTTCCCTGGCAGCAACATCTGGTATATTCTCGATAGATAATCACTTCTTCCAGACTGGTGAGGAGTTGATTTATACACCAAATTCTACCGTTGTTGGAGTTGGCACCAGTGCAATGATGACTAGTGCAACTGATGTTCTACCTTCTACTGTATATGCAATTAAGATAAATGAAAATCAGTTTAAAGTTGCAGTAACAACTACTGCAGCTGCAAGTGGTATTGGAACAACCTTTACATCTCTTGGTGAAGGAAATGCTCACAAGTTTACAATGAAGGAGAGAAATTCTAAGTGTATTATTGCTGTTGATAAACTTGTTCAATATCCTATTACATTTGCCGGAATAGCACACAGTATATCCACAAATATAGGTCTTACCACAACTATTGTTCCTTTAACTGAAATTTCTTCAATCAATCCAAGAGATATATTATTGATTGATGATGAATATATGGGAGTGATAAATGTTGGACTCGGAACAACAACTGATGGTCCTATTACAAATAGTGGAAGTATAAAACTTGTTGAAGTTGATAGAGGATTTGTAGGATCTTCAGCATCGACTCATATCAGTTCTGCTGGTGCAGATCTTTATAGAGGAGCATTTAATATTGTTGAGAATGAGATTCACTTCACAGAGGCACCAAGAGGTAATCCTCAAATCGATAAAACTGAATCTAATTTGGATTTTGAAACTTCTTCTTTCTCTGGTAGAGTATTCTTCAAATCAAATTATGATAATAATAAAATTTATGATGATATCTCAGATAATTTTACTGGAATTGGACGAACTTTTAACTTAACAGTTGGTGGAGCAAATACCACAGGTTTTGGAACAGAGGGTGGTAATGGACTTGTCTTTGTTAACAATGTATATCAATCACCAAAAACTGATAATAATCCTTTAGTGTTCAATTATGAAATTCTAGAAGACACCTCTGCAGGAATTTCAACTGTAGTGTTTGCTGGAATTACTAAACCCGGAGTTGATCCAGTCGAATATGTGGTTTCTGATTCTGATATTAATCAAAATGAAACTCCCAGAGGTGGAGTTATTGTTTCCTTTGGTTCCACTCCAGGACTGGGATTTGCACCACTTGTAGGTGCTTCTGTAACTGCTGTAGTCGGTGCTGGAGGATCTATTGTATCTGTTGGATTAGGAACAACTGATATTCTTGGATCTGGATATAATGGACTGGTTTCTATTGGAGTATCTGTATTTGAAGAAAATCATGTAGGAGATGTAGCAGTCGTAGAAGCAACAGCAAATCCTGGTGCTGGTGGAACACTATCATTTAATGTTAGTGTTGGTGGAACTGGATATACAAATCCACAGATCTACGTATCTGACCCATCATATGAAAATCTTCCTATTACTGGTGTTTATAGGGAGGGTATTGGTAGCACAACAACCACTGGTGTTGGATTGCTATTAGATGTTATAGTTGGTGGTTCTTCTACAACAGTTGGTATAGGTTCTACTTACTTTGAGGTAAAAGAGTTCAAGTTCTCNAGACCTGGATATGCATTTAAGAGAGGTGATAGATTTAAACCAGTTGGTTTAGTTACNGACTCAACACTAAGTTCACCATTACAAGACTTTGAAATTACTGTAGTTGATACTTACACTGATAACTTTGCTGCTTGGGATTTTGGAGAACTTGATTATATTGATTCTATCAAGAATTTCCAAGATGGAACGAGAGTTAGATTCCCACTCAAGTATAATGGAGAACTTCTCAGTTTTGAACCTGAACCAGGCACTCCAATTGAAGATAATATCAATAACATTTTGATTATCTTTATTAATGGAATTCTTCAAGAACCTGTAACCAACTACATCTTTGAGGGTGGAACATCATTTGTATTCACAAAGGCACCACTTGAAGAAGATCAAGTTGAAATATATTACTACAAAGGTATTGATGGAACTGATACTTCCACTTTCACTGTAAGACCGACACTTAAAACAGGTGATATTGTTCAAGTTATAAGCAATAATACAATTCCAAATACAATAACTCAGGAAGAAAGGACTGTTTACAATTTATCATTTAGTGATAAATTTGAAACTGATCGTTACTTTGGAGAAGGAATTGATGAACAAAACTACAAACCACTCTCTTGGACAAAGCAAAAATCTGATAAAAAGATTAATGGCGAATTTGTAAGTAAATCTAGAGATGTATTGGAGGCTCTGGTCTTCCCAACAGCAAGAATTATTAAAAATGTGTCTACATCTGATACTGATATCTTTGTTGATAATGCAGAACTCTTTGAATATGAAGATAACAGAAATCGTCAAGTAGAACCAAGTCCTGAAGTATATCCTAATGGTTCTGTACCATGTGATGCACTAATTGTAGAAAATACAAACCCAGTTGCTGCTGCATTTACTGCTTCAATTGGTATTGGAACCACGGTTAGTAGTGTAAGCATTGCTAATCCTGGTTTTGGATATCTCCCAGATCAAACCACCATAGAATTAAAGTTCACCCCTCCGGTAGGTGCGGGAACAACGGCAACAGCAACAGCATCAGTTACTGCTGGGGTTGTTACTTCAGTTACTATTACAAATCCTGGATCTGGATATACGATTGATCCTACTATATTTGCAGAAACACCAAATCTTAATATTGAAAAAATTACAGGATTCTCTACTATTACTGGATTCTCTGGTGTAGTTACTGCAATTTCACCAACCACTGGAACCGGAGTAAATCCAAAAGCACTTAAATTTACTGTTATTCATGATACTGGCAATCTCATGCCAGCATTTTCTGGAATATCTACTGGAAATCCAATTTACATCTATGATACTGCGATTGGAAATGGAATTACATCAATTGATAATTCCGACTCTGCAATTGTTGGTATCGGAAATAGTTTTGTGGATAATGTCTACAACATTTCTGATTGGTCATATTCTCTTCTGTCTGGAACCACATACGTGGGAATCTTGACTTGTAATATTCTTTCCACTACCAATACTACAGGTATTAATACTTCAGGAGACATATTGAATCCAAATGGAAAATACTCTTGGGGTAAATTATCTGGAGGAACAAGATCTTCCAACCCGATTTCAATCGGAGTCACAGGAAATGTTGTTTCTGGATTGTCCACATATCCAACTATCCAGAGAAGGGGTGGAGTTAATATAAGACAGACGGGTGCTCTGCCTAAAATTGAAAATTAATATCCTCGTATAAATATCTAAAAAACAATTAATATGTCTGCGTTCGTAACAGATCAATTTAGGATATTGAATGCTGGTTCCTTTGTAGATTCTATCAGTAATAATTCTTATTACGCATTTTTGGGTTTAAGCAATCCAACTGCCACTGGATTTGGTAGAACTGACAACTGGAACTCTAGTCTAACCAATAATCCTATAGATAACTTCCAATACTTATCTCATTATAGAGATACTAGTTTATTTGGAAGAAGAATTACCACAGAAAATGCCAGAAGAGTTATAAGAAAGGTTGAGTGGATTGCAAATAATCAGTATGATATGTATCGGCATGATTATGGGCAAAATAATCAGGCACCAGTAAGTAAAGCTTTAAAATTATATGATGCAGATTACTATGTAATTACCAGTGACTTTAAGATATACATCTGTATTGATAATGGAACTAGTGGNACGGTTACAACTGTTCCNAGATCAACTTTTGAACCAACACATACTGATGTAGAACCCGTCACTTATGATGANGGATATAGATGGAAATACTTNTTTAAAGTATCACCTGCTGATGTCATTAAATTTGATTCTACAGAGTTTATTGTTGTTCCAAACAATTGGGCAACAACTACAGATACTGATGTTGCAATTGTAAGAGACGGTGGAAATTCTGATTCCAATAATAATCAGATTAAGACCGTATTTATTGCAGATGCTGGAACATCAGGATATAGTGATGGAACCTATGATATCATAGGTGATGGAACAGGAGGTCAGGTTACTCTAACTACATCTGCAGGTAAAGTTACAGGAGTTACGGTAACTCAAGGTGGAAAGAATTACACTTATGGATCCATTAAAGCTGGTGGTGAAGGAGCAAAGTTAATACCAATCATCCCACCTTCCAAGGGACATGGATATGATATCTACACCGAATTGGGAACTGATAAAGTATTGTTATATGCAAGATTTGATGATTCCACTAAAGATTTTCCCATTGATACAAAATTTGCCCAAGTTGGTCTCATAAAGAATCCAGAAACATTTACTGGAGTAGGGGTAACATTTACTGGAAATACTTTCTCATCACTCTATGCTGTTGGATTAACTAGTTCAATAACAATAAGTGTTGGAACTGAAATTAGTCAAGATCAGGGTGATAATGGTGTTGCAAAAGGATATGTTGCATCCTTTGATACTGAAACTAAAGTATTGAAGTATTATCAGGATAGATCATTATCTTTTGGTAATAAATTTAATCAATCAGAAAGTTCAGGTACTCCTTCTGCTGGTATTGTTACATTCAACAACAGTGCTCCAATTACTTACAGTGGTGGGTCTGGGACAATTGATGATAGTTTGAATGGTAGTGTAATCACCATTAACTCTAAACAGGTTAATTTGGGTGTAACTTTCAATAGTGGACTTGCAAATCCTGAGATAAATAAAAAGACGGGAGATATAATCTATATCGACAACAGACCCGAAGTTCAAAGAGACTCTAGACAAAAAGAAGACGTTAAAATCATTCTGGAATTCTAAAAAAAGATGGCACAAAAAACCGATTTAAATATCAGTCCATATTACGACGATTTTGATAAGGATAAAAACTTTTATAAAGTATTATTCAAACCAGGATATCCAGTTCAGGCTAGAGAACTAACAACTCTTCAGTCCATTTTACAGAATCAGGTAGAGTCTTTCGGTAGTAATATCTTTAAAGAAGGCTCCATGGTTATTCCAGGAGCAGTAACGTATGATAATGAATATTCTGCGGTAAAATTAAATGCCACAAATTTAGGATCGGATATTTCCGTTTATATTAAGAATTTTATTGGAAAAACTATAACCGGTCAAACTTCTGGTGTAAGTGCAACGGTTAAGAACGTAGTCTTCACTAGTGAAAGTGATCTTGTAGATTATATCACAATATATGTAAAATATTCTCAGGCAGGTAATGATTCTGAAACATCAGTATTCCAAGATGGAGAATCACTGATTGCAAGTGAGAATGTAACTTACGGAAGCATCACCATTCCCTCCGGAACTTCATTTGCATCTCTGATTTCTTTGAATGCAACTGCAACAGGTTCGGCAGCGTCTATTGATAATGGTGTATATTTTGTAAGAGGATTCTTTGTCGATGTCTCAAAGCAAACTCTGATATTAGACTATTATTCAAATCTTCCATCTTATAGAGTTGGATTACAAATAAGTGAAACAATAGTCAATGCAAAAGATGATGAATCTTTATATGATAATGCAAAGGGATTTACAAACTTTGCAGCACCAGGTGCTGATAGATTCAAGATTTCATTAACTCTAACCAAAAAGTCACTCACAGACTTTAATGATACCAATTTCATTGAAGTTCTTAGAGTTGATGATGGTGCTATAAAGAAAATCGTTGATAAGACTGTATATAATATTATCAGAGACTACATTGCAGAAAGAACTTACGATGAGTCTGGACATTATACTGTTGATGAGTTTAGATTAAATATTCTTGATTCTCTGAATGATAGACTCGGTAATGATGGTCTATTCTTAGAGAATGAGACTACAGATCAACTCAACACTCCATCTGATGATTTAATGTGTGTTCAGGTATCACCTGGAAAGGCATACGTTGCTGGATATGATGTTGAATTGGTTGCTACAGAAACTATTGACGTTGAAAAACCAAGAGATACTGGAAATGTACCTAGTATTAATGTTCCTTTTGAAATGGGACACCTTCTGAGAGTCAATAATGTTGCTGGCGCACCAGAAGAAGGTGGAGAAATAGAACTTAAAAGTCATTTTAAAGGAGATTCTGCACTTCCCACCCAAGAGAGTGTTATTGGTAAAGCTAGAGTCTATACATTTAATTTAACTGATGCAGCATACTCTGGTGATTCTACATCTTGGGATTTATATCTTTATGACATACAAACATACACTACTGTTGAATTCAATAGAGCAGTAACAACTTCAGAGATTCGTGCAACATCTTATATTCAAGGTAAGAGTAGTGGAGCGAGTGGTTATGTTGTTTTAGCCGCTAACGGAACTGCATTAGAGTTATATCAAACATCAGGAACTTTCGTTGCAGATGAACAGTTGATTGTTAATGGAGTTGACTCTTCATTATCTGTAAAGAGTTTTACTGTTTATGGTATTAGAGATGTTAAATCAGTAGGTCAGACTGGATTGGTTTCAACTGCATTTGCAGCAGATACTGTTTTAAGTAGAAAACAAATTCAAGGAATTACTCAGGCAAACTTTGTAAATTCCACAGGTGTCTTTACAAGTCCAGGAAAACTGTTTACTAACGTCAAAGTTGGTGATGTTATTAAATATCAAGATGGAACTAATCTAAGATATAATAGAGTTACTGAAGTTGGTGGAAACTTAAACACAATAACAGTTGCCGCAATAACCACTGTAACTGGAGTTTTTGTTGGAACTAAAGCATCTGATGGAACTTACAATATTGAACTCGCAGTCCCAGAATTAAGAAATAATGATAATGGATTCCTCTATGCAAATCTTCCAGATTCCAATATCTCATCTGTGGATCTTTCTGGATCTCAGTTATCTGTAACAAGTCAAATCACACCTTTAACCATTACTGGAAATACAGTAACGTTTGATTTGTCCAATGTAACTGGAATTACTAGTGCATCATTTGAAGCATTTGATCAAGAGAGATATTCTGTCCACTATAATGGTGGTGGNATCGGAACAATAACATCAGATTCCTTCACTCTGAGTGGAAATACGGTAACTATTACCGGATTGGATAATGGTTCTAATGCTGTTGTAAATGCAACTCTCAAAAAGAATGGCATTCAAAGTAAGATCAAGGAATATACAAGAAGTGCTTTAAATATTGTAAATCTTTCTAAACTTACTCGTTCCGGTGCAGCAACTAGTAATTCAATCAATGATGGATTAACCTTTAATGAGTATTTTGGTTTGAGAGTTCAGGATAGTCAGATTTCTCTGAATGTACCAGATGTTGCAAAAGTCCTTGCAGTATATGAATCAACCAATACTGCAGATCCTATTTTAGATAGAGTTAAATTCTCTTCAATATCTCAAGTCGATACTGATGCAATTATTGGTGAAGATATTATTGGTTCTAATAGTGGTGCAGTTGCTAGAATTGTTCAAAATTCATCTTCATCGGCAACTCCACCAATCCCCACAAACAATCTTGGTATTGTTTATCTGAATGATCAAACATTTGTTGTTGGGGAGACTGTTACCTTTAAAGAGTCTGGAATTATTTCTAATGTAGAACAAATAACATTAGGTAAGTATAAGAATATTACAAATAACTTTACTCTTGATAAGGGTCAAAGAAATGAATATTATGATTATTCGAGACTGGTTAGAGTTGGATCACAGATTCCAGAAAGAAGACTTCTAATCGTATATGATCACTATACAATTCCAGCATCAGATAATGGTGATGTATTTACTGTTCTTAGTTATGATGCAGATAGATTCTCTGAAGATATTCCAAATATTGGACTTACTCTCAATACAAATTCAACTGGTGTTAGAGCATCTGATACCTTAGACTTTAGACCAAGAGTTTCAAATTTTAGCGGCATCACATCATCACCATTTGCATTTGATAGTAGAGGATTTACTACAAGTTCTATCAAACTTACTTTGAAACCTGGTGAGGGATCTCTGATTTCTTATGATTTCTATCTTCCTAGAATTGATAAGGTTTATCTTGATAAGTTTGGAAGTGTAGTTGTTAGAAAAGGAACTCCTTCCACAAATCCAACTCCACCAGCAAATGAGGATACTGATCTGATGCAACTTGCACAGATTGATCTTCCTGCATATCTGTATAATGTTGATGATGCTGAAGTTAGCATGATCGATAATAGAAGATATACTATGAGAGACATTGGTGATCTTGAAGATAGAGTTGAGAACTTAGAGAGACTTACTTCCTTGAGTTTGCTTGAAATTAATACCGAATCCTTGAGAATTGAGGATGCTGCAGGAAATAATAGATTTAAGAGTGGAATATTTGTAGATGATTTTAATGATAAAACTTTATCAGATGTTGATTTAACAACTGCCAATATCACTGAAGGAGAACTAAGACCATTTGCAGTAAGAAATTCTTTAGAGCAGAGACCAATTCCTGCTGTTGAGATTTCTGAAGATCAGTATGATTTATCTGAAAATTATAATTTGTTAGATCCTAACGTACAAAAGACGGGTAATGTAATTACTTTAAAATATGAGTCAGTTAATTGGTTGGAGCAATCATTTGCAACTCGGGTTGAAAATGTCAATCCATTCCACGTTATTGAATATAATGCTATAGTTGATCTTTCACCCAATACTGATACCTGGGTAAGAACTCTTTGGTTACCACCAAGAACTGTTAGAACAACTACTAATAACATTACTGTTGGTCCTAGCCGTACTGAAGTAACTAGAAGCACAAGAACCGTTATCGTTTCTTCTGGTGAAGAAAAATACATTCGTTCCAGAAACGTTGCATTCTTTGGAAATCTTTTTAGACCTCTTGCAAGACACTATCAATTCCTGGATAGTCATAGTAATGTTAATTTCATTCCAAAACTTGTTGAGATTGCAAATTCAAATACTCTGGCAAATTATGGTTCCTCTAATGGAAGTTTCCAAACAGGAGAAACAGTAAGAGTATACAAAGAAGGTAATACAATAGCAACATTTAGATTGGCATCATCCAATCATAAGACTGGAAAGTTTAATTCTGCAGCAACAACATATACTACCAACCCATATGCAACATCAGAAAATATCCCTTCAGGATATAGCCAATCCTCTAAAACTATAAACATTGACTTAGTTGCACTTACATCAGAGGCACAAGGAAGTTTTAGTGGATACATTGAAAAGGGTGCTAAGATTGTTGGACAGTCAAGTGGTGCGATTGCATATGTTAAGGATTTAAGACTCATTTCTGATGTCAATGGAACAATATATGGATCATTCTTCATTAAGGATCCACATATAACTCCAGCACCAAATCCAAGAATTCTTACTGGAAAGAAAACTTATAGATTGACCAGTAGTGTTACAAATGAAACTCCACTTCCAGGTAGTAAACTAATCTCTGCCGGAGATGCAACGTATACTGCAACTGGCACATGGCAAGAACTGCAGAGAGTAACTACAATAAACACAAATATTGTAAGAAGAGTAGACCCACTTGCACAAACCTTTGTAGTTGGTAGAGATATTGAAGCACCAGACTTCACTGGAGATAGTGATGATGATAATGGAGTAGTTCTGACTGAGTTGGATATATTCCTTGCATCAAAACCTGCAGGAAACGAACCCCTTACTGTTGAGATAAGAACAGTTGAACTTGGAACTCCAACTTTAAATAGAATTGGAGATTCAAAGACCATCTATCCAACAGACTTGCAGGCAGATGGAGTAACACCAGTTCTGCAGACTTCTACAAATGGTCAAACACCAACTCGAATAAAGTTTGATACTCCAATCTTCCTTGCGCCCGGTCAGGAATATGCATTAGTATTACTTGCACCAAATACTGACCAGTATGAGGTTTGGATTGCTCAGATGGGTGAGAAGACTATTGAAACGCAAAGTCTCCCAAATTCTGAGGCAATATTGTATTCTAGACAGTTTGCACTAGGAAGTCTGTTCAAATCACAAAATGGTTCAACTTGGACTCCGGCACAGGAACAAGATCTTAAGTTCAAACTTTATAAAGCAAAGTTTGAGACTACTGGTGGAGTCGCACACTTTGGTAATCCACCTCTTGACTCTAGTAATGGATATGTTCCAAGAATTCAAGAAAATCCAATTACAGTATTACCCAAGAATGTAACACTTGGTATTACAACAATTGCTTCCGGTGATGGATTAACTGGCATCTTAACTTCAGGTAGAAGAATTGCTGGTGCAGGAACAACATTCGGAACAATTGTTTCTACTGGAAGTAGTGTTTCTTCTCTTACTACAACTGCTGCTGGTTTAAACTACACAACAGGAACTAGAACCACAACCAATCTATTTGGTAATGGTAGTGGATTAACCGTTAATGTTTCCAGTGTTGGTACTGGAGGAACTATCACTGGAATATCCGTTGTTAGCGCAGGAACTGGATACAATACCGGTGATGTTGTTCAACTTACAAACGGCAGCAGTCAAACCGGCAGAGATGCTGCAATTACAGTTACTGCTACGGGTAATCTTGACACTTTATATCTCACTAATGTTCAAGGATCCATCCCAACTGGTATTGGAATCAGTTATTATAATGATTCTAACAATGTCGTTGGAACTGGAAGCACACTTGTTCTAACCTCAACCGATGATGGTGGAATTTATTCTGGAAACTATCTGAAAGTTCAGCATTTCAATCATGGAATGTATGCAAATAACAATAAGTTGACATTGACTGATGTTGCTTCAGATTCTGCACCAACAACATTGACTGCACAACTTTCTGTTACTACTGGTTCTTCTGGAGTAATTCAAGTTGAAGATTCCACAATCTTTGAAACTTTTGAAGGTCAACCTGTTAGTGCTACTAATATAGGATATGTCAAGATTGGAGGAGAAATTGTTGGATATAGCACCGCATCTTCAAATCAGTTGACTATTTCCACTAGAGCAGTTGAAGGAATTACTGAAACACATGACATTGGTGATAAGGTAATGAAATATGAGTTCAATGGTATTTCACTTAGAAGAATTAATAATGTAGTTTATGATATTTCCGATACTGGAATTGAAAGCAATTCTTATTATGTTGAAATTGATAGAGGAGCAACATCCACAATAGAAGGAAAGGCAATCGGTCTTAATAGAGCAACAGATGGAGTTTATCCACAAGTATCATTTACAAATGAGTTGATCGGTGGAGGTTCCGAAGTTAAAGCATCTGAAAATATCATGTTCAATAGAATCAATCCTAGATTCCGCATCCTGTCACCTGGAAGACAAACTTCAGTATCTGCTAATGTCAGAACTACAACAGGAACTAGTGTTGATGGTAGTGAGGTGTCCTTTACTTTACCAAATACTGTAGATATTGTAACTCCAAACCAAGAAAACGATTTGGATTCTGTCCGTATAGTTTGCTCCAGAGTAAATGAGTTAAATCAATCAACATTTACTAATGTATCTGGAAAGAGATCTTTCAACTTTGCATTATCACTTAATACAACTAATGAAAATCTTTCACCTATGGTGTTCTTGAATGATTCTACTGTAGAGTTTATTTCTGATAACATCAATAGACCAGTAAC
>JGI10211J34971_10003882_pt1 | contig 11913 bp, 20 predicted proteins | sample Etolagsediment_FD_34971 | JGI IMG/M metagenome (IMG submission 34971)
GTACCATCGGTGAGCAATGCCGCTCGTTTCTCTTTAGTTGTCATCTCTATTTGATTTTGATTACAGGGTAAATATAATCAATCCGGGTAGAACCGGAAAGCATTCCATATTACCAAATTGTTAATTCTGACGGTTCTTGCGGTTCCACTCCTTGATGGACTCGTCGAACTTGGCATCCTCCAGCCATGCTAGGGTCAATAGGACGCTCTTAATGACGATCAATGCCTTTCTGAATAGTTTCATTTGTATGTCTTTTGAAAGTTGTTTAGGAGTGATCTGATGTTCTCTGCACCAATTGGATTGGCCGATTGGATGTTCCACTCCGGAAGATGGAGATCGTGGTCGATGCAGTAGTCCACCAGCCACTTGGCACAGTCGTAGCCGGTGTACTCTCGGCCCTCCTGGATGCTGAACCACTCCTCTACTTCGGTTTCGGCCTTGATACTAGGCACGTCACCCAGATCATGATCGAAGCAGATGCCGTCTGGCAGTCCATTAACACTGATCCAACCAACAAAGTCTCCATAGGTCTTGACCCAATGCACCTCAAACGGCCGTTCGATCGGACTAAAGATCAGCCAATCATCATCATTGGGGTCTCTCACGTCGTCAAGCCACAGTAACTTCTTCATGGACTGAAAGTATATAGATGTCATCCAACATATAGCTGATATTGTTTGTACTGATCACGTAGAACCTAGGTTTAATGCCTACCCAACGGATATAATTTTCATCAGGCTCAGTTTGTTTAGGTAATTCATTCGTCTTCTGACTTGCTTTATTAAGCATATGGCCCACCCTACTGGCGGTCACCTGGTCGAATCCCATCACGTGTTCCACTCCAACATCCTTGATCTCACCGAATGTGACACCACCATATGGTGTTTTATAGACAAACCGCTCACCCGCTAAATGACGTGCCATCTCTCTTCTTATGTCCTGTACAGCCTTCATCGTGTTGCCAATTTGAATGCATTTAACATTAGCCATCCACTAGCAATCGATAATATAAACCAAAATGCAAATTGTCCAAAATTATAGGTAACCGCCAGACCGATATAGGACGCTGCAGATGTAAATAAGAAGATGCACCCCCACATAATGGTGGACATCGCATAAAGAAATTTATCTATGTGTTTGTATTTGTTTTTCATGTCCTATCAGTTGATGGTCACTACATTAGGATACTCTGATAGGAATCCAGACCTGAAGCCTACTGTTCTGAATGTATAAGTACTATCAGCTTTGATACTACCATATAGATCACTGGAGTCGAATCGAAACAAAATAATGCTGTCCTCTACCTTGAAGGTACCCTTGTCAGTATAGACCAAGTAATAGCTTTGGTCATTACCTTCTACTACCTTGGTGATGCGTTCCTTACCAGTAACGGTGGCCTCTTGTGTGCTCCATTGGCTGTAGTAAGTCACTGGATAGGCCACTGCGGCCAAAAATATTAATGTGAATAATAAGGCTGTTAAATTTTTCATTTTGATTGTTTTAATTTGTAGTTAGCTTATTTTTCTGCTCGGTAGATCCACTTTCCATCCTGTGTGAAAAGGTAGCCATACTCTTCAATGTCACTGTTAAAGTAGCTATGTGTGTTATAATCTACTCTAGGCCTGCGATAGTCCTCGCCACGGTCTCGGTGGTAGGCACAGACGATCCCATAGTCTCGATTGTCAAATGAGTGATCAGATCCTTCTGGGATCTCAACCTGAGGTGCAAGATAGCTGATGTTTCCCAATTGGATGAGCTTCTCGACCTTCTTGCGGTCTGTATAGTGCTCCTGTAGGATAGGGAGCTGATGATTTGGATTTCCGTCCCAGTGACAGTAGATTGATTTTACCGTTCCATCTTCTTGTTCAATTCCAATTCTACTTCGTGTTGCCATTTTTGTTTGTTTAATGATTAACTTGATTACATAGTAAATATAACAAAAAAAGGGATGTCTGAAACATCCCTTTGTTAACTTTATGTTAAATCTACTCCTATTTGAGGCCTTTAAAGATCGCTGTACCTGACCCAAAGACATTATTGTCTCCATATTTTGAATGACCATGCTTCAAGTAGCCTTCTGCATAGGTCTTCTCGATCTCCAATTCCATCAGCTTCAACATCTTAGGCTGTGAGAGGATGTCTTTGGTCTTGGCTTGAAGTTTAGCTGCATCGTATTCACCCTGAGCTTCTGCTACTCTGGCTTTGGCGAGTGCCACTTGCTCAGCTTCCTTCTTTTCAGCTAGCTTATTACGTCCTTCCTGTACCGAGGTCTCTTCTGCTAATTTGGCCACTGGTGCTGGGATGTCTACATCCGTTATTTGAACTCGGGCGAACTCTACGAAGAAGTCAGGTAGCTCTTCATTAAGGATCTTGGCCAGGCGTTGTTCTGCTTCCGTGCGCTTGCTTATATTAAGATCGACCGCAGAATATTGTGGTACAACTTCTTTACCAGCTGATTTAAGTGTTTTTTGAATCTTAATCTCTATGTCCTTGATCGAGGTATGTAAAATATTGACCTTTTCAGGAGAAAGATTGTAGTCTAAGGAGATCTCAACAGGTGTTTCCAGGTTGTTCTTATCGTTAAACTCAAACTTTTGCACCAACGTGTTCTGTCGTACATCATAAGGGATGAGATCGTCAAACATCCAATGGAGCCCCCACGTAAGGCCTTCTGGATAGACTTCCTGCATATTGGTCTTACCACCCCAACTTACTTCTACTCCGCGGTGTCCTGGTGGAACGGTCTCACACGATGGAAGGGTTACGATGGCAATAACGGCCATCATGATTGCAAAAATTGTTCTTTTCATTTTTTTGATTTTGATTAAAGATTAATTTTGATTTTTATTAATACGTTAGAATAATAACAAGTTACTTTTCAACTGAAACCTCTTTTTTTGATTTTTTTAAAATAAAATAGAAAGGCACTGCTATCAATAAGATTAGCACAAATAAAGGCCATAACAAAAGTATCAGTGCAGGGGGGATCATTGCAAAAAAGATCGAAAAGATATACAGTGCCGCCAGACCTAAGGCCCCTAAAAAGTCGCTTCTCTTGTATTTAGTGTCCATTATTTCAAGCAATCCTATATAGAATTCGAACGGGTCCAAGTCCAGTGGCGGATCTTTACGATGGTCCAGCATCATCTTACGAAATGATGGCACGAAAGGGGTAATTGCCAGTATTATCAATACGAATCCCAATAGAATAAAATAAATGTTCATATAGCTCATTTTCTGATAAATTTACGGTTAGCACTATAGACCAAAACAGCCGCTATTGGCAGTACCGGCCAGGCCAGCAGGATTATGAATGTCCATATCGTACCAAACAGCATCCATAGAGTCAAGGCAGTCCACATAGAATCTCTATTTCGAGGCTCAAAGCTCCTATTAAGATCTTTTAATAGGTCCGTCATAGGTAGAATTCCGTTGGCAATAACCCAGCCCCCGAGACGGTCTGAAAATGGCACTATAACGTTAAAGATAAAAAACAGGGAGGCCAGTATGGTTCCAATTATGGCGTACATTATAATTTGGTTTTAAAGAGTTTATAAAAGATAAAACCCATCACCACAAATAGCACAATCACGGGCCAAATAAAAGATACTAACATTGCAAAGGCAATACCCAGAGTATTAATAACAAACCAGGCCAGCACTAATTCAATTGCCTCTTGTACATCTTCGACTCCTTCTTCAAACATGTCAAGATATTCAAAGGGAACACTATCGGGGTTAAATTGTGACAACAGCCACCTACGAACCGGAGCTATTAAGGGAGCAAGAGCAATAAACCCGGACAGGGCCAGCCATACTACCATTCCAATTATGGCGTACATTAGTCTTGGGGTTTAGACTGTTCAACTTCTTTTTCCAGTTCATGCTTCTTTCTGCGAAAGGTGAGCGAGGTGAACTTTGCGTCCTTGATCAGCCAATAGAAGAATCCTACTACGACCATTAACATTAACATTGTCACTACAATTTTCATCTTATTTGATTTTAATTAAACTTGTTATATATGAAAAATAACAAAGGCCAGCTCCTGATGAAACTGGCCTGTTAAAAAATTTAGCAATGTGATCAGGGTTGGTACTCCACGGCCAGGCCTTCTTGGAGCAGCTGTCTGTTCAGGTCCATGGATTCGATGTAGATGGTGCCCAGACAGCGACCGTACTTGCCCACTCCGTGGCTGACCAGCACGAATTCTCCTCCACAGCGGTCCATTGCGGCCTGCACAAAGGCCTTGGCCTGTAGGCCCTTGGCTTTTTCTTCGAGGTCCCGCGTTCGGCTCTCCCAGGCATCGATGCCGTAGAAGCGGATCGTGCGGACCGTCCAGACATCAAAGCCCAGATCAATGCGGGCCTCAACAGTGTCACCATCGATCACTCGGATCAAGTTGGCCCTGTATGTAAACTGCGGGATCACTTAGGTATGCTGATCGTCATTTGGATCTTTCCGTCTGCATCGGAATAGTCTCCAGTAAGACTTCCGTCTTTAGGTCCATTTGCATATACCTCTTTTGGATCTTTATCCCTGTCTCCAACCCAACCGGCTCCATTCCAGTACACATAGAGATCTCCGATCATTGCGTCATTGTAGTAGTACATTGGGAAGCCATTGATCTCTCCGGATTCAGCAAGATCAAGCTTCTGGTCTAGCTCATATACATACGCGTTGATGATCTTTCCATCCTTAGGTGGTTCAGGATCAGAGCCTTTCAGTGGATCGATAGAAGCACCTGTGACCGTATCGGTAAAGGATCCGTCTTTAGATGAGTATGTGACTGAATTAGAGTTTTGAATTTTGCTTGTAGCTAGTGCGGCTTCGATGGTATAGACTCCATCATAAAATCCTCCAATTGTGGTAACTACATCAAGCGTATAGTCCTTATCTCCATTTTGGGTTATTACGGCCGGATAATAGCTCCTTTCAAAGTCTCCTTTATAGTGAAGAGTGACATCGAATTTGCCGTCAATCGTATTAATGTCTTCGGTCGTATAGAACCTGAGCCCTAAGTTCTTGTCTGCCTGGTAGATGTTTACAAGGAATCCAGGAACTTTAGGATCGTCTTTATCATCAGTCTTCTTCTGCAGTGATGCTGAGTACTCTGTGGTCAAATATGCAAAATCGGCCGCTGTTGCACTTTTCCTGTACATCAGATCGATCATTGCCACTTTTGGAGCATCGTCCGATACNGTATAACCAAGCGCTGTCTCAAACTTTGAGACATCAATCTTGGCTGCAGCCCACTCCTTTGCACTTCTCTTCTCTCCGCCTACTTTCCTGTCATTGTAATAGGTGCCGAAGTTGTATACTCCAGATAGCTCGACCGCGGCAATGGCAGAAAGACTAGTCTCAACGAGATTAGACTCCTCCTTGATATTGAGTTCTATATTGTACTTTTTGTCAGAAACAGTAAGACCTTGAAAAAGGTCTTTAACCTTTTTCACTGGCTCAACTATAGTACTGTATAGCGAGGCATCGACATTCCCAGTCTTCACCTGTAGCTTCTCCTGCTCAGTAAATTTCTTACCAGTCCATTCCTCGACTGTCGATACCAATAGGTCTGCATCTTCTGTGTCTTCCGGCAGCTGATACTTGTTTACAGTGGTGAGTATTGTAGTGATAGGATTGACCCGGGCAAATCCAGCATTAGACTGCATCGGTGATGCATTGTATCCGCCCTCTAGTGCAACTCCTCCGTACGACTGTATTGGAGCATAGAGAGTCTTTGGACCGACTGCATCTCCAGCATAATAGTCCGTATAGTCTTCTACCTTCCACTGTGGGTTGAATGAACCAAATTCTGCCCTTCCATTCTGTCCTGTGACCGCAACTTGAATTACGGCCTCTACTGGAATCTCACCATTGAGAAATGATCCGGTCTGGCTGATCCTATATACTTGTCCATCCTCTGTAGTATACCTTAGATCATCTGTCCAGCCGATCATCACAGTTGCACCCACAACGGTACTACTTTCGACTGGAACTGAGAATGATGTTCCTCCGCCACCGCTTCCAACTGCTCCTCCTATTGGAACATTCATAGTCTGTCTCTGTGCAGCTTCACGAAGGGCCTGGGCCCTCTTCTGGATGCTCTGCTGTCTGATCTGCTCTAGTAGCCGTTGTCTTTGGTTCATCTTATGGCGTGTATGTTATCAGTCCAGTAAACTTACTAAAAACCCAATTTCCAGCTGGCTGGGCCGATGGATCACCACCAGTTGTGGTAGCGTTGAACACCGATATAGTGTTGATTGAAGATCCCGAAGGGCTCAATACTGCACTTCCCGGTCCAGCTGTTTGAAGAGACCAACTGCCTCCACCCTGGCTGGTCAGGATAAATTGACCCGTCATTGCATTGTCCAAAGAGCCGACTACAGAGAGTCCGCCGATTGTTCCAACCACTTCCCATTGTGTAGCATTTATGGGATTTGGAGGAGCCATCCAGCTCCAATCAACCGCTCCTTGAATTGATGCTGAAACCTCATTTATAGGGCTGACACACTCGGCCGCAGGATCTCCACTGTAGATGCTCACAATTGGATTTGGAACACCATCGCCTATGCCGGTGTACGTGCCATAGAGATTTTGTGCACCTTCAGGTCCGATCGCATTATATGGCGGGTTAAGGTCTCCATCTAGGCCCCAATTGGCACCATCGTAGTATATGTAAATTGGACTGGGCCTACCCATTATTTCAATCTCTCCATAGTAAATTGGAGTATCGCCGTCATTGTAGAAGTCTCCAGTATTACAAAGGTAGCCTGATCCAAGGCCAGGAAGCTCAACAGAAACTTTTTCCGGATACGAAAAGGTTCTGGTTCCGCCTCCACCGCCACCTGACGAGGCTCCGGCCGCTGCGGCTATAGGTGCATTATTGGCCTGCTTTTGAGCTGCTTCCCGGAGGGCCTGGGCCCGCTTTTGGATGCTCTGTTGGCGAATTTGTTCAATTAGCTGTTGTCTTTGGTTCATGAGTATTGTTATTTTTAATGATTCTCAGATTTATATATCAATCCATAGTGGACTTGAGTCTTTATAAACTAAAGCCATTGAAAAGTTTAATCCTACTTTAGGTCATTTTAGTCGGCTCCAGACTTTGGGATGGGTCTCAGAAAAGTCTTCGTCATACTTCTCCTGCCAAATGCGGTTCAACTCCCGCTTGTCCATTTTGGCCCGTTGCTTTAAAATACGGAACACTTCCGGGTGCTCACTCCTGAAGTCAGTGCCATATACTTCTTTCCAGATCTCTAGGGCATTATCGTTGCTAATGAACTCGTGGATGTCTTGTGACTCAAAGAACTGTTGGTAGCTCTGGATCATGGTCTAGATGCCAGGTATTGGTCGATCTTGAGCTTGATGAATTCGGCCACCTCATCCATCTCAAATCCATCGGCCAACATGTCGCCTATGATGCCATCTGCAGCATCGAACATGCTGTTGAGGTGATTTCTATTAACCAAGAGCTCCATCCTCTTTATGTAGGTTGACTTTTCGTTCAAGTGCTGGTCTAATGATTTAAGGTTCTTCATGTCTTTTTTCTTTTATTTATCTAAGGGTCTTACAGTTCTTCCAGTTTTTGAATGCCCATTGGGTCTCTTGGTCATTTCCATTGTACTAAAGGTAACAAACTATTCTCCGGCCAAAACCCTTTGTACGAACTCTGCAGACAGGTATCGAGCGGTATTGGGGCTGAAGATGAATTTTTCGGCCCTGCTATCCAGTACATAGGTCACTGATCGGTCTTCAGCATGCCTGGTACTTCGGCCACTGGACTGTTCCAATCGATTGGCCGTCTCTGCCAAATAAATGCCCTTCTTCAGCTGCAGTCTGGCCTTCCATAATCGACTAGAGACATCCGGATAGCTCAGCTTGACGATGACGTTGAAGCGGGCCAGGTCGTCTGGCAGGTCGATGCCCTGTATCAGGGAAGGACCCACTAATACAGCATCTTCGGCCAGTTGGTCCAGGTCCTCGATCAGTTCCATCTTCTGTTGAGTACCCTGGTAGTCGATCAACCGCCCGCCATGTTGACATCCTTCCATTACGGCCTGAGTGATTCGATAACTAGTAGTATGTATGATACCTCGTTCTCCTGGATGAGCTTCTAGTATATGATCGATCTTCTGTATTGCTGCTTTTATGGCCGCTTCGGTATTATCATAGCGAAAGTCGGCCGTTTTGGTCAATTTGATCGGACTATTGACCGACTCCCAACCACTGTTCAGTACTACAGTATGTGTGGTCTCCGGTTGTAATCCCCAACGGTCCACTAGATTGTCCGGCTGTAGGGTGGCCGAAAGATAGATCCTGACCTGTGAGAATGGCTTAAAGTGCTGTAAATGAAGTTTTTGGTCTGATAAATTATGATAAGTACGGCGGTTACGATCCTCTTCAACCACCATATTGTGCAAACCCTGTTCGTCCATGATCTCAATATAGTCCCGTATCTTACCTGAATAATCCCTTATGATGTCGGTTGCCTTAAAAAGTTCGGTCACTGACTTAGGTATATCATCGGCCGCTTGTTTACTGGCCTCTAAATAGGCCTGATCACTACCGTCTTTAGGTAAGGGTACTTTGAACCTCTTGGATAAATCCTCCCTGCTTTTGGCCGCCTTGGCCTTGATAGTACCCAATAATACTGAAAGCTCACGAAGCCCGTCCATGTGTTCTCTTAATGAGGATGGTGATAACTTAAGGATACGGTCCACTTGTCGACTGTAATGTAATACATTGATACTACCGAACTCAGTGACTATCCCTTCACGGTCCAATAGGCCCTGTACCTCTCTGATACGATAAGAAAGTGATTGGTCCACATAACAGGCAAAATGTCCTTCGATCACATCTGGCAAACTATGTGCCTCATCACATATCACCAGCTGCCTGGCTTGAAATGGTGCTCGTTCACCCAGCTTTTCCAGCACGAAGTTCATCTGTAGCAGATAATATGAGTAGTTAAGGATGGCCGTAGGTGCCATTTTTGCCCCATTCCATCTTCGTAGATAATCACACAGTCCGGCACAGGGCAGTTCAGAGGCTTGTCGATTGCTCATTCCCATGGACTTACAATGTCCTTGTGGAAATTGCTGACCATTAATATGGCATTCATAATTATCAGCTCCGCTAATAGATACTACGTTAGAATATCTGTTATCATATTTATAAGCACAATCTCGTTCGTATTGGGCCTGTAGTAGCTTTTCTGAAGTCAAGATAAAACTTTTCCAGCCCTTGCGTTCGTGCATGATCTTGGCCAGTTCCAGGGCGATCAGGCTTTTACCGGTACCAGTGGGGGCTTGTACCAAGATGTCGGTCTTTCCGGCCTTAATGGCCTTAATGATTTCTATAATGGCCCGCTGTTGAGCCTGCCTGAATTCTAGCATATGGTTTTTATGAGAAATTCGAGTTATTGTTTAGTAGATAAATAGATTACTAGACCATATACTATGTTGATCAAAGACTTTCAAAGCTTCCTGAACGAGTCCATGAACGGACTGCACAAGGCAATATGCGCCATATCATCGGATCTGTCCGATTTTGACTATGTGACCGGCAAGAACGGCCAGACCAGGCGGTTCATGAAGCTGTTCACCAGGGGTGACAAGTCCTACAGGGCAGACCTGCCAGTGGTCAACTACTGTAACATACACACCCGTAGACTGATCAAGGCCGGTACTCCAGAGGAGCTGGTCTATAATCCTGAGCAGGCCAAGATGCGGATCGCCTCCAAAGTGGACTGGCACGGCATCCATGCTGACTCTCCACACCTGCCCAAGACGGTGACCGATGCCGAGGAGATCGAGGAGCTGCAGTTTCCGATCATCGCCAAGCCAGAGAACCGCTATTCAGGCCAAGGCATAGTCAAGTTCGACTCACTGGAAGAGGCCAAAGGGGCCGATCTGTCCCAGTTTGCGGTCTTTAGCGAGCAGATCGATATAGCCGAAGAGCATCGCATCCCAGTCTGGAGAGGTCAGCCCCTGATGTGGATGCAACGAGTGCCGGCAGACAGAAAGACCAGAGAGATGGACAAGGAGGCCGATGATAAGCTACGGTTCAACTATGTGCTGAAGGACCTAAAAGGCATGCCGGCAGAGTGGAAAGACGTCATATCAGAAGTGGCCGAAAAACACAGGGACCTAGACTTCTATTCAGTAGATCTGGCCATAGACAAAGCGGGTAAGCCCTGGGTGATAGAGATGTCATCCGAATTTGCACCGCTGTTCGGTATTACTGCACTGATCTATGATCGGGTCTATAGAGACCATTACGGCCGGCCACTATCAAAAGCCGATGCGGCCAGACTGGAGGGGTACAGAAAGAGGGACATTCAGGCCACGATTAAAATGGATCCGGACCGCTTCAGTGTGGGAACTTTGTTGTAAACTATTGAGCCTAGGTGCCATCATTGGAAATTGACCATGTGTGCCGAACCGTTTTTGGGTGAATAATAGGTTGGTCTGTATTGTGATCAGTCCTCGTTTGACCGGGTGATCGAATGAATTGTTCATGAAAGTTATCTTTCGAACCTGCAGTTCAACCGTCTTTTCGGTCTGGCCGATCAATCTTCTCCACATTTGGCCGTTTGGTATATGCTTGCTTATTTCATGTGAGACGTTTTCCATTTTCATGGGCTCTATTTTTATTCCTCAAAATTTAGCTGTGNATTNACCACTGCCATTACGTTCAAGATAACCCGGTGATGTGGATCTAAGAGGACCCCAGCTTGACCAGAGGTTGCCGCGACATCTATGCGGCAGGATAAAGAGACCTGTAAAGTACACGCTTGACGGAGCTCAAATTTCACCAATGCTACACTGTCCCACATAAAGTTACTGTCGCTTATCATGCTCATCTTATCCGTCTAAATCGATCGGGCTCGATCTTTTGAAGTAATCTAACTTGAATTGTGATCATGATACCGCTTTGTATTATGCGATCAATTCGACCCTGTACTGCATTATCCAGCTCTCGATATGCTAAAAAGCGATCCCGCCTCCCCCAAATCTCGGATTGTTCGATAAATAGGTCGAACATTCTGTTCCTACATCCGTCCGCGGTCTCTTTTATCCTTCTCATCAGTCTGGGCTGGCCCCATGTCATCATTTCATTGTCTCTCATATCATCCGCATTGCCCTATTTATGACGAATTCAGTTCTGGCTCGTGATCCGATCGAGACCGTCACCACATCAGTCTTCTGTTCGATCGGTATTTCCAAGTGGTCTATGACGTAGAACCTGATGGGATAGCCAACCGGCCTGACCGGCCTAAAAAGCCGATCTTCTTGCGATCGAATGGCTTCTGCGAACATGTCGCTTAACCTGTTGCGGCATATCTTGATCTCTTTCATCATAACATGCTAACATTTCTGGAGATGGACCTCATTACATTGGGCACTTCTGGAAAGCTGGTCGAGACTCGCCTCAAATCTGATCCGCTCTTCAATGGGGCGGCCATCATACTCCAATGGGAATCAATAGATCTACAAGTACAAAAGATGTTCCATGATACACTTCTCAATCCCACCATCCTCGAATCTGCTGTCTTATCTGTTGCCATATCTCATCTTCCCGTCTTTCCTGTTCTACCCTGCATTCTTCCATCCACTGTTGGTGATCTCTTTCATATTCCACTAGCTGTTCAGAGGTCAGTGGCTGTAAAAACTTCTTTTCCATGGTATAGGTCTCTTCCTCTTTACCACTGATCGGATTGTAAAAGGTCTGCTCAGTTGGCACAAACTCAAACTCCCAGCAGCCCCACTTATCTTTTAGTTTATCAAAATAGGCCAGGGCATACTCATCATCATAAACTCGCTTTAGCTCTTCTGTTACCTGCCGGATTTCTTGGGCATGTTTTTTGGCCTCCACTGTGTATGCCCGGTCACTTTCCATGAAGTCGGCTGTGGCCTCT
>JGI10211J34971_10003886_pt1 | contig 11904 bp, 9 predicted proteins | sample Etolagsediment_FD_34971 | JGI IMG/M metagenome (IMG submission 34971)
TTCTTCTTTAAAAGATTTTTCCAAGTTTCTGGACTTACCTTTTTGATGGTATTTCTAAGAATACCAAAATAGAAGTAGAAAATATCTAGTGGATCTTCACTCTCCTTCATAAGTGGCAGGATGGAGACGGCAATACTCATTAAAGGTGATTTTCATCTCCTTGTCCGTCAGATTGCAATTCTTCGCTGCTTTGGGTAAATTCCACTTCGCCGCGAATAACATTTCCATAGATTGTCTGGTTTCTGGCCTCATATTCGTTGCAGATCAGGATTTGTTTATAAAGGAACTCAGAGTGGATTAGCATATGCAAGAACGTCTTCAGGAGTGATTTCTCTAACCAGTTCAAGAACTGACATGAACTCATCGACAGTTTCGCAATTTACGACTCTCTCATCCCCCAGATCAGAGTACAGATAGAAACTGCGAGTGGAGGGATCAATGACGACTCGTCCGAGATACTCTTCTTCTTCCATGGGTGGGTGGTGTCCCTTTGTTTACCTGTTTATTATAGGGCACTCACTCGTCCTTGTCAAGCAGTTCCCCAATCACCTGATAGTAGCAGTCCACTGGAAGTCCATTGGTTTCCAAATGAATTTCCAGTCCTTGATGTCTCTTAATATGAAGGTTTTGATTGCAACCTACCTGCGTCAAAGTGATTGACACTGTAGATAGATCAACCTCTTCTTCCCATTCTTGAGGAAGAGTAATAAGTTTTTTAGTAGTTCTGCCGTGATAAATTTTCATCTTTTTAATATTTTATGAACGATTATAGTCGTTATTTGCTGATGTTACTTCGGTAAAATTATTAATAATAGTTCTATACAAATCAATACCCAAAAGATTTTTTAATTCTTGTTGTCTTGATAATGTTTCAGCTATGCCACCAATTGATTGTCTTAATCCCCATATTCTAAGACTGTATTCATCCCTTTCTTTTCTAAGTTTGTTTGTAAGTCTCAATCTATCATTAAAGGTTCCGATACCAGAATTAAATTCATTGATAGCATTATCAGCTGCTGAAATGGAATTTGACAAGATAGCTTCCTGAGGAGGACATGTATCAAGACTCTGAAAATAAAGCGGAAAATTAGATGCCGTTACTCCAAGAACAGTGTGATTTTCTGGAGCAAGTCCTCCACCAAATATTTTTGGCGCAGATGTGAATCCCTCCCTATAATATTGTTTTCCTGCTCCTACGTTTGGTTCTGTGACATCACTAACATCTTCTATACCCTCAACATATTCTTCGGGCCTCCAACTCTGAGGTGCTGATGGATTCCCACTATTATCTAGATATACTGTTTTACCTATACCTATAGTAGTCTTTGATAAAATACCAATTGTTTGTGGAGAAAATGGATTTTTGCCAAATTCAATTTCATATTGACTAATGGTAGCAATTCCGGCGGGATCATCTAACACAGTGAATGTAATAAATCTTCCGTCCGGTTGAGGTGCTGTTACAATACCAATTGTATTAAATTCAAGTTTAATTACAGGAACAGTGGTTGTTCCTAGTCCAGCATTAACTCTTGATAAATCTGCCGTTGTTGTACCAAATCCAACGATTTTGTTTTGCTCTCCTGCAAAAATTCCAACGTCACTGCAAGTTACTAACTGTCCGACTTCAAAATCCTCAATTAAGTTATCACTCTCAGGTAGCATTACGATTAAATCTGTGGTTCCAAAAGTACATGTTCCAATAAATGTACCAACACTAGTGTCACCAATGTCTTTGAGATATGGTTCATCAAGATATCTTAATCCAAATAAATTTTCTGATAAGTGTCCATATCGATTACTTACAGTGACAATTCCAGTACTCTCCGCAACAATGGTTCCAGTACCTCCCATACCAATAGTTGAAAATCCTGATAAAGGATATCCGTTTAATACTAATTTGGTGCATCTAAGATCATATTCAATTGGAAATGTAGTTGTATCAATACCAACTACTTGCCAAAACAAATCAGTTCTACATCCGGCATCAATTCTACCTTGATATGCATCAGCAACTTCTCCAATAAGTCCATTAACATAATTGATATTTTGTAAAAGACTTAAGTCTACATGCTGTGTAGCATAGTCCCAAGGTTCTTTTTGATTATCAACCAAAAGTATTTGATTTCTAAAGTGATCTATACTTTGAAATCCTCCCTCAATTTGGGCATTTAAATCAAAATCTAATTGTGTTGAAATCGCTGTCATTGTTCTCTTGGTTCCGTCCCTTCATACTCGACAATATTTTTAGGTGTATCTTTTCTTTCTGCATACACCACATAACTGCAATTAATTGCACCGCCAGCATTATTTTTAACAATTACTCTGGTTCCCCATTCAATTTTTTCTACGAAAAGTTCTTGATAGGATCCAAAAGGTGTTAAAGAAACTTGAATAGTATCTTGATGTACTAAACCTCTCCAGTATTCTGGCAATTCGATTACATTACTATCTATTAACTTTCCTCTGACGTATACATCCGCAGTCGGTGCTTCTGGGCAAACATGTGTTAGTCTCCAACCTTTGCCTTTTGTTGGGTGTTCAATATCAAATTTCTTAGTAACACCAACAATAGAATTTGTGAAAGACAAAAATCCATTGATAAGTGTAAATCCATTAACAATTAATCCACCGTTGACAATCGTGGCACCATTAAAAACTTTTCCACCACTTCTTGCTTCAGCACCTGCTTGTGCTTTGGCACTGACAATTGCTTCTGCGCCAACAAGTGTCTTGGCACCAACGCAATTCATCACACCGACAACGTTGGTAATCGGAGAAACAATATTGATAACACTTTTGTTAACAATGTTGATGATTAGTGAATTGACGGAAACGCCAACAATTCCTTTTCCTGGATCTCCAATCATTACATCGATTGGTGTTGGAGGAATGATCGATCCCAGATTTGATACTTTAAAAATCGATGGTGCTACTGAAGCAACGGGGTTATTTAAAGGTAGTGCTCTACCAACCATCAAGGCAGCACTAGGTACGTTTGGAATAGGAAAATTAACGGGACTTCCTATCAAAACTGAGCCATTAAAGAATCCTGTCCCTGGAACAGCAGTTGGGCCAAAACCAAAGCAAAGAGGAGGAACTGGGGTTACACCTGCAACACTGTAGTTGCAGTGCATTTGTTTTCCTACATGTAAGTCTGATACTTCCATATTATCCTAAACTTTGTATCAATTTAAATAGTCCTTCGATTTGTTGAAGAGGAGTGTTTGATCCGCTTCCCAATAAAGATGCGATAGGAGAAACATCAGCTGCTTCTACGACTTTAACGTTTCCAGTAGATATTTTATATTCTCCAGGGACATTTAAGTTCATGTCCCTTTCAGATCCTAAAGAAATTGCATCTTCTGCTTGCATTTGAACTGTTGGTGCCTCCGCATCAATAGCAGAATTTGCTCTCATATTTACAAATCCAGTGTTAGTTCCGTTTCCAGAAGCAATGAGATCAATATCTCTTGCCATAATTCTAATTCTACCATTTGGAGCAGAAAGAATAATATCACCATTTTCTGCTCTACAGAACATGGCAGTATCATTAACTGGTCTTTCTCCGCAAAGAATGGTATAAACAGATGGGGCACTATTAATAATACCTCCATCAAGTTTACCACTCATCTGGAGTCCAATATATTGCGATCTTTGAAACGTTGAAGGAAAAATGCGACGAATCATAACTGCCATTTTGGCGTTATTTTTCATCACATCACCAAATTCTATAACTCCCTCTTCAGTTCCAAGAGGCCTATAATTGGTGACATTTTGTTCTGACATTACACCTTACCTACACAATCAACAACTTGTATCACATCACCGTCAGGAGCAGAAGCACCTCCAGCAATTGGATTTTCAAATCTCATAACAGCCCTAAGAATAGCATTATGTCCTGTTGATGTATTTATCTTAATTTCTGGAATACATGCAAAACTTGTTCCTGTTTCGATAACTCTTGCGTTGATAATTCTACCTGCATTATCAATATCTATTTTAATCTTGGTAGCAGACTCTCCTTCGCCAGAACAATCCAGAACAATGGCACTATCACCATTCCCATATCCAAATCCTGGGTTAATAACTACAACATCTCCAACGATAGGATTGACAGGATATACGTCTTCAGGATCATCAATATCTGGACATCCAGGTGCTGTTACAGAAACATAATATTCTGGTGCTCTTCCCCATGTAGGATCGTTTAGTTTACCCTCCATACATTCATCAAGTTCGCCTGTCCAGAAGTTTTCTAGGTAATAACGAATATCCATATCATTGTATCCTAATTCAATGGCACGTCTGTAGTCATTATCACAATCAAAAATGCCAATTCCATTTGGGAAGAATGCTGCTTTAGGAATAGGGCCAAAGGTTGGATCTTCTAACTTCAATCTCATCAAAGGCCCAAGACGTTTACCTAGAAGTTTAGAATAGAATCCTTCAAGATAAAATCTTATATCAACATCATTATATCCAAGTTCTCTAGCATATGGATAATCGTTTGTAAATCCAAACTGATCAGGACGCCCAAAGTCAAAAATCTCCCCTCTTTCAACTGCTTCTCTTTCTAAAGCAAATAACTCTTGTGCTCTTTCAGTTTGTGCTAAACTCTTCACAAGGTTTGCGTGTTCTATAGAAATTGGTGGGGTATTTTCAGGTTTGGATCCTCTGATATCATCAAATCCAACCATACTTTTAATTTGAACTGGATTTGTATATACATATCCTTCATCAAATCCACTCATATCCTTAAAGCAGTATTTTTCTCCTACTTCAATTGCACCTGGAATTTCATCAATCGTGAATTCACAATCAATTCTAACTGTTGGTTGTGCTGGGAATGTAATAGAGTCTCCATAGTAGAGACGAATTACATCTCCCTCTGAGAATGGAATCTCATAGTTTCCATTTGCTCTTTGTACAGTTGTTTGGCATTTATCTGCCCATGTTCTACCTCCTCCTCCAGTAGAACCGTCTGGAGTTGGTAGATACCCATAACCAGGATCAACAACAATAACATCAACTATACCCGTCCTAGGAACTGTGCTGATTCCTGGAGGAATTACCATATCCGCAGGAACTTCAGGAGATGGAATTCTTATTCCTGGCCCGACATATGGTGGTGTAGGTATAGAAACTCTAGTATCTGGAGTACCATCTGACAATGGAGGCCTAGGTATAGAAACTCTAGTGTCTTCCTCGCCTGATGGTAAAGGTTTTTTAGGCCCTATATTTCCTACTGGTGTAGGTATAGAAACTCTAGTGTCTTCCTCATCTGGGATTGGTGGTGTCACTGCAGGTGGAAGTGCTTCACCAGTAGTAGGATCTGTTGAATCTAGTGCTGGATCTACTGTTGTATCTCTTCCATCTCTACCTCTTCCTTCCTCAGATGCATCTGGGATTGGTGGTGTCACTGCAGGTGGTGGTGCTTCGCCAGCAGTAGAATCTGGTGTTTCTGGCGTTGGATCAATTATTATTTTACCTCTTTCACCGACTTTTCTTCCATCAACTCGAACTACACCCTCGTCTATTGTTATTCTATCATCATCTATTATTATATCATCATCAAGAAGATCTTCAGATCCCCTAACTCGTACTTTACCATTCTTTATTCTTACCTCATCTGCACTAATGATTCTTCCATCACCAGTCTGAATTATATTATCTGATGGATCTACTGTTATATCTTTATCAAAATAATCTGCACCATTAATCGTAACGGTATCACCACGTACTTCTATTAATGTTCCATCAAAATTGTCATCATCATCTAGAACTGGCAAATAATATCCAGTTACTCCAATCGCAACTGCTCCTCTACCGTTACCACAATCATCTTCAATTGCTACAAATGGTGCATTTGTGTAATTTCCAAAACTTGTTATATCAATACCAATAATATCTCCTGCGGCATTAATAACTGCGTTTCCAGATCCTCCTGATCCTTCTCCACCCCAGAAAACAACGTTAGGAGGCCCACATGCTGCAGGACCTGTAAATTGATTACAACCGTCAAGTAACCCCTGAACAACGTCACCAGAATTAAATGTAAATTGAAAGGTATCTGCAACTGCTTCTATATCATCACCAAAGTCAACTAACCCTTCAGCAGTAGATACAATTCCTTTTGCACTTTCAAAGATTCCTGCAAAATCTAAGTTTAGTTTTGTTGGTTGTCCTCCTTCCAAGGGATTCCATTTATCAGTCGTGGGACAAATATTTTCGGGTTTACATGACAAGAAATCTAAGATTGAGATTGCAAAATCTATAATTTCAGTGGTAAATGAAATAACTTGTCCGATTAAAGAAGAAATTTCACCGAGAGCACCATTTATGAGACTTGTAAGTTGAGAAACAATCTGTCCAATAAAACTAGAAATAAAACTCTCAATCAAACATGTTGCTGTGTTAATAACTTTATCAAGTAAAGTGCTCAGAGCACCTGCTAACAATCCTTCTAAATTGCCAAGTAATCTAATGAATAGACAGGAAACAATTGAAAGACTTTTTTTCTTTGCTGCATTTGCAAGATATCTTGTAGTTAATGGAGCATTTCCAATTACTTCATTGACAACCGCATTAACTTTTCTGAGTGTAAATCTTCTTATCTCTTGAATTAACCAAGAAGTCCATTCTGCAATTTTTTTAGAAGCTAGAAGGACTCTATCCTGAACCGCATCAAGAAAATCTTGACTAGTCTGTAAAAAACTATCTTCTCCAGCAAATGCTATTTTAAGGTTTTGAAAATCCTGAATTAATTTGTTAATCTCACTGTTAACCCCATCAACGTTTATCTTCTTACATGCGGAAAGAAGATCTTCTTCTCTATTTTCACTATTCTGCTTTTCTCCTTCTTGACTTGGTTCTACAGTCCCTGGACGTTCGCGAGTGGTTCCAGATCCTTCTGGATTGATATGAGTTTGTGGAACTGTTTCTCCTGGGGGAAATCCACTTGCAGGATTCCCTTCCTTTTCTGATACTGCTGGTAAATCTGCTGGAACACTCTTGAGAGTATTTACAATCCACCAGTTTCCTCCATTATCCTGCTCCAACTCAATATATGTGTTGGGGGCAAGAATGGTTTCAAATCCAAAAGATCTACCACCAACTCCGGATGAAACACTTTTTATCTTGGCAGTAGGCAAGTTTTCCTGAGGAGTGCCAGGACGTGTTCTTCCGAAAATTCTTACTTTATATCTTTCTGATATAAGTTCTGGGTTTTGATCTTCATCAGAATACTTGGTACTCTTTACCGTCAAGTTGCGGAAATTACCGACAACTTGTCCATAAATGGATTGATATGGTTGTACTTGTATTCTCTGGGGAAGGGGCATTTATTCAGTCGTCGTATACTAAACACTCAGGTTCGGAAGGATTTTGATCACAGAAAAGTTCAAGGTATGTGGGATCATGATGATCGCCTGCTTCGATCTCTGCTTTGTGATGCTCAACATACTCTTCCAGATCATGCAGTTCGCCTTCAATGTGACGACGCATCTGGGGATTAGTTGTGGGATCGTTAAGGATTTCTTTATCCTTTTTGATGTGCTGTTCGATACTATCCATTACTTTGTTTTACTCCGTAGGAATCTCTTACTAAATGTAATCCAGTAAAAGTTTTTGTTTTGTTACCGAAGTGACATAGATCTGCTATCATATATATGCCACTATTCCTGTCCCTACTTGAAAGAGTGGTTTTTCCGTCAGAAAGTTCTCTGAATTCGCAATAAACCAAATCTCCTGCATGTAAGGAGAAATCACCGGGAATGATAATCTGAGCAGAGAAGTTCATCTTCTGCCTATAGTTTTGCATTGACTGCAATATGATTTCATTCACATCATACTTCTCTTTGCCGGTGTTTTCAACCTGCTGCTCTAAATTTTCGCCAGATATTGTTGTTTGTCCTTTTGCTTTTGCTACAGAAATTCTATTGGTAATTCTATTGGAATACTCTCCAAGATTTGGAAGATTTTTTCCTGCAATAATGCGATTACTTTCACCTTGTTCATTTTTTTCGTTATCAGCATTCCATGTAGATGTTATGTGATCCATTGTCTCTAATCTAGCACCATATCCCCCAGACTTAAATTGAGAAATCAAATCAATTGTTCTATTGAATGATGAATGAACAATCTGATCATCAAATCCGACAGGCAACCTATTTGGGGAAAATGCTTCGACGTAGTGTTTTATTCTTTTACCATTATGATCCTGATAATTCAAATATGAACCAGTGAATTTAAAAATTTGATCAAGAGATTTAAAATTAAATCCGTCTGATGTTTGCCAAAAGAGATATCCTGCCATTGTATTTTCAGATCCACTCGCACCAGATTCATTTGGAACACCTAACATTTGACACTCTGTCAAAAACACATAGGGTTCTTTACCCAATCCATGAAGAGAAATCTCATTCTTAGTATCATCAACCGCAGCAAATGCTTTTGTGGATCTTAAATTATTGGCAACTATACTTTGCACAACATCAGAAACTTTTCCAGTATATAAATCATAACAATAATTCGTTTCATCTAAGTTTTCAATATATTCTGGAGAGAATGATGTCATACTAAACGACTGAGATTTAAATGTCTCATTAATATCTGAAACGACAGCAACTCTTAAACTATCTGCCTGAGATAAATCAATCTTGTTTCCTTTATTATCTGTAATAGAGAGAAAAATTTTCTCACCACCTTGACATTTAATTGCTTCCAATATACTTACAAACTTTCCCTCTTTAGGGGATGTGGCACCAGTATCCACAATCGAGCAAGATACCATTACATATGGAGTAAAGACACTTTCTCTATACTCCAATAAAGGACTTCCTGCACGAAGATCTACAGAAGTTGAAGCATCTTCATTGGAAACAATTTCAAATATGTTGTATGTTAGAGAATCGACTGCCATTTATTTTTTTAACTATTTACCCAATAACAATTTCTTTTTGTAGAATAACAGTATTTTTTTCATGTATTCTAATTCCTGAGGTAGAATACGTCGTATCTTGTTGCAGATTTGGAAGACTTTTTACTGGCAAAAATGCTTGATCTCCAATTTTTCTACCTCTACGGTTTGTTTTTATTTGTGAACTAGGTTGTTCAGGTTGTATTAATTGTGAACTAGGTTGTTCAGGTTGTATTAATTGTGAACTAGGTTTAGATTGTATTAATTGTAGAGATTCATTGTAGACTTTTTTGATTGATTCAGCACTCTTTCCACCTTGTCCATAGTAACTAGTATTAGTTCCAACTCTACCCTTGGCATCAGGCCCAAACAAGTTAGGGAAAGATGCAAACTCAGGTGCCAACATGTCAATGACTTTATCACTCATACCTTCTTTTCTAAGAAGTTCTGGTGTGACTTTCCTGAAACGTGCAATTCTTCTCAGAATCATCTGATCTTGAAGTGCAGGAGTGAATAAAGCAGTACCTGGGATGTTCTGCTTTTGCATTTCTTCCCTCAAGGTGTATGACATAAACTGGTATCTACCAGTCGCATCACTATCATAACCATCTTTAGCATATCCAACACTCTTACCGTTCAACATACCAGTTCTTTGCATTTCAAGAACTTGGTTGATCGTTAGTTCTCCTCTAGCAAGTTCAGGAACAACCTTTCCGCCATAAATTGTACCATAACTTGAAGTTGTGCCTTCTGCAAAAGAAATTGCTTTAAGCATCGCTTGCTGTTCTATGGTTCCAGATTTACCAGATATTGACGTGGTTGTGGTTGTATCTCCACTTCCACTTTCCTGTTCTTGCTGTACCTTTACATCTTTCTCCTTTGTGCTTTGTCCAGTTAATCCAGCAAATATTTTTTGTTGAGTGTCTTTTAATGATTTATCAAGTTCATAAGTCAAAAATCTAACAAACTTTTCACTCACGGGCATATCCGTTTCTTCTTGAAATTCTGCTGCAAAAGCTTTTGATACGTCATCGGGAAGAGACTTCTTATACCCTTGTCCCAACATCATATCAATAGTGCTTGCAAATAGTGATGTGAAAATTTTTGACATTATATCTACAGACTTCACCCTTTGAGAAATTCCCTCAAATTTTGTCACCAAAGATTTATCTTCATATATCGGATCTTTACCATCACCATCACCATCAATATTAATATCCCTTCCAGGATTTGTCATTGGAGAAGTTACTTTAACAAGTGCTCTCTTTTTCTTTTTAGGTTGAGATGATGCTTGCTGACGAAGTTCTCTAGTCACCCCAGTTTGTTCCTTTCCCCCTCTTGAAACAAGTCCTCCAGACTGTGCTCCTGGAACTTGAGGTTCTTCTGCTCTTTTCCCTGCGAAGAAAGAATCATAAAGCAACCCACCAACTTCACCACCTACAAGTCCTCCAAGAATGGCACCGACAGGGCCACCTATGACTGTTCCAATACCACCTATAAGAGTGGCACCAATACCTCTAAATGCTGCTTTCCCAACAGGATCTCCAGTTGCCCAAGAAATAGCAAACTCAAGTAATCCTCCAATAATTGGAAGTTTTCCTACAACGGGTTTAATAATTTTAGCAGCGGCTTTTAGTCCACTTTTACCTAATACCTTAGCAGCACCTGCTCTTGCTAAGTTAGTAACTCTTCCACGTCCAAATCTGCCACCTAAACCTCTAACAGCATCAGCACCAAATCTTCGTTCAGCAGCACCTCTACCAAATCTAGTAGCATATCTTCTTGCCGCAGATGCACTGGTAGTTCTTACTCCTGCTCCTGCTCCTGCTCCTACTCCCCTGATTGCTGTCGTTCCTTGTTTCAGTCCTTTTCCTACCCCTCCTCCTGGACGAGTTGATAACCCAATCATTGCAGCAATGATTGCACCATTAAGAACTATATTTAAATTCTTTAAAACACTATCAAAAGTTTCCTGTGCTCCCTCTCCGCCAATGTCACCAATTGCATTTCTTACGGTATCAACTGCTGCATATCCCCTTTCAACAAATGTAATGGCAGCACCACCAATTATCTTTATAAACCCTGCAATTCCATCAATTATTGGTTGAAGAGTTTTACCTAAATTTTCAAAAGTAGGAAGATATTCTGTGATTTTATCTATTATAAATCCAAGAGCAGTAAAACCAATAAATCTGAGAACTTTGTCAATTAAACCTTTTCCAGGAATTTTAAGTCCAAAGTCTTTTTCACTTTCTTTTTCTTCTTTTGCCTCTAAACGATTCTCAACTGCTTTTCTTTCTAAGTTTTCTTCTGCTTTCTCTTGTTCTTTAGCAGTTTTCTCCTTCAGATTTACTTTTTTAGTGTAAACTGTGATTATTTCGGCAACAGTAGATACTGACTTGCTTTCTTCACCAGCACCAGGTAAAAGTTTGGTAGGATTTACTACATCATTAGAAACTGGAGTGATTGCAGATGCAGATACTGCTGAACCTGGTAGAAACTTAAGAGAATTTACGTATGCCATATTATGCACCTACCAGATCAGCGATTCCCAAGGCAGCGATCACTCTACCTCGTCCACCAGAACCTGCAATAATATTGAATTCAGGAATGTCACTACCCGACTTAACAGGATAATCGGGTTTCTTCGCAACTGTAGTAGTTGGTGGAAGTACAATCATTCGGGTTTCAGAACTCACCACAGGAGTTCCCACGGGAGCAGTCAGAGATCGTGGACTCATATTTAATGGTTGTGTACTTATATTCGTAGATTGATCATAATTGTTAGTTGTATTGCCTGCTATTTGAGAATAATTTATGATTTTTTCTAAATCATTCTCAAAATTTACAAGCCCTTCTGTAACTTTATTAACACCGCCAGCACCAGTCATTCTTGGAAATTCACTATTTACATTATTAATAACAGTGGATCCACCAGTAACAGTATTAATAATTTTATTCATCAAGTTACTATTAGTATTATT
>JGI10211J34971_10003887_pt1 | contig 11903 bp, 11 predicted proteins | sample Etolagsediment_FD_34971 | JGI IMG/M metagenome (IMG submission 34971)
CCGACGCAATACGGGATGCGGTAGCCGAGCCGCGCGACAACGGCCGGTAGCCAGCGGTCGATATCGAGCGACATGAACCAGACACCGCGGCGATCGCCGGCGCGCACGTAGGTCCTCACGTTGACCTCGGGAAACGACCCGACATACGGCATCGGTGCCCAGCCGGGAACGCCGAGGTCGTCCATGTGGAAGGGGATGAGACCGACCCACGCCGATCCGTCGAAGGTGTCCACCTCGATGCCGTCGGGTAGCAGCGATTGCACGACGGCGGGCTCGTAACGCCAGTGACAGAAAACGATGTCGGTCCAGTGCTGAACCATGACCGCACGCGGCACCGCGCCTAACGGCGGGTCACCAGTCGGCACAGCCTCCGGTGTCCACAGCGACGGATCAGAGGTCATGAACCGAGCCCTTTGCTCATCTCACCAGCACACCTGGCACTCGACTGGGTCAGCGGGCGGTTCCAACGAACCGACGTCTTGCGAATCATGGGACATCAGCGAAGTGAGCGGGAACGAAGTGGCCTTCGCCGAGCGTACGGGAACACCTCGGAGAACTGCTCCTCCGCATCGTCGGTCCCAATAAGAAGCAACTCACCATCAGCCGGTAATGGCTGTCGTGCGTCAGGGTTGCCATGCAGCACCCCGTTCTGCTCGATAGCCACCACATTGCACTGCGTTCGCCGATACACGTGAGCCTCCGCGAGCGTGGCGCCAACCAACTCGCGAGGAACCGGCGTTCGAAACATGTTCAGTCCCTGAGCGACGAGCAGTGTCTCATCGCCCCGGAAGTGATTCCAGATCGTGGCGGAGCCGGTGCCCGCGTACGACAGGACGGCATCAGCACCAGCTCGATACAGCGTTGTCACGTTCCGACCGAGATTGGATCGTGAGACGATCCGGGCGTCAGGTCGAAGGCCTCGGCAGTACCTCGTCAGGTAGACGTTCACGCTGTCATCGTGGGTCGTGATCAGGACCGCGCCGGCATCAGCGATTCCTGCCTCATCGAGGATCGCGCGATCGGCGGCATCGCCGATGACATATGTGGGATGGGCGCGTTTACGCTCCGGCAGGCGGTCGATGATCGTGACATCGATCCCATCTTCGGAGAACGCCCGGGCGGCGGCTCGACCAACGCGACCGCCACCGATGATGATCGCTTTCGTGGCCGCGGGTGATTCGACGGCGAACTCGCGATCAAACGCGGCGAGCTGCTCGGCCGTTCCGGCGAGCAACAGGATCGAGGACTCGCAAAGGGTCGTAGCCCCGGTCGCTACGGCGAAATCTCCACGGTCCCAGACGCCGATGATTCCCACACCGAAGCGCTTCCGAAGCTGCGTCTCCTCCAGTGTGCGGTTGACGATGTCGGTGCCGACCACCCCTGCCTCGGCGATTCTCAACCCAGCGAAGTGGCCGATTTGATGGCTTTTACCTCCGAGGCCGAGCGCGCGGGCCGCCATCGCGGTGCCAAGCACATCTCCGAGTTGGACCACGTGGTCGGATCCAGCGATCTGGAGAATGTCGACCGCGGCCGGCGAGTTCGCACTCGAGATGATCGACGTCGCTGGAGCGATCTCGCGAACGGTGAACGCAATATTCGTGTTGATCTGATCGTTCTGGGTCGCGACCACGAGAGCCGCCTGTTCCACGCGCGCGTTCTGATAGGTGGCGGGATCGTCAAGAGCTCCGACGATGACGCGGCGCCCTTCGTCGTGGAGGCGCCCCGCCTCGTCGACGTCCTCGACGACGAGCACGTAGGGCAGTCCGGTTTTGTCCGCTCGTTCGATTAGGGCCTGCTCGATCGGGCCGAGGGCCGTGAGAATGAGATGTCCCGATGTCGACTCTGCGAGGACTCGCGGGGCGCGCCGTCGTTCGCGCTCACTGATCCAGGGGATGAAGACGAATTGGATGAACGTGAACGGGAGGACGACGAGCAGGAATGCTGAGCCTGAGATCAGCACGACCACGGAGAACGAGCGTCCAAGATCGGAGGTGAACGTGATGTCACCGAACCCGAGGGTGGTCATCGTCGTCATCGTCCAGTAAATGCTGGTCGGCCACGAGTACGACCGTCCTTCACGGGCCATCAGCTCGTGGAAGATGAAACTGAAGATCAGCACCAAGGCGACGAAGGTCAATCCGAGCACGAACACGGTCTTGCGTCGGCGGCGCCGCTCAGTTCGTCGCGCGATCTGCGCCACGCGGTCTCCGCGACTCTGACCGCGCGAACCCGGTGCGCGAACCTGTTGTGTGACTTGGGAGATCACCATCCCCAAGGACTTCAACATGGGGCCTCCCACAACGACATCACGGCTCCAGCGTGGCAGATCGCGCTCCGCCGACCTACCCGACCGCGAGGACTCTGCTCTCGGGTCACACCTCGTTGACCGAGGTCTCGCAGGCGCTTAGGCCCACCGAGGCGGTCGGGGTGAACGTCCATGTGCCGGTGGTGAGAGGTCGGACTCCGACCCTCGAGTGGAGCTGAGGGGAATCGAACCCCTGGCCTCGACAGTGCGATTGTCGCGCTCTACCAACTGAGCTACAGCCCCGAGGGCGCCGAGTGTACCGGTGGTCGGGCGGCCGTCACGCGCCGTTCAGCGCTTCAGCCACTGGTCGTCCCAGCGCGAAGCCTCGCGCTGGCGGACCGTGGCGAGCAGGTAAAGGAACCCGCAGAGCGCCATGAACGAGAGCGCGAAGAGATACAGCATGATCGTCTCTTTCGTCGTCGCGGCGAGGAAGAGCGTGCTGATTGAGGTGAGAGCGAGCGCCATCAGCGCGTTCGAGCGGCGACGGCGGACGAGGTCGGCGGTGGAGACAGCGCGGTTCGGGCGCGGCATCGGCTTCGTCGGGTCGTGATGGACGCGGGGCCGACGGTTCGCGATCTCAGTGGGGCGAACCTGGCCGTGTTGACGGGAGCCGGGGCGTTCGAGCGGCGCTTGGGCGAGCCCACGGCCAGCGGTACGAAGGTTGGTGTTGGCGCGCTGAGGCACCGAGGACTGCAGACGGCTGAGCTGCCGGTTGAAGTCGGTGATCGAGGAGTTGGGTCGGTTCTCCATCCTCGAGCGAACGAGGGGAGGAAGCAGCACCGCGGCCCAGGCGGCCGCCACGATGAGCAGGACCAACTCACCCACGGTCGGCGCCGTTCATTGAGAGGGAGGTGGTGCGGGTCATCAGTGTTCGGTTTCGCGAATGGGGCGGAGCACCGCTCCGGCCCTTCTTTACGATTCTACGACAATTGTGACAGAACGGCCAACGCAGCGGGGCGATCCGTGACGACGGTCACATTGAGCGCGTTTCCTCGCACTCCGCCCGAGATCACTCGGTCGAGGCGTCGTCGACTCGGCGATAGGTGCCCGACCGACCGCCGGTCTTCTCCCAGAGCGCCAACTCGCCGATCGTCATCGACCGATCACCGGATTTGCACATGTCGTAGATGGTGAGCGCCGCCACCGAGCAGGCGTGCAGGGCCTCCATCTCGACGCCAGTGCGGTCGACGGTGTCAACGAACGCCTCCACCGCCACATGATCCTCGCCGAGATCGAAACTCACGGTGACCGCGCCGACCATCAGCGGGTGACAGAGCGGGATCATGTCGGAGGTGCGCTTGGCCGCCTGAATGCCAGCCACCCGCGCCACGGCGAGAACGTCGCCCTTGTGCACCTCACGGTTGGCGATCGCGGCGGTCGTCTCGGGCCGCATGAACACCTTGCACCGCGCCACCGCTCGACGATGCGTCGGCTCCTTCTCGGTGACGTCGACCATCCGGGCGCGACCCATGGGGTCCAGATGAGTGAACTCGACCTCGGACATGGGGCGATGCTACCGAGACCGCGTCAGCGGCTCAGCCGCCGATCTGGCTCATCGAGCGGTTGGGCCGGATGAACTCGACCCGGTTGATCTGGTGGCCGGCCCATTTCGTGCCGACCGCGGCGATGATCCTCTCAGCGAGTGCGTCGTCGTCTCCTCCCGAGCGCATGATCTCGCGAAGATCGAACTCGTCGGTGGCAAACAGGCAGGTGCGGAACTGCCCCTCGGCGGTGAGACGCACCCGGTCGCAGTCCCCGCAGAACGGCTTGGTCACCGACGGGATCACCCCGACCGTGCCGGCTCCGTCGAGATAACGCCAACGGTCGGCGGGGGCCGCGCCTCGGGCCGGCATCTGCTCGAGGGGGAACACTTCGGCGATGCGCTCCACGATCTCGTCTTGGCCGACCACTCGGTCGTTGGCCCAGTGCCCGGTGGCGTCGAGGGGCATGAACTCGATGAAACGGACCTCGACCCCGCGCTCGCGGCCGAACCGGGCGAGGTCGACGATCTCGTCGTCGTTCACTCCTCGCTCGATCACCGCGTTGATCTTCACCGGCGAGAACCCAGCGGCGACCGCCGCGTCGATTCCGGCGAGCACGTTCTCGAGTTCGTTCCGGCGGGTCATCTGCTCGAACCGGTCGGCGTGGAGCGTGTCGAGGCTGATGTTGATGCGTCGGAGTCCGGCGGATCGGAGTTCCTCCGCGCTGTTTCGGAGCGTGGCGCCATTGGTGGTCATGGCGAGGTCGACACCAAGACCGGACAGCTGGGAGATCAGCATTGGGAGATGGGCGCGCACGGTCGGCTCACCTCCGGTGAGGCGGATCCCTTCGACGCCGAAGCGCTCGACGAAGATCCGAGACACCCGGTGGATCTCCTCGAAGGTGAGCACCTCGCTGCGCGGGAGCCACTCCATCCCCTCGGCGGGCATGCAGTAGGTGCAACGGAAGTTGCAGCGGTCGGTGACCGAGATGCGCAGGTCGCGGATGACCCGTCCGAACGGGTCGACCAGATCCTCTCGCGTCGGCTTCGCTCCCATCGCCTCAGCCTAGGAGGAGCACCGCTACGTCGTCACCGGCGGAGAGCCCATCTCCATCGGGAACCACGGCGATCGCGTTCGCCGTGGCGGTCGCTGCGAGTTGGTGGCTGCCCTGGGCCCGCACCGGCACCACATGGCATCGTCCGTCCTCGCCGAAGGTCGCCTCGACCCGCATGAGGTGCACCTTGCCGTCGGGACGACGCCCGAGCACCTCATCGGCGACCGCCACCACGCTCGGTCGAGCGAGCCGAGTGTGGCCCATCATCCGTCGCAGGGCTGGCCGCGCGAACATCTCGAAACTGACCAGCGAGGACACCGGGTTGCCCGGCAGACCGAACACGGGCACACCGCCGATGTGACCGAATGCGAAAGGCTTCGCCGGCTTGATCGCCACTTGCATCCACGTCATATCGGCGATTCGACCGAGCACTGCTTTCACGACGTCGTAATCGCCCATCGACACCCCGCCCGTCGTGACGATCGCGTCGTGATCGGCGGCAGCGTCGAGGAGCACCCGCTCCAGTTCGGCCTCGTCGTCGCGCACGATGCCGAGATCGGTGACCACGCAACCGGTCTCAGCAACGAGGCCGACGACCATGCGGCGGTTCGACTCGCGAACCTCACCGGGCCGCAGCGGTCGGTCCTCGTCCACAAGCTCGTCGCCGGTGCAGAGCACGGCGACCCGGGCGGCGGGATACACGCTGACCCGACGGCAATTCGCGCCGGCGAGCACGCCGAGCACCGCGGGCGTGACCGGAGTGCCCGGCTCGAAAAGCACATCTCCCGGACGGACGTCATCGCCGGCCGGTCGGATCGCCGATCCGGCTTCGACGCTCGCGGTGAGGCGCACCCGCTCAGCCCCGTCGACGACGCCGAGTCGCTCGGAGTCCTCCACCATGACCACGGCGTCGCATCCAGCAGGGATCGGCGCCCCGGTCATGATCCGGATCGTCTCGCCTTCGGCGAGCACATGATCGGTGGCCGCACCGGCGGCGACCTCGCCCACGACGGTCAACTCGACGGGGACGCTCGCGACATCGGCTGAGCGCACCGCGTAACCGTCGACCGCGGTGTTGTCGAGCGGTGGCACGAGCTCGGTGCCGAGCACACGATCAGCGATCACTAATCCGGCGACCGCCGTGAAGTCGACCTCGTGGGGGTCGAGCACCGGGGTGCCCTCGAGTACGACGGATTGCGCCTCCGGCAGGGGAATCATCGCCATGGGGCGACGGTAGCCGCGGGTGGGCGCCACGTCACCCGCGGGCCAGACTGGCCCCATGTCGGGTCTGAGCGCGCTGCCGGCCGATGGGTGGACTGCCCGCTGGGATGGATGGGACGGCGACGCCAGCGAGGAGTTGACCCTGCGCTGGGAGAACGAAGCGTGGACCGCTTCGGGAGTGGTCACCGGCGAGAACATCCAGTACGTCGTTCGGCTGTCGCCGCTCTGGGAGGTCCGTCAGTTCCTGCTGTTCCGCGATGTCGATCAACCGGATCTCTGGCTCGGCACCGACGGTGTCCGTTGGGGTGAGGTGAACGGCTCGCATCGCGAGGAGCTGACCGGGGCGAGCGACATCGCGGTCGGATGCACACCGTTCGACCACGTGGCCCCGGTGCGACGCCTCGGCGTGGAGCCGGGTGGCTCGGCGACCGTCTCGGTGGCCTGCGTCGACGTCGAGACGCTCGGCGTCACGGTTCGCGAGCGTCGATACGAGCGTGTGTCGGAGCGGCGCTGGCAGGTGCTCGACACGTCACTCGGCATCGCCCTCTGCGAGTTCGGGGTCGACGACTACGGCCTCCCGCTCGATGTCGACGGCGCGTTCCGGCGTCGCTGAGGCGGTTAACGCAGCGAGTCGAGATGCGCCGAGAGCGCAGGACCGACGATCGGGTCGCGGAGGCCGAGGTCGACCGCGGCGAGGGCGAAACCCACCGGATTGCCAGTGTCCCACCGCTCCTCCTTCGCAGAGCACTCCGTGGAACGGGCCACTCGCCGCCTGTTCTCGGAGAGCGTCGGTGAGTTGGAGTTCGCCACCGGTGCCTGGGGTAAGCGCTCGAATCCGATCGAAGACGTCGACGGTCAACACATAGCGACCGATCACGATGAGGTCGCTTGGCGCGTCGATGGTCGCGGGTTTCTCAACCAGCCCCCGCACGGCGATCACACCGTTGACCATCGAGCCATCCGGCTCGATCACCCCATAGGCCGACACCTCGTCGGACGGCACTTGAAGCAACCCGACCACTCCCCCGCCGGTCTCGCGGCAAGTCGACGTCATCTGCTCGAGCAGGGAATGGCCTCCCATGATCTCGTCGGGGAGCATGACCGCGAACGCGTCGCCGAGCACCACGTCGGCGGCGCAGCCAACGGCGTGACCAAGGCCGAGAGGGCGCTCTTGGTAGACGATGTCGACGGTCCAGTCGCGCCCCATCGCGGCTAGTCGATCGGCGGTGTCGTCGCGACCTCGCTCTCGAAGGTCGGCGATGAGCTGCGGGTCGGGAGTGAGGTAGTGCTCCACGGCGGGTTTAGCGACGTTCGATACGACGACGATGTGGTCGAACTGAGCGGCGACCGCTTCGTCGATCACGTGCTGCAGGGCGGGGCGATCGCCGATCGGCATGAGCTCCTTCGGCACGCTCTTCGATGCGGGGAGGAACCTTGTTCCGAGCCCCGCAGCGGGCACCACCGCGCTGCGCACCTCCACGAGGCCGACGATAACCTGACGCCGCCATGCCGACCTACGTGTACAAGTTCGTCGAGACCGGAGAGACGATCGAGGTCCAGCAGTCGTTCTCCGATGACGCGCTCACCGAGGCCGAGCACCCCGAGACTGGCGAGACCATGGCGGTGAAGAAGGTGTTCACCCCGGTCGGCGTGACTTTCAAAGGTGGCGGCTTCTACAAGAACGATTCCCGTGGTGGTTCCTCGAAGTCGTCGACCACCAGTTCGTCGTCAACCTCGGGCTCAACCTCGGAGTCATCGACCTCGAGTTCATCGAGTGACTCGTCGTCGAGCTCGGCTTCGACATCCGGCTCTGGCTCCGACAGTTCGTCGTCGACGTCATCCAGCACCTCCTGACGCCCCCACCTCCGCGAAGGAGGCCCCATGCGTTGGAGCGCCGAAACGGCACGCGACCGGTTCACCGTCGTGCGCGATCGCCTCATCGCCCTCGATGCCCGTCGACGACTCTGGGTATGGCGTCATCCGCGCCCGGTGGCCGCAATGATCGCCCTGCTCTGCCTCCTCGCCCTCCAGTCCCGGATTGACGCGGCTCGAGCCGTCGAGCGGTCGACCGCCGAATGGGGGCAGGTCGCCTCGGTGCTCGTCGCGACCGCCGATCTGACTCCGGGAGAACCGTTGGACGGGCGATGGGAGACGCGACGGCTTCCCGCACCCGCCATACCCGACCGCGCCGTTGTCGACCCAAGCCGCTTGATGGATGCCGTCGTCACGGCGCGAGCCACCTCCGGCACGGTGATCACCGAAGCCCATGTGAGCGCGACGGTCGCCATCCCCGACGGGTGGCTCGGCGTGCCGGCGCCCCGGCGCGGGGTGGCCGCGGGAGTCGGCGACCCAGTGACCGTGGCCCTCGACGGCCGCCTGGTCACCGACCGAGCGGTGATCGCCTCGATCGACGACGACACCGTCACCGTCGCCCTTCCAGCGGGAGCAGCCGCGATCGTCGCCGCTCGCCCCGAGGACGCCGTGGTGCTCTTGGCCTCTTAGAACGCCAAGGCGACGAGCACGACGAGCCCGAGCAAGCACCGGTAGATCACGAAGGGGGCGAAGGTGCGCGTCGTGACCAGGCGGAGCGTCCCCCACACCGCCAACCATCCGGAGGCCCCAGCCGTGATCACGCCGATCGCCATGGTCGACACGAGTCCGTCCGGAATACCGTCGCTCGCCAGCCCAAGCATTTCGAAGGCGAAGGCTCCGGCGATCACCGGAATACCCATGACGAACGCGAATCGGGCGGCCGCCTCGCGTCGCAGTCCGAGCAGCCGCCCAGCGGTGATCGTGATACCCGAACGGGAGGTGCCCGGGTTGAGGGCGAGCACCTGAGCGAAGCCAATCAGCAACGCGTCCCGCAGACCGACCGAGTCGAGGTCGCGGTCTCGTCGACCACGCGTGTCGGCCCAGAGCAACAGCAGTCCGAAAACGATCAGCGACACGGCGATCGGGCCGGGGTCACCGAACCAGTCGTCAAACCGACTCTCAAGCAGGAAACCGATCACGGCGGCCGGCACAGCTGACACGACGAAATACCAGGCGAGGCGCCCATCAGCGGATGCCGGCCGACGCCCGAGCGCCGACAGCCCGTCGACGACGTAGCGACGTAGGTCGTTTCGGAAGTAGGCGACGACCGCGACGAGCGTTCCGAAATGCAGAGCGACATCGAAGGCTCGGCGATGCGACTCCGACAGGCTCTCCCAGCCGAACGCCCACGGCACAAGGCGCAGATGGCCGCTCGATGAGATCGGCAGGAACTCCGACAGTCCCTGCACCAACCCGAGCACGACGGCTTGCCACCAGGGCATCGCGGTGTTCACGACGAGCCACTGACCGTGACATCACCGATGACGAGGGACATCCCCGCGGCGCGCATCGGCAACCATTTCAGGTCGGCCCCGATGTCGACAATGTCGAGCAGGAGCCGCTGCAGGGTCGTCGCGATCGTGAACTCGCGCACCGGCGCGCCGAGCGCGCCCCCGGTGATCGACACTCCCGACGCTCCGGTTGAGAAGTCACCCGACACGGTGTTCACCCCCGAGTGAATGCCGGTCACGCTCTGCACCAGCACCCCGTCATCGATGCCGGCGATGAGTTCCTCCTGGGAACGCGCGCCCGGGGACAGTTGCAGGGCGAGGCAACCAACACCGGGCATCCCGGCGAACCCGCCACGGATCGCGTTACCCGTCGAGACGGTTCCCGCCCGACGCGCGGAATAACCGGAGTGCACGAAGCGCTCGAGCCGACCATCGTCGATCAACACGTTGCGCCGTGCCGCGAGTCCCTCACCGTCAACGTCGGTCGCGGTGAAAGCCCGGGCATCAGTCGGATCGTCGACGAGGGTCACCCCCGGAGCGGCGATTACCTCACCGAGGCGGTCCCGGAAGAGGCTTCGCCCTTTCACCACCGACTCACCGTTGAGCGTCGAGCCGATGATCCCGAGCACCTGAGCGGTCACGAAGGGGTCGAGCACCACCGTGGTTCGCCGGGATCGCGGTTTGGTCGCTCCGAGCAGACGAGTGGCCCGATTGACGGCGTCGCGCGCGGCCTCAGCCAGGTCGAGATCAGCTGGGGCGTCGCCAACGCTGAATCCGAATCCGGTTTGGGTCTCGTCTCCGTCATCAGCGAGCGCCGACACCGAAACATGGCAGGAGTTGGCCCGGCGATGGCGTCGGATCCCCGTGGTCGTCACGATCGCCGACTCGCCGCCACCATCTGAATAGTCGGCCTCGTCGACGCGGATACGGGAATCGAGTCCGAGGGTGATCCGCTCGAGTTCGGTGACGAGAGCGATCTTGTCCTCGGTGGACGTCGCCACCAATCGCTCGTCCCAGAGTTCGATCGGCACGGTGGCGACCCCGTCGGGTTCGACGAGTCCAGCGAACTCGTCGGGGGTGCCGAAAGCCGCGTTGGCGCGCGCCTCCTCGAGTACTTCGTCGACGGCCGCTGGATCGAGCGTCCCGGCGTACGAGGTGCCGGTGCGTCCGGCGGACACCACGCGCACCCCTACCCCTTCGGAGTGGGCGCTCACGAAATGCTCGACCTCGCCGCCGTAGACCCTCACCTCGGTGGAATCGCCCCGGGCGACGAACACCTCGACCTGCTCCCCCGGGGCGGCGCGCGCGACGAGGCGGTCGCCAATGGAGAGGAGGTCAGTCGGAGCGTCCCCGCTCATGCGGCGGTACCGCCGACGGTCATCGACGAGACCCGCAGGGTCGGCTGGCCATCGCCGACGGGCACCCCCTGGCCGTCCTTGCCGCAGGTGCCGGGACCGCCCATGGCGAAATCCCCGGCCAGCATGTCGATGTCGGCGAGCACCTTCGGCCCGTTGCCGATCAGGTTGCCCTCGCGAAGGGGTTCGGTGATCCGGCCGTTCTCGATGAGATAGGCCTCGCGCATTCCGAACACGAAGTCACCGGTGGCGGTGTTCACGCTGCCGCCACCGAGCTCGGAGACGTAGACCCCGTGTTCGGTTGCGGCGACGATCTCGTCGGGGTCGTGCGGTCCGGCGAGCACGAAGGTGTTCGTCATCCGCACCATCGGCAGGCATTCGTAGGTCTCGCGTCGACCATTACCTGAGAGCGTCCGTCCCTCGCGCCGGGCCCGCAGCAGATCCCACATGTAGTCGGTCAGCACACCGTCGGAGATGAGCACGTTGCGCTGCGTCGGGGTGCCCTCGTCGTCGACACCTGAGGTGCCCCATTCCCCGGTCATCGTGCCGTCGTCGACCAGCGTGACGAGTGGGGAGGCGACGAGTTCGCCCATGCGGCCGGCGTAGACGCTCGTCCCTTTCGCGATGTGGTCGGCTTCGAGGCCGTGGCCGCATGCCTCGTGGAAGAGCACTCCGCCCGAGCCGTTCTTGATAACCACGGGCATCGATCCTGATGGGGCGGGCCGAGCGGCGAGCTTGACCAGCGCTTGGCGGGCGGCGTCAGCGGCGAGGTCGGCCACCTGCACGGTGTCGAAGATCTCCCATCCGACGGTGTGTCCGAGCGAGCGGTAGCCGGTCTGCATGCCCGCGTCACCGTCGGCGACCGCGCTGACCCGGAAGAGCACGCGGGTCACGTCATCGCTGACGTTGACCCCGTCGGTGTTGGCGATCAACACGGTGCGCCGAGTGTCTCCGATTCCGGCCGACACCTGCACGATCTCCGCTCCGGCCGACCGGGCCGCCTCGTCGGCGGCGAGCAGCAGGTCGACGCGGTCCGACTTGGCGATGTTGGCGGGCGAGGTGATCACCGGCGAGTGGCGGTGACCCTCGGATCGGGGACCAACGGAACCGACGACACGCTCACCGGCACCACCCGAGCCAGCGGCGGCCGCGGCAGCCTCGGCA
>JGI10211J34971_10003889_pt1 | contig 11902 bp, 8 predicted proteins | sample Etolagsediment_FD_34971 | JGI IMG/M metagenome (IMG submission 34971)
ATAACGGTTTGATGGGATATATTGTTGTACTCAGAAGACAGTATGGATCAGAATGGCAGGTTTATGATGCTATGTTTGTCTGGAATGAAAAACAATAATTCCTGAATGAAGCCTTATTTGGTGATGTAGCGCACACCCTGGATTTGCTGAAAACTGGCTTTCTGGGTCCACAATGTTGCTTCCAGTGATCGGGCAGTCGCCAAAACGAGAGCATCAGTGGGAGTTAAACCGTATTCTACACAGAATTTTGCTCCCATTGTAGCCAGACCAGTGTCGATATCAATAACTCTGGCAGTCTGCATGGCGGCAATGGCACTCAGGGCTGCATTCTCATCGCGATTTGATAATACCATTCTAAACACTTCAAATATGCTGATTGACGAACAAATCAGGTGATCTGAATCTTCTATTGCCGCCGCAAAAAAAGAAGCGTTTGTTCCTTCGATAAAATATTCCAACCATCCTGATGAATCAACCAGGTTCATAACTTCCCGCTTTCTGGAATGGATTCTGTACGAATTCCCTTTAAAAATCCTCTCATTTCTTTTACAGTTCTAATGGGAAGGAGCTCCAGCCGGTCTCCATACTGCAAAATTTGTAGTTTCTGGCCAGGCAGTAATCCCATTTGACTGCGCAGAACTTTGGGTATCACAACTTGGAATTTTGGAGAAACGGTCACAGTATGCATCATACCTCCAGGATATTATAATACGATAATCGACATCGATATATTACTGTAACCCATAATAGGATATCGATAAATATTATTCCTACTATAATTCGATTGATAGGTGCTGCTATTTTAGGTTGACAGAAATTTGTCACACATGAACTGATTGTACATAAGTATTATCCACAAAATGACAAATGGCGAATGCACCAAATGACGCCTGATCGTCCTTTGGAATGCTGAATTTTAAATTTTGAAGTACAATTGGTGCAATCAAGGCAAACCAAATATCCAATGAATGCGAAGTGCCGGGTAAAGTAGTAGAGCTGGAAAGTGTATCGGATTCCTGGACAATCTGAAGATTCATGGACAACCATCAATTTAGGACAAATAGCCTGCCAGGATTTTTCTAATTTCCACAAAGCTGCCAGACGCGCTTGAATTTCTAGCGAATTAGGCAACATCAACCCAAATGTCAAATGACAACAAAGCAATACTCCGCCAGTCCATCCTGCATGGTAAGTTTGTTTTGGACGGATGTGGGGTTACTGATATTTTCAGGAATAATCATTAGTCTGATGACAGGTAAAGATGATAAATTTGCAGCCTTGATTTGGTATCACAGTCGGGGCGTAGCGCAGCCCGGTTAGCGCGCATCGTTCGGGACGATGAGGTCGGAGGTTCAAATCCTCTCGCCCCGACAAAATCAAGATCCTTCATTTAAAAAAAACCATATCCCCTGGCACAACTCCCAGTCCATCAAAATCCAGCGAATTCTTATATCCATTGTTTTACATCCAACAAAGAAAATCACACCCATTTTCCCCAACCAATGGTATAGGTCATTATACTTGGTATTATCCACTGACGCATTGATAATTTATAGCAACCGTCAGACGATGTATTTTCTTAACACTTATTTCAAGCAGGAAGGACATGAGTACATACCCATTCGCCGAGATTGAATCCAAATGGCAGAAAGTCTGGGAAGACCAGGCCTTGGCTCGCCCGGATTTTAAAAATGTCGACCGGAAATATTACTGTCTTACCATGTTCAGCTATCCATCCGGAGACCGGCTGCATGTGGGACACTGGTATAACTATGGTCCGGCGGACACCTATGCCCGTTTTATGAAGATGCAGGGGTACAATGTCTTCCAACCCCAGGGCTTTGATGCCTTTGGATTGCCTGCGGAAAACTACGCCATAAAACATGGCATTCATCCAGCCAAAAGTACTGAATCCAATGTGGACAAGATGCGGGGGCAGCTGCGTCGCATTGGTGCTCTGTATGATTGGAGTAATGAGGTCAATACCAGCACACCCGAGTATTATCGCTGGACACAATGGCTTTTCCTGAAACTCTTGGAGAAGGGATTGGCTTATCAGAAAAATGCTCCGGTAAATTGGTGTCCCAGTTGCGCCACTGTACTGGCAAATGAACAGGTTCATGACGGTTCCTGTGAACGCTGTGATACGGCAGTAAGTAAGCGCAATCTCACACAGTGGTTTTTTAAAATAACGGATTACGCTGAAGAACTTCTTGAAAAACTTGATGACTTGGACTGGCCGGCTAAGACTATTCATATGCAGCGCAATTGGATCGGGAAAAGTATTGGAGCGTCTATTCGCTTTAAATTGCGTGATTTTGATGCATCTGTTGAGGTGTTTACTACCCGCTCAGATACCATTTTTGGCGCCACCTATTTTGTCATGGCTCCAGAACATGAGCTGGTCCCCAAAATTACTTCCGCTGAACAGCGCGAGGCGGTGAATCAGTACATTACTGCAACGGGAAAAAAATCGGATATTGAGAGAACTGCCGCAGATCGTGAGAAAATCGGCGTTTTTACCGGTGCTTATGTGATTAATCCATTGAACAATGAAGAAATACAGGTCTGGATTGCTGACTATGTCATCGCCTCCTATGGCACCGGTGCGATCATGGCAGTACCCTCCGGGGATGAGCGGGATTTTGAATTTGCACAGCAGTTCGGATTACCCATATTGGAAGTAGTATCACCTGATGGCGAGCTTCATGGCAATGACCAGTGTTTTTCTGATTATGGAATTGCTGTAAACAGTGGTGAATATTCTGGGATGAAAACTGAAGCGGTTCAGGAAGCTGTCAATGCATGTTTGACTGAAATGGGGATTGGCGGGGCCACTGTTCAATATAAACTGCATGACTGGTTGATCAGTCGGCAGCGCTACTGGGGTGCACCCATACCTGTCATACATTGTCCAAGTTGTGGAGCCGTTCCTGTCCCAGAAGCTGATCTACCGGTAGAATTGCCCAGGGATATCAATTTGTCGGAAACCTATGGAGATGATCTCGCGCCATTAGCCACGCATGATGGATTCATGAACGTGCCTTGTCCAAAATGCGGGGGAGATGCACAACGCGATCCGGATACGATGGATACTTTTGTATGCTCATCCTGGTATTACCTGCGCTATCCCAATGCCGCCTATACGGATGGTCCCTTCGATCCTGATAAGCTGGATTGGCTGCCCGTGGATCAATATATTGGCGGTGCTGAACATGCCACCATGCACTTGCTATACGCGCGTTTCATCACTAAAGCCTTGCGGGACGCTGGATATCTGAAGTTCGATGAACCATTCACCCGGCTTTTTCATCAGGGTACCATTACCCGCAATGGCGCAAAAATGTCCAAATCAAAAGGCAATGCCGTCTCTCCCGATGAATTTATCGAGAAACATGGCTCGGATACATTCCGCGCCTATCTCATGTTCATGGGGCCTTATGACGAGGGCGGAGATTGGAACGATCAGGGTATCACCGGCATCCACCGTTTCTTGAATCGAATCTGGAATCTTCTACAGTTACCCGCGAATCCTGAACCCAGTGATCTGGATCAGTACTGGCTACATAAAACCATCAAGGTTGTTTCCAATGATTTGACCCAGATGAAATTCAACACCGCCATCAGTCGCTTGATGGAGTTTGTCAATTACTACTCCGGCAGAGAAAGCATCGACGATCAGTCGCGTCATGTGGTCATCCAACTCCTGGCACCCTTAGCTCCACATATTGCCGAAGAATTGTGGCAGCTAACGGGGCAAAAGGGGTCTGTCTTCAATTCATCCTGGCCCACATTCAATGCTGCATTAGCTGAACGGGATACGGTTAAAATAGCGATTCAAATCAATGGGAAACTGCGTGGTGACCTGGAAGTGGAGAAAAATATGGATCGAGAAGAATTACTCGGCCTGGTCATGGACCTGGACATCACCAAGAAATATACGGCTAACAAGAATATTATTAAAGAGATAGTGGTTCCCAACCGTCTGGTTAACATTGTCGTAAAATAATGGATTCCAAATTTGGAATATGAGATAATCAGGACGTCCGTACTCATGCGGGCGTTCTGCTTGTTAGTTATTAATGTATTACTTTATATAATATTTTATAGCGTTGTTATTATAACAGATAGGAGTATTTAGTGCTCTCCATTTTACGTCATACTCTTGTTGGTGTCATTGTCTTGCTGACGCTGTTGATTTCCGCCACATCAATAGAGGAATGGGACTATTTAACCAGTGAATATTCAGTCAACGACGAAGCTGTCCGCGAAGGTTACGTACTTAAAGAAGCGGGGAGGTATCGCAATGACATTGGACGCTGGGCCATAGAATATAAAATTCTGCTTACCGCCCATGATTCTACTTTTAAGGCGATCCTGGTGGTCATTGATACCATTGTGGATGACGAACAGGGACATGCGGTCAAAAAGGAAAAATATCTCTGTATCCCGGGTGCTGATTCAGAACCCGAATTACTGGCGCACTACACCGACCAAATGATGAATCTGGATTTCAATGAAGCTGTTATTGTGAGTTATTTGTTTGGCCTGGCATCGTCAGAATTTATCCAGAATTCCTATCAGTGGACCAAAATGCTTGCCGATGTTGAGCCGGATTTGATGAAAGTCAATGCAGTGACAGCCAAGCGGAACATTCTTCTGATCAATGAGGCGCGCGTTGAATATTATTCAAATACTGGACATTATCTTAATTCGGTTGAAGAGCTCATTGCGGCGGGTTTTTTAGATATGAAACAGGATGTACTTGCTCTTTGGCGATTTCAACTTTCACCTTCAACCATCATCGCTTTCAGCAGCCAACGTAATGAGGCTGGCAAATGGATCACAGTTGAATATTTTGTTGGGGAAGACCAGTTTCGGGTTACACGTACAGATTGATATTTTCGCAACTATACATAATATATATTATCGGAACACAATGGCAGGCTATGGTCAACCGGTTCGAAACTCGCTGGCCCCCTAACATAACCTCTTATCTCCATCTGGATAATTCCAGATGCCTATAAAAAAATTCCGATTGTCCTGAACGGATTTTCTATAAGTGACCACTCTCATTTTTATTCCCCTGAAATGACTTGGTGATCATGAGCTGACCGATTTCATTTCCTTAAAGCCATCTATCGCTTATGATCAACTGTTGCATAATACACAAGGACATCATCAGGTACTTCATGGGTGCTTCATTTTCTCTCACCCGGAAGTAAATAAAGCCAACTGTTAATATATCGATTTTCACGAATTGTCCAGTCTCGGTAGACATCCCAATATAATTATGAAAGCAATGGATCATTCTTAATTCGACACTGAGCGACTTCGTCCGAAATGCTTCACCATTTCAAAGACTGGATTATTCACTAAACTTTGTGATAAGATGATGTAGATGGCTGATCCAGCCAGGCGAGCCTACTTACTCGGTTTCATTACCGAAGACATCCCCCACGGGGACCTTTGGTCCAGTAGTATGCCCGGAATCTACGCCAAATGATTCCTAACTCCATATCTCCCTCATAATGAAGTACTANACATATTGTATGTACTATATNGTGACAACAAGATATAGTATTGTTCAAATATGGAACAGAATTACTGAATATTTTCTGACCTTCCTGTATTACTCCGAGGATATTTGTCGGATATGTTTTTGGCATGATATTTGGTCAGGAGGAGCAATGAATTTGGGTGCACGACGGATTTTTGATTCGGTAATTTTGAATTCAAAAATATTTGTCTATCCATAGTCACTTTGAAAGTGTTAACTTTTAATTCCTTCGGCGGATAATTTCCGGGTTGGGGTTACTGAATTTAAATTGCACTTTCAGCCCTATTTTCAACAATTATCAGGAACATCTAAAGCGATACTTCCAATTGCAGCACAGTAAGAATCATCCTATTTCAAAAAAGAGCCGGCTTAGCAAAATCAGAAGCTTGGGGTTACTACTCCCTGTTCTCGCTCTTTTTTTCCATCATCCCCTCACCGCTCAGGAAGCATGGCCATCCTCCTCTGATTGGATTCCCATGCTGGCATACACCTGGGATCCCAGCTACGATCCCGATGACTACCCTCAGGGGTATCTGGATATTGAGGTTGACGCCTATGGATATTCGTCCTACTATTACAGCTCAACCACTTCGGTATACTTCCGCATTCCACTTGAGAGTACAACGATTAATAGCCAGGGCGAACTGAGACAGATGGCCTGGCATACTCTCGTTGATGTAAATAATGATGGCGTACAAGATTGGGATATCATGGTAGGCGGCATTTCTGAAACAATGTACGTTTATTACAATGGAACCCAGGGCGATGAGGCCGATCAGTTAAACTGGAGTATCGACGATCCGCTTAACACGGGATATGTTCAAGAAACACCTGCAGGATATGGCAATTTCCCCGATCTGGTTTACTTCGATTTCCAGGTACCATATACAGCACTCTCTGCGCCTGGTTTTGCAAATAATATAGAATTCGACACTCCTATCAGGTTTTTCACTGCCACTACAACCAATGAGAACTCCATTCTTAAAGATGCCCTGGGAATATCCACAACCATCGCTGGTGCTTTTGCGGATGTGCTGCCCACCACTTTTGGCAGTACCGGCTTTGGGATTATCTACGATTCCCGGGATGCAGATCCCTATAGTGACAATGGTGTGTGGGAAACCGGTGAACAACTGCTGGTGAATGGGTTTGGATGGCCGCCCTCAGTGTCATCGTACTATAACAACGGCGCTTTAAATATGCGGATACTCAATTCCAGTGCCGAACTGGCCTGGTCCGGTACAGTCACAACCAATGTCAATGGGGAATTGTCTGATTCTCCTGCCTGGCCAATATCCAGTGATTCAGAACTCGGGCTTTTTGCGATTGAAGTTCAGGATCCCACCAATCCTAACATTTGGAATGAATACGACACTTTCACTGTCATTGGTCCAATTTTGTATATCCAGAAAACAGCAGATACTGATTCTGTCAGCACCGGTGAGCAGTTCGGGTACACCATCACGATTGGCAATACAGGCACCGCAGCAGCCTCTATCTCCAATATTTATGACTTCCTGTACGACTCATTTTCATATGTATCTGGCTCAACGTCCGGGATTACATCTGATGATCCTGTCATCAATGGCACTGAATTGACCTGGACCCAATCGATTACACTTGATCCGGGAACTGACATCTCCCTCACTTTCAGTGTCAACTCCGGTTTGGAGCGCGGTACATTTTTTAATATCGGCGAAGTTCTGGGATCCAATATTCCCACCCTCAGCACGGGCAATTCAGCACCAGTAACGGTTACTGCTCCTGTTTTAACCTTGGTTAAAGAGGTTGATCTGAACACCGCTGTACCTGGTGACACACTCACCTATATCATTAATTATCTGAATACGGGGGACGATATGTCCTGTTTCGTGGTCATCCATGAAGCTGTTCCTCAAAATACGGAATATGTCCCCAACTCAGCCAGCGCAGGCAGTATGTCAGTTGAGTTTAGCCACGACGGCGGATTTAACTACGACTCTTCCCAAACCCTGCCCGTTACAAATCTTCGTTTTATCCGCTCCATCACCTTTGCTGCAGGTGATTCAGGATTTGTACAGTTTCAGGTGATTGTGGAATAAGTTTGAATATTCTGATGAATAGTAACAATGGAGAGAATAATAATGAATAAAATTCTAGCAATTTTATGTCTAACAATTCTGGCTGCCCAGGGAGCGCCGGAACTATCTCTTTCTGTAACCCCGGAAAAACTTAATCTGACCCCCCAGGAAATGCAGGGTGCAGAGTTGGTGTTTTCTCCCGGTGATACCCTGCGGTATATCATCACCGCCATGAATGTGGGTGACGGCTTAATGACCGAACCCGTCATCGTGGATCCACTCCCCGACGGAGTACACTATGTGGCCGATTCTGCAACGGATGACAATGCCTCGGTGACTTTTTCTATTGATGATGGAGCAAATTTTCAGGCATGGCCTCCATTGAAATTGGACAAAGATGAAGAAGGCAATATTATTGAAATCCCTGCCGCCGCCGATGAGGTCACCCACATCAGATGGGAGATTCATCTTGAACTTGAACCGGGGGATCTTCAGGAATACGAGTTTAAGGCGATTATCCGTTAAGATGACCGTCAACAAAAGTAACCAAGAGGTGCTGGATAGAAATAAAGGCACAGGATTGACCTGTGCCAGTCGCTTTTTAATAGCACCTTAATTGTTAACAACAGCCCAAGTGGGCATTCCAGCAATGGAACATATTACTACCCGTAAAAAAGGAAACGAAAGGAAACAACGATGAAATCCAATAAAATAGCACGCAATGCCTTGGTATTGTTGATGCTGACAGGGGCCGTTTTCGCAGCCGGCACACCCTGCGGTACAGACATTACCAATCAGGCGTTTGGTGACTACAAGGATGCCAATGGCAATAACCTGCCGCAGGTGACATCCAATGTGGTGACCACAACCGTGAGTCAGATTGCTGGCGTGGATATTGCCCCGGCATATCACTCCAACACGATTCCCACTCTCTCGACACATTTGTCGTTCATGACCCTCACCAATACTGGTAACTGTACAGATGTATTTGATCTTTCCATCAGCAGTGTCATTACAGGAACGGGGACATTTTCTACGGAACTGTATCATGATATCGACGGCAACGGCATCATAGATGGACTGGACAGTTTAATTACCGTAACCCCCTCGCTTGATGCTGACGAAGAGATAAGCCTGATCTATGTAATCACCGATACTACCCCAGGTGGTGCAGAAGATGGCGTTAATGTATACACCGAAGTAACGGCAGTTTCTCAGTTTGATAACAATGTGAGTGATACTGCCAGCGCAGATCATACGATAGCAGCATCCACCTTGGCAATTTCTGTGACGCCCGATAATACTACGCCTGAACCCGGTGAGGTCATTACATATTCCGTCTGTGGAGAAAACAATGGATCAGCCACAGCTTATAATGTGACTATTATTGGTGAGATTCCAGCCAATACAACCTATGTCCCTGGCAGTATGGGTATTTATCCATCAAATGACTATGGCAATGCCAATCCTTTGACAGACATCGATGACGGTGTGGAATATCCGCCGCTGACAGAAGGTGATTATGATATGACCAACACCGGTCAAATCACGNTGGTCTGGGGTGATGCAGCTCCCGGGGAATCAGGCTGTATTTTCTATCAGGTTGTTGTAAACGATGATGTTGAGGAAGGAACTGAAATTACTGCCGATGTGACAGTTGAATTTGAAAATCTGGAAGGCACACCTTACCCCGATGGTAATTACACCAGTGGAGTTTCCACAGTTGACCAGGTGTACGATGTATCAGTCACCGATGATCTGGCCACCGTGGCCGATCCCAGTGATCAGGTCCTCTTCCCCGTTTGCTTCACCAACGATGGGAATGGTGAAGATATTTTTAACATCACCTACTCCAGCGATTTCTGGACCTGGACCTTCTACTGGGACTTCAATGGTAATGGTGATATCGATCCCGGTGACATCGCACTTACCGATTCTCCGGATGATCCCGACGGGATTGTAGACCTGGGTACCCTGAATCCAGGTGAGACGGAATGCATTATTGCAGTTGCCACCGTACCGGCAGGTACCAATGATGGAACTGTTGAGGAAGCCACCATTACTGCAACATCCGTTGGTGATCCTACGGTTACAGTCGGTGCTACAGTCACTGTCACTGTAACGGCGCCCTCCCTCTCCTTGACCAAAACAGTCACACCTGTTGGCAATCAACCTCCAGGCACTATTCTTACTTACCGGGTTGATATCATCAATTCAGGTTCAGGTGTAGCCACACAAGTGGTGATCACCGATGCTATCCCGAATAATACGACCTACGTAGCAGGCACAATGACCTTGGCCGGTGTTCCTAAAACCGATGCGAATGACTCAGATTCCGGAACTTTTAGCAACAACTCAGTAACCTTCAATATTCCCTCACTCGGCCCGGGTGGTTCCACATATGTGACCTTCCAGGTTGAAATCAACTAGAAGGGAATCAGCCATGCGTAAATTAATAACACTTTATACAGTGCTGGGTCTGAGCCTGGTTTTTGCAGCAGGCACCCCTGCTGGTACTTCAATCACCAATGTGGCCGTCGGTGACTACAAAGATGCCAATGGCAACGCACAACCTCAGGTAGAATCAAACGAAGTAACAACGGTTGTGAGTCAAGTGGCCGGTGTGGATATCATACCGGATCAGACCTCGTCCAATATTGTGGCAGGTGGTGAAAACACCTACCCCATGGATGTGATCAATACAGGGAATGGTGACGATATCTTTGATCTCAGTGAATTGTCGGATATCACCGGAAACGGGACATTCGACGTGGAGATCTATGTGGATATCGACGGCAATGGTATCATTGACGGTCTGGACAGTCTTATCACCGACACCGGGTTATTGGGAGCGGATGAAACCCTGGATATCATCGTTCTCATCATCGACACCACCCCTGAAGGTGCTGAAGATGGAGCTGTGATCGTTACCGATGTCACCGCTATTTCCCAGTTTGATGACAATGTTACCGACACGTCTATCCTTACCACCACAGTCTCTGGCGCTGTCATTGATATCTCCATATCTACTGACAATCCCGGTCCCCTGCCAGGAGATGTGATAACCTATTCTGTGTGTGTAGAGAATACAGGATCCGCCCCGGCATTTAACGCCACAGTAGTGACGAATGAAATTCCAACCGGTCTCACCTATGTGCCGGGATCGATGGGATTCTTCACATCTGACGACTATGCCAACGCCAATCCACTCACCGATGCGGCTGACGGTGTGGAATATCCTCCCGCCACCGAAGGTGATTTTGGATTTACCAATGCCAACTCGGTAACCATTAATCTGGGGCAAATGAATGCCGGTGACTACTACTGTACATTCTTCCAGACAACTGTGGATGAAGACGTACCTGCCGATACCGATATCGTCATCGATATCACCGTAGAAACTGAAGATGAGGACGGTGATCCCTATCCCGATGAAGATACTTCTGGTGGTGAAATCACGGTTGATCAGGTGTTCGATGTCAGCGCAGGGGAGGATCTGAATACAGTGGGCGATCCCGGTGACCAGATCCTCTACCCCATTTGTTTCACAAATGATGGAAATGGACCCGATATCTTCAATATCACCTATACCAGCGACTTCTGGACCTGGACCTTTTATTGGGATTTCAACGGCAATGGTGAATTGGATCCCGGAGATACACCGCTTAGCGACTCGCCGGATGACCCGGATAGTATCGTTGATCTGGGCACATTGCTCCAGGGTGAAACAGTCTGTATCATCGCTGTTGCAGATGTTCCTCCCGGATCTGCCGATGGCCTGGTTGAAGAAGCCACCATCACAGCAACTTCTGTCGGTGATCCTACTGTTACTGATTCGGGAGTTGTAACAGTCACAGTAACCGCCCCCTACCTCATGCTGACCAAATCCGTCTCACCACTGGGTGATCAACCTCCAGGTACAATTCTTACCTACCGGGTTGATGTGATCAATGCGGGAACAGGTCAGGCGACTGAGATCGAAATCACCGATCCCGTTCCCGATAACACCACCTATGTGCCCGGCTCATTAACCGTGGCAGGTGTCCCCAAAACCGATGCGAATGACGGAGATTCCGGTACATTCGCTAATAACAACGCCTTATTTACAATTCCCACACTGGGGCCGGGCGGGTCGACTTTTGTGACCTTCCAGGTACAGATCGACTAACGGAGGACCGCTGACTTAAGTCAGTAATTGGGTTTTTCTGTTTCCTTTTAGAAAAGGGAGTTCCCGGTGCCGGCGGGTTCCGGGAGCCCCTCTTCAGGAAAACCCAGTCTGAGT
>JGI10211J34971_10003890_pt1 | contig 11901 bp, 11 predicted proteins | sample Etolagsediment_FD_34971 | JGI IMG/M metagenome (IMG submission 34971)
AAATATTATTAATGAAATATCTCGAATAAAATCATTGATGAATGTAATATCTGAGCAAGTCGTTACTGATTATGATTCAGTATGGGACTATAAAAAGGAGGGTGACAATTATTTTGCTAAAAAGAAGACCTCAGATTCTTGGATAAAATTAACAGGTAATAGTTTAGAATCGGTTAAAACAAAAGTTTTTAATGATAGTAATCCACAAAGTACACAAACCAGTAGTACAAATATAGATGTACCGTTTAAAAATAAACAAGAAGGTGACAGATTTAGAAAATGGGTGAATGATACACATCCTGAATATGCCAAACAAATTAATTTGGACCCATCTGGTTCATACAATAATTCATACATAAAGAAAGCTTGGAATAAATATGGTAGAGAGTATGCTTCAAATTATGCTCAGAATTTATCACGAGATATGTTTAACACTAATATTGTAGTAAGTGATACTCTTAACCCTGATTTTGTAAGTCAAATAAATTTTTCTGACTTATCATCTCAAGACACATCTAGAAATTTTTGTACACCAAATGACGAACATTGTGCTCAATTTGTAAATGATTTAAGAGACGATATTAGTAGTGTGGGTAATGCTTGGACTGCTTATAGAAATGATACTGGTCTTGGACCAACTATTTATTCTGCATTTAAAGGATTAGATGAAAACACAAAACAACAAGTTATTGATTTATGGTTAAAAATCCATCAAAGAGGGGGTGGTACAAAAAATGGTCCTGACAATTCAAGGGTTAAAAATATTGTTAATAGGTTGGTACCAGCAAAAGGTAAGGTTACAGATTTAAAAGTTAATGACATTGTCGGTATATTTTATGAACCATCATCACATCATGAGGAGGCTTTTTATGAAGGTGGTAAAGCATGGTTTAAAGATGAGAACGGTAAAATGGTACCAGGAAATACGATACAAAGAGGGGATGGTTGGGGTATGAATACTCACTTAGGTACTGTTGGGGCGATAAAAGATGGTGTACCTTTAATATTCCATAATGTTGGTGGTACGGCATTAAGTGACCCACCATCTAATTTAAGAATTGCATGGGTTAAAAGAAAAGGTGGTGGAACCCAAGAAGTTAAATCTTCTGAAGAAAGTTTTTGGGACAGGTTAAAAGGTTTAATGTCAAATTATGAAAAACCAAAATATTAATATCAGCATTGAAGAAAAAGAACAAATATTGGAAATGTATAACATTTCTAAAAATATGAATTCTTTAAATGAACAACCAGAATCCGTAATGGATAGGAGATTGGGTATTAGTCAAAATATTGAAAGAGCCGCTCAAGAAATATCTAATGCCGAAAGAAAATACAATTGTGTCCCCAAAAAATTTGCGTTACCTGTAAACATTTTAATCAAAAAAGGTTATAACAAAAATATCTTAAAATTGGCGTTATCAATTATCGGTAGAGAAAGTTCATTTTCTTCAGGTACAAGATATTCAATTTTAGAACCAGCTAAAGAAATTGCATCATTTTTCGGTATAAACACTTCAGTCGGACCCGCGCAGATGTCAAGTGAAACTGCCAAGGAATTAGGGTTAAATTTAAGATACATCACAACTTATTTAGGTGCGTTAGATGGTGCATATCAAAAATTATTAAGAAGTATTAATATTGCGAAAAGCAAAGGATACACGGTTCAAAGTTCAAATTTAGGTAATGAAGGTACTGGCTCGGCAATATACGATATTGCAATTGCCGCCTACAATACAGGAGACAGTAATATAACAAAATGGTGTGAATCTAATGTTCCTGAAAGAATAAGACAAGGTTTGAAAAATAAATGTGATAGTAATAAAGCCAACAAAACAAAAGAAGTAAAAAACTACGTACCAAATTATAAAACTGAAAGGTGGGATGGTGTTGAAATAACAACCCACGGTTACGTAAAAGAAACCGCAGGTTATTTTAAAGAATTTACTTGTTTTTAATCTAAGTAAATATAACTACTCGGACTATCAATACCCATTAAGAATTTACTAAAATTACTTAATGAATTGAATCCAACACTAAATTCTCCGTTATCAAATTCGTAATCGACAGAGGTACCACCATCAAAAAGTATTGCCTCAATAACATTTAAATCAGTTGCCATATTAACAATATCTCTAATGGTTACAATACCACCATCTTTTGATGCGACTATAATAATATCACCTTCTTTATTCTGACCAATTAAGGTTCTATATGTTAATTGATTTGCATGATTCTGATTAAGTAATCTGTGATTTATAACACCATTATCTATTGCCCATAAAATACTCTGAGCACTATAATCTGTATAATAAGGACAAGTTTTTGAACTAACAGTAGTCTTACCATTTAATGTGTATAGATATCCTCCACCTCTAACTCTTGAAGATTCTCGTTTTCCATTTACAACAACCAACCCAATATTTTCACCATCTTTATTAAAGAAGTTAGCATTCATATAAAAAGTCTTATTATTTGGTTTATCTGTACTAACTTTAAAAGTTTGACTATTAAAAACGAATATGTTAAAGTTATTATTAGACATAATTGTCACTTCATCATTTTGATAGTCGGTGGTCACATCTGTACTAACATTATAAAATGATTTGTTATCATACTGTAACCAAGTCACTATATCACCAAAAAAACTTGATATACCAATGGAGATTGTAAGGAAAAGTGTAAATTTCATATTTGTTTATTTTATTCAAATATAATCCATTACCTCTTAAAAACAAAATTTTTGAGTTTTTTATTTTNCAANAANTCGTATACTTATCAAAAAAAACTAAGTTATGGCAATTAAGAGTGAAAAAATCGAAGGCAAGTTAATTATTAACGAAATTGAATCGTCAAACCTTAAAAAGACGGTTTATGATACTGGTGAAGAAAAGTTAACCGCAACATTTAATAATGGTATTGAATACGAATATGAGAAGGTTCCTCATAAGGTTTATACCAAATTTAGAATGGCAGAATCACAGGGAAGTTTCTTTAATAAGGAGATTGCAAAGAATTACAAGTACAAAAAAATTACAAAGTAATTCTTCATACTATTTATAATGTATGGAGAAATTCACAAAAATATTATCCAGCTTTCATATTAAGGACGAATTAAACCCTGAGATATGGACAAACCCTGACTCACCTTCAGATACAAAAATGAAGGAAGAGATTAGATTGCGTCTGATTGAAATTGCAGATGCGTTTGTTGAGTTTTTGGGTTATGATATTTTTGTGCAAGATATTACAATGACGGGGTCGTTGGCAAATTATAATTGGTCAGAATATTCTGACATTGATTTGCATGTTATGTATGACTACAAAGAATCTGGTCCCGAAGAAGAATTATTTAAAGATTTATTTAAGTTGAAGAAAACTTTATTTAACTCCACTCACGATATCACGGTAAAAGGATATGAGGTGGAGTTATATGTGCAAGACACAAACGAACCCCATTATTCAACAGGTGTATATTCCGTATTATATGATGAATGGATTGAAGAGCCCGAGCAAGAAAATGTGTCCATTGATACTGACGTAATAAAAGGTAAGGTAGAACAATGGCAAGACATGATTGATACTGTGATTGAGGATGTTGAAGAAGGTGATGAAGATTTGGAATCTTCTATTGAAAAGATTGATAAGTTAAAAGATAAGATTAAAAAGTATCGCCAGTGCGGGTTGGAAGACGAGGGTGAATATTCATATGAGAATTTGGTTTTTAAGTTCTTAAGAAGAAATGGATATATACAAAAACTCTTTGATTACCAAAACGACTTATTGGATAAGAGTCTCTCTTTATCCGAATAAAATAACCTTTAAATATGTCTGAAAATAAGAAAAAATAGAAATTCTCAAGTTTGGATATATTTATTATAAAAAACTATTATGGCAGTAACAGCATGCACGGAAAATGAATATGTGATTTATACAGGGAGCAGTGAGACACCTCACGCGATTTATACAGAAGCGGATGGACAAGAATCCATTCAATGTAATACTGTTAAACTTGGCGGTAATGGTTTATATAGCTAATTAAAAAAAATTAAATAATACAGATATGGCAGATTTAAGACCTTTAGGTAGTGAGAAGTTAGAAGGACAAGAAAAAATTAGTAGAATTCTTGAAATTGCTAACTATGGTTCAAAACCTTCTCAAATTAACGAGAGTAGTTCTTCATCCTCTTCAGAATTTTCAATTCAACTTGCAGATGGAAATTACTACGGTATTGTAAAAGAAAAATCAGGATATATTGTTAAGAAGGGAATCAATGAATCCGAATTGGATTACATTGAACCAATGAAAAACAGAAAATATCATAAATCATATTCTCAAGCTATGAAGAAAATTAACTTACTTGCTGGTGAGTTAAACAGAATTCATGAAAACTCTGAAAATATTAGTTTATTTGGTGAACAAAAGAAATTCGTTCTTAAAACACCAAAACCAGAACCTGAAGAAATGCCAGCTCCTGAAGCAGATGCTGAAATGGATTTGGACTTAGGTGTTGAAGAACCTGCACCTGAAGGTGGTGAAGATTTAAGTTTAGATTTGGATATGGAATCTCCTGAGGGTGGTGAAGAAATGGATTTAGATTTTGACATGGAAGAGGAACCAATGGGTGACGAAGAAGAAACATCATTCAAAGCAATTCAAAAGTTAACAGGTAAATTAGGTCAAAAACTAAGAACTTATGACAAAAACGAAAGTTTAAGTTCTGAAGATATTAAGTATGTTCTAAATTCAATTATATCTGCCGTTAATTTGGACAAACTTTCTGAAGAAGACCGTGAAGATGTGTTGGCTAATTTTGAAGAAGACGAAGCAGAATACGATATGGATAGTGAAATGGATATCGATGTTGATGCGGGTGAAGATGAATTGGACCTTGATTTAGATTTGGGTGGTGATGAAATGTCATCAGAAGAACCTGAAGGTGAAATGGCTGAAGGTGATTATATGAAATCAATGGTCGATGAACTATTTGGTGAATCAAAAGTAGATAAGGTATTGGAAAAATACTTTGTAATCACTGAAGAAGAAAAACAAATCAACGAAGAGAAAAAAGTAAAAAGATTTTTATCTGAAAAAGTTAAAAATGTATCAGTTAGAAAAGAAATCAAAAGATTATCTGAAACAATTGAACAAGAATTGACATCTGAATTCCTAATCAAAGAAAATGAGTCAATCAAATTTTTAGGTAAGACAAATAAAAAGAACTTGGTTTTTGAAGCTGAGGGAAAACAATTAAAAGTATCTCCAAAAGGTGAGTTACTATGAAATTAGTTTATGTAAATGAACTAGGACCCAATTATAAGGGTGATAATATATACGAATTCATCTTTTCGGATGAGGATAGTGTATGGGGTGATGAATGGGATTCTCAACCAGCAAATGGTAACCCTTCACCACCCCATATTCAGTATATAAAGAAAGTGGGAGTTTTGAAAAACTCAGGTATTGAACTTAACTTGATTCAAGAATCCGACTTTTTTGGTGTATATGACGCAGTTGATGGAGTTATTGCTTTGGCATGGGAAGATGATGAATCGGACTCTGTTGTAAATGATAAATTTACGAGATTGGTTTTTCATTATGGAGAAAGTGTAAAATCAGTTGAGGATAAAATATATGAGAGAGACATTGTTTTGTCTTATGAAAAAAGTTTTGTAGAAGATGAAGACTAAAGATAAATTTTTCACCTTATTAAAAGAAGGTTTCACACTGAAGACTCTTAGAAAGATGAACGAGTCTCAACTTAATGTATTATATAAAAAAATTGTTAATGAACAGGATACGACAAGTAAAACTGAAAAGATTAAAAATGATTTAATGTTGGCTAAACAAACCGCTCAGGAATTATCTGCCGAATTAGGTGAGGAAGAATTGAACGAATGGGGTTCTTCAGACCAAAATATTATGAATGCTTCTATTCACCGTGATTTAGGTGAACCTGAAGAAATGCCAAGCCCATTCTCACCTGAATTAGAATCCGCAGCAGAATCTGCAGTTGATTTCTATTGGGACGATTGGGAGGAATATCAAACCGACAGACAAGGACTTATTGATAACGCTAAAAGAATTTATCTTAGAAGATATTTTCCTGAAAAATTTAATATGTTGGTAAGAATGTTTGAACCAACAATTGAGAGAGACCCTTATGATGTGAAAATTGATGGTGAACTTGATGAGGCAGACATTAACAATATTAACCCATTTAAAGGTCAGCAAACCCAAGACCCTAAACAAGTCGGTCCATCAAGTGATGATGGTATGGGTAATTACCAAGACGGAATGGATATTTTTGAAGGTAAAAAGAAACCATCCAAAATGAAAACACCTATTACAACATTGGGTATGTTTGAAGGTAAGAAAAAGAAAAAAGAAAAATATAATCCATGGGCGGTTTGTACATCTTCTTTAGGTCTTGAAGGTAAAAAAGAGGAAGACCGTACTAAAAAAGAGAAAGAGAAATTTGAAAGATGTGTTAGAGACGTTAAGAAACAAAATGAATCTTTTGAAAAGGGAATTAGACAAATAGAAGAAAGTATTGTATCTTTGTTGAAGAATTACAAAAAACCAACTATGACCAAGAAAGACTTATTGGAACAGGGTACCAAAGAGGCACCTGTTAAGACACCGACAAAGACCCCTTCAAAACCTGATAGGAAAACACCTTACAAACCAAAACACAGACCCGCACCTAAAGCGGGTGATACTAAGACTGCACCGACAAGAACTAAACCTGGTACTAAAGAAAAACCAGGTAAGAGTACACCTTACCAACCGAAACATAGACCAGCCCCTAAAGCGGGTGAAACACAAGAAATACCAAGTTTCCTTAAATTTGACAACTTAAATATAACATTTAGAGATGAGTAAGAAATTGAAAGAACAGATAGAATATGATGGTCCTGAAAGAATGGCACCTGATATTCAAGGAAAATTAGAAAAGGGTGAAACCCCTATGTCTGATAACCCTGCGTTACCACGTAAGGATGATGACGAAATGGATAACTCTTTTGAGCAACTTATTGCATCTAAAAGATTTAAAGATGTTGTAGAGAAGGTTAAAAGGTATACAGGTATGCAAGATGTAAGTCAAAACCAACTTATGAACTTACAAAGAATGTTAATGGGTACCGTTCAAGAGGTAAAACAAATGGAATCGAACAACGAAGGTTATTTGGAACAATTGGCGGTTGATTTGGTAAAACAAGAATTGGCAATTCCTGATGATGCGTTTCAGTATGATGTTGAATTGACATCAATGCCAGGTCAAATAGACATGTCAGGTATGAAAACAGATTCTGAAGAACCTGAAGATGAAGATGTAATTGAACAATTTGGAGTTTCTGAAGATGAGGCTGAAGATGATTTGGAAAACTTCATGGCTGCTTTTGAAAAGTTTGATTTAGAGAAAGCTAAAAGAAGGTTTATTAACTCTTTAATTCAAGGAGCTTCTAAAAAAGGACATTATATGTTCCACTTGGTTGAGGAACAGTTAAATACAATTAATCCAAGATTACTTAACCTTTACGGTGTATTAATGTCGATTAACGATTTGTTGTATTGGATTTTACCTGACCAAATGGTTATGTCAGCAGCACAAAGTGGACAAGGTATGGAAGGTAAAGAAGAGGTTGATGAAACCACTGACCCACCAACAATTAAAGCCAAGGGATTATTCTTCCCTATATTGGTACACGAAATAGTAAAAGGAGTATATGAGGTTATGGGTACTCAAGGACTACCTGACGACCCTAAAGCCGCAGAAATGGTAATGGCTTCTCAAGATACTTTACCTTATGAAATATGGGATTTACGTTTGGGACCTGTTATTTGGGAGAAATTTACTCAAGCATATCCTGATAAGTTATATGAAGATGATATGAGAGAAATTCAAAACTATTTGTTCTCTCGTTTCTCAGCACTTACCACTGAAGAATTCTTTGAGGTTGCTAAGATGATTATGTCAGGTTCAGATGAAGGAAAACAGATTGTATCCAAAATGGTTGATGAGATTATTGACGAACTTAAATCACAAGACTATGAAGATGCGATGTCACAATTCGATGATGACGAAGACGATGATGGTGGTCTTGCAGGTTTCTTGGATGATTTGGGTATTTCCTTATCATAAACTACACTTATTATGAGTAGATGGCATTATCGCGCGAACAAGTACTTTTGGAATATGCAAAATGTGTTAAGGATACACCTTATGCGCTAAAGACATATCTAAAAACTTACGATAATACCCAATCTCAATTCGTACCACTAAATTTATTTCCTGACCAAGAATCATTAATTAATGACTATGACGAGTATGAGGAAAATATTGCCTTAAAATATCGTCAGGCGGGTGTATCTACGGTAACTGCCGCATGGTCATCCAAAAAATTGGTTACAGCATCAAAGAAAAAACCTGAGAAGATTCTAATCATCGCAAACAAGTTGGATACCTCAATGGAATTTGCAAATAAGGTTAGAGGATTTGTTGACCAATGGCCATCATGGTTTGGTGTTGGTTTTTCACAGGAAAAAAATTCACAAAGACACTTTAAATTAACTAATGGGTGTGAGGTAAAAGCCGTTGCAACATCAAAGGATGCCTTGCGTGGTTATACCCCCACCATTCTTATTTTTGACGAGGCTGCGTTTATCGATGCTGATGATGACTTCTGGTCTGCGTGTATGGCATCACTTTCTACAGGTGGTAAGGTAATCGTTATTTCAACACCAAACGGTTTTGACCCAATCTATTATACCATCTACAATCAAGCCTTAAAGGGTATGAATGACTTTAAGATTACCGAAATGTTTTGGTACAGAGACCCAAGATATGCTGGTGACCTAAAACTTCTTAAGGTTAAAGATGTGATACATTACATGTTAAATCGTGAAGATTACAAAGATGATGAAATCACAATAGATTACTCACATATTAAGCCGAGAGAAAGAAATTATGAGGAAATCAAGAAATACCTATTGGACGGGTACAAACCCTATTCTTCCTGGTTTGAAGGAATGTCAAAAAAACTCAAATTCGACAGACGTAAAATTTCACAAGAGTTGGAATGTAATTTCTTGGGTTCAGGGGATAATGTCATCCCAAATGATACGGTAGAAAATATCAAACAAAACTTTATGAGACCACCTGAGAATAAGTTCATGGGTGGAGCGTTATGGCAATGGAAGGAACCTGTTGCTGGTCACAAATACATTATGGGTATTGACGTATCGCGTGGTGATAGTGAAGACTTTACCACTTTTACCATTATTGATTTTGATGAGAGGGAACAGGTATTGGAGTATTTGGGAAAGGTACCACCCGATGTTGCCGCTGAGATTGCGTATAAATGGGCGACCATGTATTCTGCATTTATTGTTATTGATATCACAGGTGGTATGGGTGTGTCTACATCTCGTAAACTTCAAGAGATGGGTTATAAAAACCTTTATGTTGACGGTGTGAATGTTGCCGACAAATGGAAATATAATCCTCGTGCTCAGGAAAAAATACCAGGTCTTAACTTTAACAGTAAAAGGGTTCAAATTGTTGCGGCATTTGAAGAAGCATTAAGACATAACTTTATTGTTCGTTCATCTCGTTTGGTAAATGAGTTGGGTACATTTGTTTATATAAATGGTAGACCTGACCACCAAAAGGGACAACATGATGACCTTATTATGGCTATGGCAATGGCAATTTACGTAGGTGAAACATCATTTGCTGAACTTGAAAAGGTTACAGAACAGACAAAAGCCATGATGGAAAGTTGGATGGTTAACGAAACCCCTGTTAAAAATACATCCAACGATTTTAATCCAGGTGTACCTGTAATGCCAGGAGGGATAAACCAACACAGAATGAATAGAAGTGCAACAAAAGAAGACTACCAAAACCACTCATGGTTATTTGGTAGGTTTTAATTGTTTAGTTTAAATTAAAGTTGGTTAGTATTTATGTATAAAAGATAATGGCACAGAATTACACCATATGGCAAAGACTTAATAAAGTATTTGGTCCCGATTCAACGTTGGACCAGCAAGCACCTGTATTTAAGTTCGACAAAAAAGAGTTATTAAAGACTCCAAACAAACAAGAGTACGAAAGAGAAAAATTACAGGCACAACAAACTTTATATTTAGGTCAACAATGGCAAAAGATTGAAAATAATCTTTATAGTCAGGCGGTATATTATGAACCAACAAGATTGGCATCTTTCTATGATTATGAAAGTATGGAATATACTCCTGAGATTTCTGCCGCATTAGATATCTACGCTGAGGAATCTACAACAACAAATGAAGATGGATATATACTACAAATTTATTCTGAAAGTAACAGAATTAAGGCTGTACTTGGAGACTTGTTTAACAATAGATTGGACATTGATACTAATCTACCTATGTGGACAAGAAATACTTGCAAGTATGGAGACAATTTTGTCTACTTAAAATTGGACCCTGAAAAGGGTGTGATGGGAGCACAACAATTACCTAACATTGAGATTACCCGTCAAGAGAGGGGTATGAAGATTAAACCCGAAAGAAATACCACAGAGACAGAAAATGACGCGTTGAAGTTCTTATGGCAAAATAAGGACATGACGTTTAATACGTGGGAGATGGCTCACTTTAGATTATTGGGTGATGACCGTAAATTACCTTATGGTACTTCGATGTTAGAAAAAGCCAGAAGAATTTGGAAACAACTTATTCTTTCTGAAGATGCGATGTTAATTTATAGAACATCACGAGCACCTGAAAGAAGAGTATTTAAAGTTTATGTTGGTAATATGGATGACAAAGATGTTGAACCGTATGTACAAAGAGTTGCCAACAAGTTCAAACGTGACCAAATTGCGGACCCTCAAAATGGTAATGTGGACTTGCGTTATAACCAAATGGCGGTTGACCAAGACTATTTTATTCCTGTTAGAGACCCTAACGCTCCAAACCCTATTGACACCCTACCTGGCGCTCAGAACCTCTCTGAGATTGCGGATATTGAATATATCCAAAAGAAATTATTAACGGCACTCCGTGTACCAAAAGCATTCTTAGGTTTTGAAGAGGTTGTGGGTGATGGTAAGAATTTGGCGTTACAGGATATTCGTTTTGCTCGTACAATCAACAGAATTCAAAAATCTATGATTCAAGAGTTAAACAAAGTTGCAATTATTCACTTATACCTATTAGGATTTGAAGATGAATTGAACAACTTTACTTTAGGTCTTACAAACCCATCAACTCAAGCTGACTTATTAAAAATTGAACAATGGCAAACCAAAATTCAACTTTATAGAGATGCAGTATCTGACCCTGGTAATGGTATTCAACCTGTATCTTCATCGTGGGCTAAGAAACATATTCTTGGATTCTCTGACGAGGAAATCAAACTTGACTTACAACAACAACGTATTGAAAAAGCCGTTGGTGCTGAACTTGAAAAAACTGCTGAGGTTATTACCAAAACAGGAATATTTGCAAATATTGACAAGTTATATGGTAACAAAACCGCTGAAGGTGGTGCACCTGCTGGTGAAACAACTGAACCTGCTGACACTGGGTTCGGTGGTGGAGGTGGTTTAGGTGGTGACTTGGGTGGTGACTTGGGTGGTGACTTGGGTGGTGAAGCTGGCGAAACAGGTGGTGATTTAGGTGGTACACCCGAAGGTGGTGGTGATTTAGGTGGAGCTCCTGAAACGGGCGGAGGTGAAGAAATCACACCTGAAAGTACCAAAGAAAAAGACCTTAACCTTTTGGTGGAAGATGACATGATTAAAGGAAAAACCGAGATTGACTTATCAAAAGGAAGAAAATCTTTGAGTGAAATTGAAGACAAATTGAAAACATTACTGGATGACTAATATTTATAATTAAAAAGATTA
>JGI10211J34971_10003891_pt1 | contig 11900 bp, 4 predicted proteins | sample Etolagsediment_FD_34971 | JGI IMG/M metagenome (IMG submission 34971)
GGATATCGGGTTTGATAGCACTTGTTATCGCTTTCCTGACGGTCAGTTTCAAAACGATAAAAGCAGCAAATGCAAATCCGGTAAAATCGCTGAAATATGAATAGAGGGCATCATGTTTAAAAATTATCTCAAAACAGCTTTTAGAAATATTAAACGTTATAAAATATATTCTCTGATCAATATTATCGGACTTGCCGTTGGCATTGCCTGTTCAGTCATGATCTTTATGATTACCCAAGAAGAAAAAAGCTTCAATACCCATAATGAGCATGTCGATGATGTTTACAGGATAAATAAAGTATATACAATGAACGGTGAGGAAAATATTAATTATTCTACCCCCTATCCCCTTGAACAAGCTGTTCGGGATGGTTTCCCGGAAGTGATCGAAGCAACACATCTATATGAATCTTCAGCTATTATAAAATGCAAAGATAAAATATTTCGAGAAAGAGGGGTTTGCAGAGCTTCCCCAACAGTTTTTACCATTTTTACGTTAAACATAGTCGATGGTGATAAAGTGAAGCCGATCCGGGACGTTCATTCCATCGCTATTTCTCAGTCATCAGCAAAGAAGTATTTTGGAAATGAATCACCCATCGGAAAATCTCTTACACTTAACAATGCTAACGAGATGCAGGTTACCGCAGTATATGAGGATGTACCATTGCTTTCAGATTATGATTTTAATTTCATCATTCATATTGACACAGCGGCTGAAATGGAAGATTATAATAACTGGTACTCTCATTGGATGCAAACCTTCATCCTTACTGAACCAGGAACTGACATCATTGCGTTACAGACTAAGATTGATCAACTCTTTAAGGATAACCTCGAAGAGCAATCAGGTGCAAGATTGCAATCTTTAAGAAACATTCATTTGTACTCAGTTGAAGGTAAACCAACAACCCAGAAATATATTTATATTTTTATCAGTATCGCTGTGTTGATTCTTATCATCGCATGCATAAACTTCATGAACCTTGCTACAGCACAAGCAACCAAACGTGCCCGTGAAGTTGGGATCCGTAAAATCTCCGGTGCACAAAAACGCTCTCTTATTTTACAATTCATCGGAGAATCTATTGTCTATACCTTCATTGCATGCGTTCTTTCATTTCTTTTGATCGAGCTTTCACTTCCGGTTTTCGAGCAAATCGTAGGTAGAAAAATTATGTTCACTGTTTTTGATTCAAATATCTTACTGCTCTATGCAATTATTCTAATCGGAGTGGGAATTATTGCCGGAAGTTATCCTGCTTTTGCTCTTTCCTCTTTCGCGCCAACTAAGGTCTTTAAATCCGGCACAACCTCCTTTACAAAAGGTCTTTCACTTCGTACGATTATCGTTGTGATCCAATTCACCCTTGCTGTTGCTCTGATCATTGGTACCGGTATTATCTACTCTCAGCTTAATTATATGAAAAATAAGGATCTCGGTTTTAATAAAGACAACCTGCTCTATCTTAGATTGAACAGAGACCTGGATGAGAACTTTGATGTATTCAAACAATCATGTGAGCAGATATCAGGTATTTCTCAAATCTCAAGGGTTTCCAGCATTCCCACAGAAGTGTGGTCCATTATGAGAGGAATTACCTGGGAAGGTAAGCAAACAGAGGAAGGTTCTGCCTTTGCTTTTTTGTCTGCAGATAAAAATATCCTGGAAACGCTTGATCTGAAACTACTCGAAGGAAGGAATTTTTCGGAAGATATGAAAACTGATGAGAATTCGGTTCTTATCAACGAAGCTGCTCTGGAAATGATGCAGATCGATAATCCAATCGGGCTTAAATTTGGTGACGAAGGATGGACGATAATTGGAGTTATTAATAATTTCAATTCTCTTCCCCTAACATATAAACGGGAACCGTTGATCGTAGTAAACATACCTGATTATTACTATTTTACACTTATCAAGTTATCAAATATTAATGTAGAAGATGCAATTCATTCAGTCAAACAAGTTTGGAATGATGTCTGTCCTGACTTTCCATTTGAGTACCGATTTCTTGATGAGACTTTCAATTTAACTTACAAGGAAGAGGTCAGGGCTGGTGTGCTTTTCCGTGTATTTGCTGGACTTGGGATTTTCATTGCATGCCTTGGACTTTTCGGGCTTGTCTCTTTTCTTGCAGAGCAGAAAAAACTCGAAATAGGAATTCGCAGAACTATGGGTTCAAGTACTACTGGAATCATCTGGCTGCTTTCTCGTCAATTTGTACGATGGATCATTATTGCAAATATTATTGCTTGGCCATGTGCTTGGTACTTTATGAATAAATGGTTGCAAGGATTTGCCTACAGCACGTCTGTTAATCCCTTGATCTTCGTTATCTCCGGATTCTTCAGTATGCTTATTGCTCTTATTACAATAAGTTTCAAAACGATCAAGGCAGCACATGCAAATCCTATTAAATCTTTGAAATATGAATAAAACTTCTTATGTTAAAAAATTACTTTAAAACAGCATTACGAAATATCTGGAAACACAAGGGGTTCTCACTGATAAACATTATCGGTCTGGCTGTGGGGATTTCTGTGTTCTCTTTGATTATGTTCTATGTACACCATGAAACTAATGCCGATAAATATAACGAGAACTACGAAAGAATATATCGGGTAAACGTTAATGAAAAATATGGTGTAACCTCACTGCCGCTGGCTGGTTATCTAAAAGAACAGGTGCCAGAAATAGAAAATACTGCCCGGCTGTATCCTTATGCAAGAACATATATAATGCAGAATAATGAGCCTATCAGCTGCACTTTCTGCGTGACAGATCCCTCTATTTTTGATATCTTTTCTCTTCGGGCTGTTTCTGGCGATCTCCACACTGCGCTTTCAGATCCGAATTCAATTGTCCTCTCAGAATCTTTCAGCAAAAAAATGTTTGGAGATGAAGATCCCATTGGGCAACTACTAAACATTGAAGATGAATATGATCTTACTGTAACAGCAATTATAGAAGATAATACCACCCGAAGTTCACTTGTTACAAATGATGGAATAATCTCTTTCGATTTTGCGGTTCAAAGCTGGAAATGGGATGATCAAAACTGGTACTGGAACAATTATGTCACCTATCTCCTTGTAAACAGGAATGTGGATCATGCTGATTTTATTGCAAAAATGGATCAATTTTTTCTCAATGATGAGTACACAAGCTGGTTCGATGAAGATCAGCGAACAACCACTTTGTATTTATCTCCACTCAAAGATATATATTTTGATGACAGCAAGTTCGATTATAGTCTGCACGGCAATAAGCAAACAGTAAAGATTTTTTTTGCATCAGGAATCTTCATCATACTCATAGTATGCATCAACTTCATCAACCTATCCACAGCAGGAGCAACTAAAAGAGCAAAAGAGATAGGTATGAGAAAGACGATCGGGGCACAGAAAAAAAATATATTACTCCAGTTCCTGGGCGAATCAATAGTAATCTGCTTTGCTGCATCACTGCTTGCGATATTATTTATCGCTCTGATATTTCCAAGCTTGAAAGAATTATTCAGAATTCATATGCCGATCGCAACTCCTGTAAATATAATATTTTACTTTGTCTTTGTTATGCTCTTAGGGACTCTCGCTGGACTGTACCCAGCACTTTATTACACTTCTATACTTCCCATTCGTGCATTCCGGGGTGAACAAATCAAAGGTAATACCGGCACTGCTTCACGAAAGGTGCTCACTGTCATTCAATTTGTTGTTGCCATTTTTCTGATCATCGGAACCATTATCATATACAAACAACTATACTATATATCTCATAAAGATATGGGCTTTGATAAAGATTCAATCGTTACCTTCAGTCAAGCTGGTGAAATAAAAGACAAGCAGAAAGTTTTTAAAGATGCGCTCTTGAAGAATAGCAACATCAAATCCGTTTCTTATACCTATACAAAATTAGGGTATGTGATCCTGCAGCACGGTTCAGATATCGGCACCTATAAGTTTTATACTGCGGATGAAAATTTCGTGGACACCTACGGTATCGAGATCGTGAGAGGAAGAGATTTCTTAAAGCACAGTATTGCGGACTCAAATGCGATCCTGATAAACGAGACAGCAGCGCGTGAGCTGGACTGGCAAGGTCGCGATCCAATCGGACTCGACGTCATTGAAGGTTTAGAGATTGTGGGCATTATGAAGGACTTTTCTTTTAGAAAACTGCAATACCGCATTGAACCTTTTGTTGTACATAACTCACCCGGAGAAACACATATTGTTAATGTAAAAATAACGCCTAATAATATAGATGAAACCTTAGAATTTATCGAAAAAACGTATAAAGAGTTTGTTCCGACCGAACCCTTTTCAGCAGCTTTTTTGGAAGATGAGCTTGCTTTGCTTTACAGGGCAGAGATCAGATTCGGTAAAATATTTAAATATTTTACGATCCTTGCGATCATTCTTTCGTGCATGGGCATGTTTGGTCTCTCATTGTTTATGACGGAACAGCGAACAAAAGAGATCGGTGTTCGAAAAGTACTTGGTTCATCAATTCATCAGATCATCGTCCTTCTTTCAAGCGATTTTTTAAAATGGGTACTCCTCTCGGCAATTATTGCAAGCCCCATCGCATATTTCATCATGAAGAAATGGCTGGAAGGTTTTGCTTATAAAACTGAAATAAATATCTGGATATTCATCATTTCGGGATTAATTGCGCTTTTCATCTCACTGATAACAGTTAGTTTTCAAACATTTAAAGCAGCAAACACAAATCCTGCTGACGTTATAAAATATGAATGACAAAAGGGGAAACAATGTTTAAACAATATCTATTACTTACCTGGCGAAATATCAAACGCCACAAAATCTACGCTTTCCTGAATATTGCCGGGCTTGCAATCGGTATGGCATGTTTTATTCTTATCATGCTCTGGGTTCATCATGAGACAAGTTTTGATAAACATAATGAGCATTATGAAAACCTGTATCGGGTAAGTCTCGATATAAAAATGGGTGACATGGAAGGCAAAGGAACAACATCTTCAGGATTAATGGGACCAGCGCTTGTAGAGGACTATCCGGAAGTTGTAAATATGGCTCGTTTTTATAAAGGTATCAATAAACTGGTCAGCTGGGTCGAAGGTGATGTTCATCATACAGAGAATAGTGTTTATTATGCGGATTCTACAATTTTCGATCTTTTCACCATTCCAGTCATCATAGGTAATCCCGATGAAAATTTGAGTCGTCCCAACACTGTGTTCATCACCGAATCTATTGCACGAAAATACTTCGGGAATGAGTCGCCGATCGGAAAAATATTGAATTATGACGGATACTGGGATTATGAAGTTGTGGGCGTAATCGAGGATGCACCTCCCACTTCACATTGGCAATATGACTTTATCACAAACACAATTGAGGTGGAACGCTTTCAGCATGGTTATTGGTTGAGTGATAATCTTACAACCTATATCCTTCTAAAGGATGGCACTGACTGGAAAGAATTTGAAAAAAAGCTGACAGATTTCCGCAACCGGCATGTAGAACCTATTGTTCTGCAAGATATAGGTATGGGTTTTGAGGAGTGGGGAAAAACGGGAAACAGATATGAATTCTTTCTTGATCCTGTAAAAAGTATTTATTTAAATCCAAGAGCAACTGAAGATCTAGGTCCTCAGGGTAGTATGACCTATGTAATCGTTTTTACGATTATTGCCATCTTCATTTTGTTGATCGCATGCATCAACTTCATGAACCTTACCACAGCCCGGGCTGCAACCCGTGCAAAAGAAATCGGGCTTCGCAAGGTTGTCGGTTCATATCGTTGGCAGATATTCAGACAACTCCTTCTAGAATCTATCACCTATAGTCTATTCTCTATGATTCTTGCGCTTATTATTGTCCAGCTGGTGCTTCCATTCTTTTCTCACCTCTCGAACATTCCCCTGAATCACTATTTCCATCGCTTGGAGATCATCCCTCTATCTCTACTCATAGTTATTGTTGTGGGAGTAGTTGCAGGCACCTATTCCGCATTGGTCATTTCATCTTTTAAAATCGTGACCGTACTCAAAGGGAGTATTTATAAACGGGGAAAAAGATCATTGTTGCGTAATGGTTTAGTACTCTTCCAGTTTGCCATATCGATCATCATTATAATTTGTACCCTCGTAATCTCAGATCAAATAAAATATATGCAAAACAAGAAACTTGGATTTAACAAGGAACAAGTTTTTGTGATTGAACGGGCATATAGTTTACGGGATAAGCTGGGAACCTTTAAAGAAGAGGTTGCAAAATTTCCCGGTGTCGTTGCTGCATCCATTGCAAGCCATATTCCCGACACTGGCTCCGATGGTAGTGTTATGCAGAAAGAAGGTAGTACCGCGCAGGAGATGGTGCATTTCCGCCAAATTGCTGGAGATTACGAATATCTTGAAGCAATGGGCATCGAGTTAAAGGGTGGCCGATATTACTCCCGCGATTTCATGGGTGATTCTTTGTCCTGTGTGATCAATGAGACAGCTGTGAGGAATCTCGGTCTGGAGAATCCGGTCGGAGCAAGGCTGTATTTTTCTGGTAGTAATGATTATTTAAATGTTATTGGCATCGTAGAGGATTATCATTTTGATTCCCTCAAACGCGAAATACCCAATGTATTACTGCTGCCACCCTATACACGTTACAGCCACTTCATGGTCGTACGAGTAAAAACTGGAACGATCCTTCAAACCCTGGACCAGATTAAAAACCTCTGGGAAGAACTTGCGGTCAATCAACCCTTCCAGTACTTCTTTTTGGATGAACATTTTGACAATCTGCACCTCACAGAAATCCGTTCAGGAATGCTTTTTAAGATATTCTCTTTCCTTGCTATCATTATTGCTTGCCTTGGATTGTATGGATTGGCTACTTTTACAGCTCAGCAAAAACTTAGAGAGATTGGCATACGAAAAGTTCTTGGCGCAAGTGCCAGTACTATTACTTTTAGTCTATTTCATCAATTCACTCGATGGGTGCTCATCGCAAACATAATTGCCTTTCCAGTTGCCTGGTTTGTAATGAACAAATGGTTACAGAATTTTGCTTATAGGATACATATTGGAATATTTGCTTTTATACTAACTGCATTTATTACCTTACTCATCTCTTTACTCACGGTCAGCTTCCAGACCATAAGAGCAGCGCATACAAATCCAGCCCAGGTCATAAAATATGAATAAGGAGGTACCTGAAGAAAAATACATTATAGAATAAATAAACATAATCAACTAAATTTTATAAAAATAAAACAAAAAAGTGTTCATTCTCGTACACTACTGTTCCATGAGCGGACACTCTCATTGTACCCTATAAAACACAATCACCCTAAAATAATGACTTTGCTGAAATTTCCACTTTTGGCACAAAAAATGCATTAATAATAAATATTAGATATCTAATTTATCCTGGAAAAAATATGAAAAAAAACATTAGTGAGATTTATCAGAGTATCGTTGATATTTCCCTGCTTAATATTTCTCAGCAATACAGCATTACCATAACCAGATATATTACCAAACGATGATATGATCACTCATTTGTAAGGAGCTTTAATTATGTTAATATATTATCTAAAAACTGCATTGAGAAATATCAAAAAAAACAAAATTTTTTCATTGATCAACATCCTCGGGCTCTCGATCGGGATGGCGATCTGCATTCTCATTATGCTTTACGTGAGTTATGAACAAAGTTATGATAAATTTCATGACAATTATGAGAATATTTATCGGGTTCAATTTAATATTTATCATCATGGGGAATTAAAAGTAGAGTGCGCTGCAGCAGTCCCTGCTGTTGGACCTGCCATGAAAGATAACTTTCCGGAAGTACTTGAATACTGCCGGGCATTCCCCACTTCAGGCATCGTGAGTTTTGGAGATAAAAGTTTTCGTGAAGAAGATATGCAGGTCGTAGGTCCGACTTTTATCACAATGCTTTCCTTTCCATTGATCAAGGGCGACACGGAAACCTCACTTACAGGACCTAATAAAGCAGTTATCACAGAATCGACTGCAAAACGATTCTTTGGTGATGAAGATCCATTAGGGAAAACAATAACATGGAACGGAGATATTGATTTCGAAGTAACAGGTGTCTGCATCGATGTGCCCGATAATTCTCATATAAAATTTACCATTCTCGTTTCTCATGACACGATCAGGGAATTCTGGGGAGATGCCGTAGATACTGCCTGGGGCTGGTACGATTATAATACTTATGTGCTCCTGGCAGATGGGACAGATCATAAGGCATTTGACAAAAAATTCGACGAGTTTCTCTGGAATGAACACAGAGAAATGTTTGAACAAAGAGACGCCAGGTTTGAATTTCCATTACAGCCACTTACCAGTATCCACCTTTATTCCGACCTTCTTCAAGAGTCTGAACCGGCAGAAAACGGAGACGGCACTGCGGTGAGATTTTTAACAATAATTGCCTTCTTCGTTCTACTCATTGCCTGGGTGAATTATATTAATCTTTCAACATCCAAAGCCATGGAACGAGCAAAGGAAGTTGGTGTGCGAAAAGTTTCCGGAGCAAGTAAAAGAGAGCTCGTACAACAATTTCTTTCTGAATCATATCTGATAAATCTTATTGCAATCATCATAGCAGTTATTCTCGTTGCTGCCTTCCTATCTCCTTTCAAGCAACTGATAGAAACTAATATCACCATATCCTATTTATTCTCATCCGGTCTCTGGATATGGATAGCATTATTCTTTCTGGTTGGCTCATTTCTCTCCGGTCTTTATCCAGCTTTTGTGCTCTCTTCGTTCAAGCCGATACGAGTTCTTAAAGGTTCTTTTTTCGGAACCTCACGGGGAAATCTTCTCAGGAAAGTATTGGTTGTTTTTCAGTTTACAATTTCTGTGATCCTCATCTCTGGAACGATCATTGTTGTAACCCAGCTCTCATTCCTCCGCAGTAAAGACCTGGGTATAGATATTGAACAAACACTCGTTCTGAAAGGTCCGGAAGTGTTTGCCGATGACTCAGTCAGGGTTTCGACCATTGAAACATTCAAGCAGGAGATTACTTCATTGGCAACCGTAAAATCTTTTACATCATCAAGCTATGTGCCGGGAGTCGAGATTTTCTGGGGACAGGGAAGCTATAGTGAAGATCAACCTCGAGAAGATGCGGAAGTAATGTACCTAGTAGGAATAGACCAAGATTTCATTGCATCCTACGAACTGGAACTCGTTGCAGGAACCAATTTTACTCCCGGTTTACATGAAGACAGGACTGAAGCTATCGTAAATAGATCTGCAGTAAAAAGATACGGTTATTCGGAGCCGGAACACATTATCGGAAGAAAGATCATGATCAGTGAAGATACTTTGGTTGTAAAAGGAGTAATCGAAGATTTTAACCAGATGTCTTTGAAGACAAACATCATCCCTCTTGCATTTCCATTTATTCAGGCAAATGACGGCTTCTTTTCTATAAAACTTACAGGTTCAAATATTCGAAATACAGTTGAAGTAATTCAGAACAAGTGGAAAGAAATATTACCGGGCAATCCGTTTGAATTCTTTTTTCTTGATGAGCACTTTGATAATCAATACCGAAAAGATATTCAGTTTGGAAAAGTATTCGGCATTTTTACAGGCCTAGCAATTTTCATCGCATGTTTGGGATTGTTTGCTCTTTCCTCTTTTAGTGCACTCAAGCGAACGAAAGAGATCGGCATACGGAAAGTCATGGGCGCTTCGTCTCCAAGCATTATTGGGCTTCTTTCCAAAGATTTCTTTGCCCTCATCATCTTATCAATTGTGATCGCCGTACCAACCACCTACTTCATAATGAAAACCTGGCTCCAAAGCTTTGCATATCATATTGTGATTAGTTGGCTCGTTTTCATGCTCGCCACAATTATTGTTCTTATAATCGCTTCAATAACCATCAGCTTCCAAGCATTGAAAGCTGCAAATTCAAATCCAGTTGATTCTATCAAATACGAATAGGAGCATTTTACATGTTTAAAAATTATCTGAAAATCGCTTATCGAAACATAATCAAACAGAAAGCATATTCGCTGATTAACATTTTGGGTTTAGCGCTTGGGCTTGCCGCTTGCATCCTTGCTGGACTCTATATCTGGCAGAATCTTCACTATGATGAATACCACACGAATAAAGATAATATCTACAGAATTTCAGTGGAGACGGTCACACCTAATGGCACATTCCACATGGCAGAAACACCCGCATTAGTTGCACCAACTGTACAGGAAAATTTCCCGGAAATAGATAAGATAACTCGTATTTTCTTTTCCTCCAACGACATGGTATCCTATGATGAAAAGAAATTCTATGAAGATGAAATCGTATTTGCAGATAAGGATTTCTTTGAAATGTTCACGTACGAAACGATCAATGGAAATCCTGCAAAATTTCTTAAGGATAAAAATACAATAGTAATTACTAATCATATGGCAGAGAAATATTTTGGGAAAGAAAATCCAATAGGTAAGATTGTCATACTCAACAATAAACTGAATATGGAAGTTGTGGGTGTGATTGAAAATGTCCCTGTAAATTCGCACTTCACCTTCGATATGGCTGCGACCTATGAAACCCTGGAAGATACTCCGGTAGGAAATTATCTTGATCAATGGGGCGCGACCTTTGGTTCCTATACCTATATTATGCTGCATCAGGGAATTGATGTTCAAGAGCTTGAAAACAAGATCAATACATTTTTTCTTCAAGTGCTGCCTTTGGTCGAAGGAGTGACACAAAAAGGGATTATGCAGCCCCTTACTTCCATACATCTGCATTCTCATCTCTCCGGCGAAATAAATCCGGGCAGCTCGCTTACATACATTCTTGTACTCGGCTCAATCTCCCTCTTTATTTTGATCCTTGCATGTATAAATTTTGTGAACCTTACCACTGCACGAGCGGTTAAACGTGCTAGAGAAATCGGTGTTCGAAAGGTTTTCGGTGCCATGAAGCGGCAGCTGGTGCGTCAATTCCTCTGCGAATCGGTTGTACTCACCTTTGTTGCACTATGTCTTGCATTTGTATTTGTTGAACTCCTTAAACCCGCTTTTTCTGACTTAATCGGCGCACAGCTCCTATACGACACTTTCAGTAGTGCCTGGATTTTTTTGACTGTCCTCATTTCCACCCTATCGATCGGGTTGCTGGCTGGTTTATATCCTGCCTTTGTCCTCACTCACTATAAGACAGTATATGTGATAAAGGGTAACGAAACGATGCTTATGGGTAAAAAGGGATCCAATATTTTAAGAAAAGGACTTGTCCTTTTTCAATTCTCAATATCCATTATTTTGATCATTTTCACCCTGACGATCAATCGGCAAGTTCATTATATGCGTGGATTCGATATGGGATTCGAAAAAGATCAAACCATTATTCTGAAAACCCCGAACAGGATGTCGAAAAACTTTGAAACAATAAAAAATGAAATGAATTCAGTACCTGGTGTATTAAAAACTTCTACAAGTCTAGGTGTCCCAATATTTGATAGAGGATTTGGCACGAATCTCGTTCCTGACACACAACACGAGGATAATGCATTTATGGTGTCTGTAAAAATGATCGATTTTGATTTCCTGGATTTATATAATCTTGATCTGATTGCAGGACAAAGACTGTCTGACCTGCAAGGAGCTGATTACCGGGCTGTAACCATTGTCAACGAAACAACGGTGAAAAAACTTGGATTCGCAAGTCCGGAAGAAGCACTTGGGCATGCCTATACGATCGGGCTTAGTGATGGAGTGAAGAGATTCGAGCCCGAAATCATCGGAGTGGTCAAAGATTTTCATTTTAATTCCCTTCATGATGAAGTTTCTCCTCTCCTTTTCATGTACTGGCCGTATTTATTTGAAGAAATTTCCCTTCGTGTCAGCC
>JGI10211J34971_10003892_pt1 | contig 11900 bp, 6 predicted proteins | sample Etolagsediment_FD_34971 | JGI IMG/M metagenome (IMG submission 34971)
GCCTGGGGTAGAGCCGTACGTAGTCCCGTCCCGCCGAGCGGGACGGCTGGGGTCCGCCTCGAGCGGAGGGATTGGAATGGGACGGAATGGGACGAATGGGACACATAGGACGCATAGAGCAGGCCGCCTAAAGGCGGTACGACGTACAACGGAGCCTCTTTCATGAAAGCACTCACTGCCATCGCCGCCATCGTCATCGCGGCTCCTTGCGCCTTCTCCGCCCCGCAGCCGGTTACGGCCGAGCAAGAAGGTACACAGATCAACATCGCTGTCGACGGCAAACCCTTCACCGTCTACCGGTTCGATCAAAAGCTCAAAAAGCCCTACCTGTGGCCCGTGCTCGGCCCGCGCTCGGGGAAATCGGTCACGGTCGAGTCCGTGCCCGACCAGTACCCGCACCACAACTCGATCTGGCTCGGATGCGACCGGGTGAACGGCGGCAACTTCTGGCAGCCGCACGGTGACCTCTCGACCGGCCACGTGAAATCGACGGGTGCGAAGATCGCAAAGGGAGAAGGCGACAGCGTTGTCATCACCGACGAGTGCATCTGGCAAAAGCCGGGGATGGACGCCGTCATCCGCGACACGCGCCGCATCACGATCAGCGCACCTTCCGCAGACCTGCGGTTCCTGGATTTCGAGCTGGAAATGCACATGCTCACTGATGTCATCATCCAGAAGACAAATCACTCGCTGTTCTCGGTTCGCATGATGCCCGACCTGTCCGCCAAGGAGGGCGGCACGCTTGTAAACGCCCGGGGCGACGTAGGCGAAAAAGCCACGTTCGGTGTGGCCACGCCCTGGTGCGCGTTTCATGGGACGCGTGACGGTGTGACCGAGGGCGTCGCGTTCTTCCAGAGCCCCACCAACCCGTGGTATCCCAGTCCATGGTTTACGCGCGACTACGGCTTCATGTCTCCTACGCCCATGTACTGGCCCGAGAACGACAAGGACACCCGCTTCGCCAAGGGCGACAGCCTGATCCTCCGCTATCGCGTCGTCGTGCACGGCGGAACAACCGACGAAGCGAAGACGGCAGCGTTGTTCGCGGACTACGCAAAGGACGCGGCCGGCATCCTGTGCAAGATCCCTGACGACGTGCTGGAGGGTGTCATCGCCTACTCGTTCGGGGGATCCCGCAACGCTGTCAGCCGGGTCGATGCCATCATTCGCCGGACGCCGCCTGCGATGTACGAGACGATCGAAGCCCAGTTGCTCCCCATCCTCGACAACCCCAAGGCTACGGTCGACGCCAAACGCTTTGTGTTCCGCAAACTCGCCCGTATCGGCACGAACGCCTCCCTGCCCGTGCTCGTTCCTCTACTCAAAGACGCCCAGTTTGCGGAATACGCACGCTTCGCCTTGACCCAGATCGGCACGGACAAGGCCCTCGCGGCGCTGCGCGACGCGGCTCCTGCGGCCGACAGACAACTCAAACTCGGCCTGATCGAGTCATTCGGTCTGCGGGCCGACGCCCGGGCGTTGCCGCTGCTCAGCGAGTTCGCACGTGGGAACGACTCCGACCTGGCGCAAGCAGCTACCGAGTCGCTGGGGAGGATAGGGTCGGCCGAGGCGTTGGCAGCCTTGGAGAGTGCACAAACCGCGGGCACGTTGGCTGCGGCTTCCGCAGCCGCGCGCCTCGCATGTGCCGAGCGCATGACCGAAGCTGGACAAGGGACCGAAGCCGCCGAAACGTACAAGAAGCTCCTGGCCCCCGGCAACGCCAAACACGTACGGACGGCAGCGGCTGTGGGCTTGGCCCGGTCCGCCGGGAAGGAAGCGCTGCCCACGGTCACCGCGTTGCTGGCAGACAAAGACCCGGTTCTTCGTGAAGCAGGGATATCCTGCGTGAACGCCATGCCCGCGGATCCCGCAGTCACCGCCGGGCTCTGCAACGCCCTCGGTTCGCTGCCAGTCGAGACACAGGTGATCCTCCTGCAAGCCCTCGGACGCCGTGGTGACCGCGCCGCGGCTCCGACAGCACGCGCGCTTCTCGCAAACGAAGACGTATCTCTCCGCATGGCTGCCGCGGTTGCACTGGGTCCTTTGGGATCGGCCGACGACGTGCCTGCCTTGGTCGATTGGCTGAACCGCGAAAGCGCGGAATCCGCAACGGCCCAAAACGCGCTCGCCAAGCTCACCGGCGAGGGCATCACCCAAGCACTGATCGATGCCCTGCCCCGCGCCAAGACGTCGGCCGCACGACTGGCCTGGGTCGAGGTGATCGACTCCCGGGGCGACCCCGTGCCGGGGACGTTGCTTCTGAAACTCGCCGCTGACGACGACGCCAAGGTCTGTCGCGAGGCACTCAAGGTGTTGCCCAAACAGGGAACAGCGGAGGAGATCGCGGGCCTGATCACGCTGCTGGACAGCGACTTGGGTGACCGCACTGCGCGCGAGCCCTACGAGGTGTGCATCGCCAAGCTCTGCCAACGCCACGCCGGCGACGGCGAAGCCAGCCGTTTCTGCGTCGAGTCTCTGCCCAAAGCGCAGGCACCCGCCAAAGCGTCGCTGTACGCCGTGCTGGGCCGGCTGGCCGACGAGAGTTCTCTGCCTCTGCTCGGCCAGGCTGCCACAGACAAGAACGAAACCATCTGCGACGCGGCCGTCCGGGCTCTGACGGCCTGGCCCCGCGACTCGGCCTTCGACCCGTTGCTGGAAGTCGCGCAGTCCACCGGGAACGCAATCCACAATGTTCTGGCCCTGCGCGCCTGCCTGCGCCTCATCCAGGCGGGGCGCACAGCGCTGTCCGACGAAATCCTCGAAGCCCGCTGTGAGGCCGCGGAAGCCGCAGCCCGGCGTCCGGAAGAGAAGGCTCTGTTCAAGTACAGCGCCGTTGGTGTGCGTGTCACCGATCTGGTGGTGACGTCGAAGGGCAAGTACCTCGTCCATCGTGGCGGCATGAACGTCGGCGCCAAATGGTCGACCGACCGGGATTACACGTTCACCGAGATCCCGCCGGAAGTCCTCGGAGCAACCTACATCGAGACCGTGATGGACGACAGGTCGGCCGCGCCGGATCAGGACTTCATGACGTTCGCAGTGGAGACCCCCGTGACAGTGTACGTGGCCTACGACCATCGCTGCCGATCAGTGCCAAAGTGGCTGAGCGACTGGGCGAAGACGAAGTCCATCCTGAAGAACACTGCAAGCGGGTCTCATCTCGTCTTGTACCGCAAGGCATTCCCCGCCGGCAAGGTCGTTCTTGGCGGCGCCAAGGCCGACGGCGTAGCCGCCATGTATATCGTCTGCGTCCAACCCGGCGGGTGACACTCGTGACTTATCCGACTTATCGTTAACCGAAAAGAGGAACGCAATGACAAAAGCAACTGTTCGAAGCGGCATTGTGGGATGCGGTTTTTCCGGCTCGTTCCACTATGCAGCACTCCAGAAAGTCTACGGCACGAATGTGGAGTTCGCGGGCATTTTCGACATGTCCCCCGAGCGACGCCAGGCGTTTGCGGACGAACGCGGCATCCGCGCCTTCGACAGCCTCGATGCGCTCTTCGCCGAGGTCGACCTGGTCCACGTCTGCGTGACCGCTACCGCGCACGAGCCGGTCGCCATCGCAGCCTTGGCAGCCGACAAGTACGCCATCGTCGAGAAGCCGTTGACCGGCTATTTCGGCGACGGATCGGACGACTTCAACGGCGACACCTGTTCGAAGGAAGTGGCTCAGAAAGAGGCCCTGGCCAGCGTCAAGCGTATGATCGAAGCCGAGAAGAAGAGCAAGGGCAAAATCCTCTACGCCGAGAACTGGGTGTACGCGCCGTCTGTGCAGAAAGAGCGCGAGATCATCGAGAAGACCGGTGCCCAGATCCTGTGGATGCACGGCGAAGAGGCCCACTGCGGGTCGCACGCACACACCTACGCATACTGGAAATACTCCGGCGGAGGCGTGATGATCGGCAAAGGCTGTCACCCACTGACGGCCGCACTGTACCTGAAACGCGTCGAGGGCCGCGCCCGCAGCGGCCAACCCATCCGCCCCAAGGCCGTGACTGCGCGTGTCCACGCCATGACTCGGATGCCGGGTTTCGACGATCAGGGACACCTGCGTTCGAACTACCACGACATCGACGATTTCTCCATGATGCACGTGGTGTTCGAGGACGGTACGGTCGCCTCGATCTTCGCCTCGGACATCGTGATGGGCGGCATCCACAACTGGCTCGAGGTCACGGCGAACAACCATCGCACGGTCTGCAATATCAACCCGAACACGGCCATGCAGACGTACAACCCGCTCGACGAGAACTTCAAGGACGTGTACGTTGTGGAGAAAATCGGTACCAAGCAAGGCTGGACATGTCCGTCGCCCGACGAGGACTGGTTCACCGGGTACCCGCAGGAGATCGAAGCGTTCTACCGCACCGTCGCCTACGGTGACCCCATTGAAAGCGACAGCAGCCTGGCCGCCGACTGCATATCGACCACATACAGCGCCTATGTATCCGCCGAACGCAAGGGCGCGGAAGTCACCATCGAGTTGATCTGAGAGAGAGGAAGGAACCGGTCATGGCAGAAGAGACTACACAAGTAACGGGTGCTGAATCGTCGGAGGTCGAGTCCAATCGTCAACTGATCAAGGCTGGACGGGACAAAGGTCCGTTGGCGCTCCTGGGCGCCTTCTGTCGTCTGTCCGGTCCGGGCTGGCTGCAGAGCGCGATCACGCTGGGCGGCGGGTCACTGTCCAGCAGTCTGTACCTTGGTGTGCTGGCCGGCACGGCGCTGCTCTGGCTGCAGCCCGTGGCGATGATTATCGGTGTCATCATGCTCAGCGCCATCAGCTACGTCGTGCTGAGTACGGGGGAACGTCCTTTCCGCGCCATCAACCGGCATGTCAGCCCGGTACTGGGCTGGGGCTGGCTGATTGCCACGATGATGGCAAACATCGTCTGGAGTCTTCCGCAATTCAGCCTGGCAACGGACGCGCTCAAGCGGAATCTGTTCAGCGGCAGCCTCGGCAAGATGGCCGAAACGCCCGGCAACGTCGCATGCGTGGTCATCTGTGCTGTTGCCGCCACGATTGTGGTGTTCCTGTACGACAAGGGACAGCGCGGGGCCAAAGTGTGTGATATCATCTTGAAGGTCATGGTGGCCGTCATCGTCCTGTCTTTCTTCGGAGTTGTGATCAAGCTGAGCGCGAAGGGCGGTCTCAACTGGGGCAAGATCCTCGCCGGCTTCATTCCCAACCTGGGCATGCTCAGTTCGCCGTCAAAAGACATGATGGCGGACATCTCGCAGGTCATCCCGTCGTGCCAGGACTACTGGAAGAACATCGTCGTCTCCCAGCAGCGCGGCGTGATGGTGGCGGCCGCCGCCACCGCGGTCGGCATCAACATGACGTTCCTGCTTCCTTACTCCATGCTGCGTCGCGGTTGGGACAGGGACTTCCGTGGCATGGCCATCTTCGATCTGGCCACGGGCCTGTTCGTCCCGTTTATCCTGGTTGTGAGCTGCGTGGTCATGGTGGCCGGTGCTCAGTTCCACACGAAGCCCGTGGCAGGCTTCCTCGGCGAGGTCGACGAGGCGGGCCAGAAGATCGAGGCCAGCAAGGGACATGCGAAGACATTCAACGCCAACCTGCGCGGTCGTGCTCGCGCCGGACTCGAAGGCGAGGAGCGACTCCAAGTGGCGACGCTGGAAGTCGTTGCCAACGGCAAGGATGCCGGGGCGGCAGCCGTGGCCAAGTCCAAGATTGACGCCATACTCGCCCCGCACATCGCGGCATTGCCCGAGGTCGATAGACGACTCGCGGCCACGCTCATCACGCGTAACGCGTTCGACTTGGCCAACTCCCTGGCGCCGTTGACAGGTAAGATGTTCTCCCATTATGTCTTCGGCATTGGCGTTGTGGGCATGGCAGTGTCTTCGATCATCATCCTCATGCTGATCAACGGGTTTGTCATATGCGAGATCCTCGACAGGCCGCCGTCCGGCAAGGTCTATCTGTGGGGCTGTATGATGCCGTTGCTCGGCGTGCTCGGGCCGTTCATCTGGACCGGCAAGACCAAGTTCTGGCTCGCGGTGCCGACCTCGAACATTGCGTTTGTCTTCCTGCCCTTCGCTTATCTCGCGTTTGCCTTCCTGCTGAACAGCAAGAAACTCCTCGGCGACGCCATGCCCCGCGGCAAGAGCCGCTTCATCTGGAACATCCTTGTGTGGCCCTCGGCCCTGCTGGCCACGGTCGGCGCCATCTGGAAGCTCTGGTCGGGCCTCGGCATGCTCGGCATGCAGCTTCTGGGCGCTGCACTGATCCTGACGCTGGCCGTCCACTCCAAGCGCGGCGACGACAAAGGCGGGGCCGAGGCCTGAGGCCAGCACCGCAGTGGTGTGGCTCCGCGGTGCGCCGGGGAGCCCGCCACAACGCCGCCGTATCGTCGCCGAACCCACGGAAGTGCCCTGCCGGGCTGCCGCGCTGGACGTGGCCCGTATAGCACGGCAGCGCCGTCCGGCAACAATGAGCCGCGACAAGCTCGGTCACTCGACACAGCAGACATGCCGCCCCCGGAGAGAAGATGGACAGGCCGAACATCGTCATCATCATGACCGATCAGCAGCAGGCCGGTCTCTGTGCGCGCGAGGGATATCCGCTCGACACCACGCCGTTCCTCGACTCCCTGGCCCGCCAGGGCGCGTGGTTCAACCGCGCCTATACCGTGAACCCCACGTGCGCGCCGGCGCGTGTGAGTCTCTTCACCGGACGCTTCCCGAGTGCCACTCGCGTGCGCTGCAACCACAACCTGGCCGACGCCTTCTACGAGACAGACCTGACGGCTGTGCTCAAAGACCAGGGATACACGACCGCACTATCCGGCAAGAACCACAGCCACTTGCGCGAAGGACGCGACTTGGACTACGCCTCCCACTATGGCCACGGCGGGGGCAGTGGCGAGGGCCGCACCGACGCGGAGATGGCTTTCGACACGTGGCTCACCGGGCTCCGTCACCAGACGGCGCTCGACCCCACTCCGTTCCCCGTCGAGCTGCAGGGCCCCTGCCGCGCCGTGCGTGATGCCGAGAGTCTGATCGATTCGATCGATCGCGAGCAGCCCTTCTTTCTCTGGCTGTCGTTCGCAGAGCCCCACAACCCCTTCCAGATTCCCGAGCCTTACTACTCGATGTTCCCGCCGGACTCGATTCCGGCCCCACGGAACACCGCTGCGGACATCGCCCGGAAGAACTACCCCTGGCGCAAGAACCACCAACTGTGGCTCGACTATTTGCCAGACTATGATGCACAGACCGCGCGTGCTCCCTCGAACTACCACGGTATGCTCCGCCTGATCGATGACCAGATCAAGCGTTTTGTCGGTTTCCTCGATGACCGCGGACTCCGCGAGAACACGTTGCTCGTTTTCCTCTCGGATCACGGCGATTTCTGCGGACAGTACAACGTGATGCGCAAAGGCCCCGAGATGCCCGAGGAGCTGATTCGTATCCCGTTGTTGTTCAACGGCCCCGGCATCGTGGCCAGCGAGACGCCGCGTGACGACTTCGTCTCCCTGGTCGATGTCATGCCGACCTTGTGCGACATGCTCGGCGTAGCTTTGCCCCCCGGTGTGCAGGGACGCAGCCTGTGGCCCATGTTGACGGGTGGTGACTACCCCGAGGCCGAGTTCGAATCCGTCTACGCCGAGCACGGCTACGGGGGACTGTTTGTGAATGATGACGACGGGATCGACCCGAACGACGAGGGCGCCTACGGCAGAGGTTGCACCTACGACTGCTTGAACACATGGACCCAGTGCGGGACGTTGCGTATGCTCCGTCGCGGCCAGTGGAAACTCCTCTACGACATGATGGGGAACGGCCAGCTCTACGATTTGGCCAATGATCCCGGAGAGAAAGAGAACCTGTTCGGCAGCGCGAAGCACGCCGAGATCGAGCACAAGCTCCTGGCCGAGCTTCTCGCCTGGACACTGCGCGCGCAGGACCCCCTGCCCCATCCCCGGCACCGCTACCGTTTCAAAACGCACCCGCGCAACTACTACGCGGCATCCAATCCGACGGTCTAACCGGGCGTGTCACGCCCTCCCCGTCCGTGGTCGTTCTCACTACGTGGGAGCCCTCTGCCCTCTCCCTCATCCTCAGGGCGCGAGTGGCACGGTCAGAGCAAACGCCACGCTGTCGGGCTCGTTCTCTTCAAGCGTCACGTCGCCGCCGTGTGCTCTGGCGATCTCCCGGGCCAGGCTGAGACCGAGTCCGGTCCCGCCATCCGGCGTCCGCTCGCGCGAGTCGCTTGCACGATAGAACCGCTCGAACACGCGCGAGACTCTGTCCGTGGGAATCTGTTCGCCAGTGTTGCGTACCAGGAGCCTCGCCATACTGCCGTCCCGAATCAGTTCGACGGCCACAGCCCCCGCCGGACGGTTGTGTCGAACAGCGTTGACTACCAGGTTCTGTACGACTTGCCGGAGTAGATCCTCGTCGGCTTCCACGACCACACTCGCCGCGACCGCGTGGGACAAAGCCAGCCCCGGGGCCACGATCCGGATGTCCTCGCAGATGTCGTCCACCAACGTGCCGAGATCGAACCGTTCGCGGTTCAGTGTCAACTGCCCCGAGTCCGCGAGTGAAAGCAACAGCAGTTTCCGCGTGATTGTCTTCAGCCGCTGCACCTCCTCCAGCAAATGGCCGAGCAACGCCTGCTGGTCCGAGCCCGGTTCGGCCCGCTGGATGCCCTGTTCCAGCTCGCCTTGCAGGATTGTCAACGGCGTCTTCAGCTCGTGTGCGGCATCCGCACTGAAACGGACTGCTTGCTGGAAACTCCCTTCGAGGCGAGCCATCATCTGGTTGAACACCGTGATCAACCGTGCGAACTCCGCATCCTCTTCTGCGTGCGGAATCCGCTGACTGAGTCCCTTGGCCGTGATTCCTTCCGCCGCAACGGTCAACGCCCTCAGCGGCCGCAACGCCCTCTGTGCCAGGAGCCACGCGCCCAGTGCGATGATCCACAGTGCGGCGGGAAACGCGACCGCGAACGCGTTGCGGATTTCGCGCATGCCCGCCTGGAACTTGTCCAGCGGCACGGCCACTGCCAGCGACACGTTCGGATTCCCGGTGGTCACCACGCGCCAGACACGGCCATCAGCGTGGAGATTCGAGAAACGCGGCTCGACCAGTCGCATCGGCGGGGGAACACCTTCCGCCTCCAGCTCGCGCATCGGTGCTCCCGGCGGCCCGAAACCGGGGGGACGCATGCGACCCGGCGGCAGACGCCGGTCGGGCCGCGAATACTCACTCTCCGGTCCCGATGCCGCCGGGAACCATGTGGCAGAGAGTCCGGCAGGCCATCTGTCGGACTGGTACAACACTTCGCTCCTGGTGCCCTTCGCCATCAGAGCAACGTCCGGACTACGGGCCACACGCCTGTCGCCGAAGGTCGCCGCTTCGCGCCAGTGGTCGGAGTGGTGGTGCGAAGTCAAACACTGCAGCGCCTCCGCCCGCAGTTCCTCGTCCACACGCCGCAGATTGGCCCGATAAATCAGCACCCACGCCACAACCCCGAACGCCAGCAGCACCACCCCCGACAACAGCGCCGACAGAAGCGCAATCCGAGCCCGAAATGAGCGAGGCGTGGTCATAGGGTCAGTCCGTGCGCACGCGGTAGCCCACGCCGCGCACTGTCTCGATGATCGAGTCCTGTCCCGGCGCGGTCAGTTTCTTGCGCAGCCGTTGGATGTAGACATCGACCAGATTGGTGCCGGGATCGAAGTAGTACTCCCACACGTGCTCCAGGATCTGCGTCCGCGTATAGACGCGTCCCGGCGAGCGCATGAGGTACGTAAGCAGATTGAACTCCCGTGGCGTCAATTCGACCTGCTCGTCGCCGCTGTGCACCTCGTGCGTGATGAGGTTGACGACCACCTCACCCGCCTGCACGATGCTCAGTTCCTGTCCGGTGGAGCGACGCACCACCGCGTGCAGCCGCGCCACCAGTTCCTCCACGTAAAATGGTTTTGACACATAATCGTCCGCGCCGAGGTTCAGGCCTTCGAGCCGTTCGTTCAGGGCGTTGCGTGCCGTCAACACGATCACGGGTACCGTGTTGCGTTCATCCCGCAGTTGCCGAAGCACGCTCAACCCGTCCCGCCCCGGCAACATGATGTCCAGCACGACCGCGTCGTAGTGCTGTGTCGTCACCATGCGATACGCGTCGTTGCCGTTGCCACACACATCGACCGTGAACGCCTCCTCCTCAAGTCCCTTCCGCACGAACTCGGCGATGTGCTTTTCATCTTCTACCACAAGGATTTTCATACAACCCAATATCGCCCCCCGTGACCGGAAACTCAACGCAGGGAACATGACAATTCTGTAATGCAAGCGACGAGTGCAGAGACGCTTGCAGAACCCACAAGGCACACCGACAGCAAGAGAGACTCGCAGGAAAACGGGCCTCCTGTATGCGACAGGCGCTCCCCATCACGTCAGAGCTCGCGGCGCTTCTCTTTGCTGCCCAAGGTAGTATTGCCCGAGATGCGGACCTCGCACACGGTCCGATCACGAAGCGGTCGAACGTCTGCTCACCGACGTTGCACATTTCCATTGGGCGGGCTACGTGCTCGCAGCCCTGCAGTGTCAAGCAATCCTGCTGGAGCGCGGGCGAACCCCGGATCGTGAGGGAAACCGCCAATCGATCAACGCCCTCGATTCTCGTTTCTCGGCGGTTGTGGACAGCGGCCCCGCTATTTGGCGCGTCCGCGACATCAGTCGGTGCCCGGGGCAACCGAGAGTTGTGTGATCAGTGACCGGGCAAGCAGAAAAATGCAAAAAAAGGCAGAAATCCACCAAAGGAATCACCAATCCCGAAGTCCAATACCACAAGACACCAATCACGGCTAGATGACTTGCGAAAGGCGCACGTCAGTGCATAGTCGAGGCCGTGCAAGGAACTGTTTCGGGAAGGACCGTGCTCCGATGACTGGATTTCGCCAACATAGCGGTGTGGCGTCTCGGCTTCTGGTTGGGTTGCTCGCGTGCGCGCTTCACGCCGTGGCTGCCGACTACGGTGAGGGCTTTGAGCTGTTGCGCAAGCTCGGACTGCCGGACAGTGCCGGGGGGACGTACGTGCGACTGACGATTCACCAATACGTGTCGCCTCAGTCTCGCTCGGGCCGATTCGTGCAACACGACGATGAACTCCAGGGGAACGCGTGGCTGTTACCCGGCGAAGAGGACGGCGTGGTCCGCGTGATCCCCGCCCGAAACCCCTCCGTTGTCCGCGTACGCAAGCAGGACCCGAAGAGTGGGGACAAAGGGGGTGGGGACACGGTTCCCGACGCGGAAGAGCCGGCAACTCCCGACACGGCGGACGCGGTCGGCACATGGTCCAAGGTCGATCCGAAGAAGGACGCGGATGCGCTCACAGCCAAGCTGCGCAAGATACTCGATACCCCCGCTGATGAGCGCATGTACAACGACATGGGGAACGTGTCGCACGCGCTTTTCTCTGCCGCCCATCTGCACCGGAACGGCTTGACCGAGCAGGCCAACGAGATCGTGGCACTCCTGTTCCAGCTCGTGCTCGACTCGCGCACCGTGCTGATGCAAGCTTACGATTCGCTGGCCAACAGGGCGTACATGCAGACGTACCACCGTTTCGGGAAAGACCGAGACTGGAAACGCTACCAGGCGGGCGTGAAGGACGTGCTGCGACGCTTCGGCCCCGGTTGGCAGGCCCGGGCGGCAGCAGAACGCCTGCTCCCTGCGATCTCTGCACGCGTCGAAGGTGACATCCCGGCGATAGAAGGCGAGGGTTTGACGGTGGAGGACAGTGCATTGGCGGCTGCGTTGGTGACCGAGGACATGCTGTCCGAAACCGCTGACCTTGTCCATGGGGCCGGATTGTGGCTCCTGCTCCCGCCGCAGGCTGTCGCCGTGAAGCCGACACT
>JGI10211J34971_10003895_pt1 | contig 11899 bp, 4 predicted proteins | sample Etolagsediment_FD_34971 | JGI IMG/M metagenome (IMG submission 34971)
AATAAATCCCTATTTAATTACAATTTTCTTGATGATTACTCCTTCATCAGACATCAGTCTAAGGTAGTAAATGCCGCTGGCATAATTACCAATTTCGATTTGCTGGCTGGTGAAGCCGTTCAGATGGCCGATTTCTTTACGGTAAACTTCACTGCCCTGATAGTTGAGCAACCTGTATTCAACAGATTCTGAAGCTCCGGAAAGGTTTATATTCAGAATGGTTGAAGCAGGATTCGGAAATACCGAAAGTGTGAGTTCATCGTTGTATTCAGAAATGCCTGTGCAAGGATCGAAAGTGATGGATATTTCAGATTCGCCTTCGCAGTCGTTGGCATTGGTTACAACAACACTGTATGTTATAACGTCCATTCCAACACCGCTTGAGTCAACTTCGATGGTTGGTGTGGTATAGCCGCCCGGAGTCCATAAATAACTTGTAGCTCCTGCTGTGGTAGCATCAAGTGTAATGGATTGGTTAGCGCAGATGGTTACATCATCGCCCAAATCCACAACTGGCGCAGGCATAACAACAAGTGTATATTCATCAGACATTACAGTAACCCCATCATCAATAGTAAGTGTGTAAGTTGTAGTTACTGATGGTGTTGCAATAGGGTTCATGATGTTAGGATCACTGAGTGATTCCGCCGGACTCCAAACGCAATCATAATTTCCTGATCCACCGGAAACCTGAGCAATTAGCATGGCTGACATGCCTTCGCACATTTGCTCAGGGTTTGAGGTAATGGTGCATGCCAGGTCTCCCAATGCTTCAAATGAGGCTGCCCAACCCAATTTTGTTACGGAATAATCTGAAACGAAATGGAAGGTCAATGCACCACTCTCATGTGTTGAGGTAATGGTTCCGGGGCCTGTGGTTCCATTGAAAGGACTTCCGGCAACTTCGGGTGAACCGGTATCGGGGCCATCATGAACATAAAGGTAGTCGTAGTTACTTTCTGTTTCGTATTCCTGGAATTCGAATTTCATTTTCTGTCCTGTTACCGGTGGCTCAAAGGTCAATACAAGATCTTCATCACTCTCATAGTTTTCATCAGCACCGCCGGTATCATAAAACATACCGTTAGCTGCTGTTACTGTGCCATCACTCATCAAGTATTCGGGTCCACCGGTGGTAAACATCCATACCGGGCAATCTTCGGCCTGACCATTGGCGTTTTTCGGTGTAACTTTCCAGTAATATGTGGTGTTGGGGATCAACTCGGGATCGTAGGTACTTTGGCCAACAGTTTCAACAAATGGTGGGGGATTGGTAACCCCGAAATATACATCAAATTCAACGGCATCGTATGATGACCAGTCGAGTATGGTGGCTACCCCAACATTTTGTGCGCCATCTTCGGGCAAAGGATCGGAAGCACATTCAGGTACACCGGAAATATTGTAGCAGCTTACAGCGGCTTCCCATCCGGCTTTTGTAACCGAACCATCAGAGGTAAATTTAAAGGTAATGGCACCTTCACTATTTAATGCAATTAAGGTTCCGGGACTGGAAGTGCCACTAAAAGGGCTTCCGGTAAACTGCTCTGCCGATGTATTAGGGCCATTGTAAATATAAAGATAATCGTAGTTGTTTTCCACATCGAAGGATGTAAATTCCACCATGATCATATCTTCACTTGAACCGGGGAGGAAGGTCATGGTTAGGTCTTCACTGTTGCCATATTCACCGCCAGGGCCGCCTGAATCATAGAAATATCCAACACAGGTCGTAATCGTCTCGTTCGACATATTGAATTCGGGGATCAGGCCAATGACTACCTGTAAGGTTTGGGCAGCCGTATAAAGTCCTTCAGGTCCTGCGGTGGCATCTAAATCAACATCAACAGGGTAGCCAATTGGTGCAGAGGCATCAGCGCTTACCTGAATTTCAATTTCTTCTGATTCGCCTGCAGCAACTGCAGGAACATTCAGGGTTGCTGTGTTTATAGTCAATAGAGGATCACCGGAGGCAACTGAAATATCTACATTCGAAACATCGCTATTACCGGTATTGCTTACACTTAATTTTACCAAACCAGTTTCACCCGGATCGAGAATACCATCTCCGTTGCCTGATTGAGAATCGTCTATAATAAAGGCATCAGCAATTTCAATTACAGGAGCCTGAACAGTAATAAACAGATTTGAGGTCCATGTATCACTTCCATCCGTAATTTCCAGGATGAATTGTGCTTTGTGCTGATTGGGAACAAAATTATCGATCGAAAAGCTGTATGCGTCATCAACGGTAGATGTTTCACCGTTTACGATTGAACCAAAGCTTTGTGAGGCGCCGCTTGTCAGGGTGACATATTCGTCAGTTCCTGTTACTGTAGCAGTAACATTGGCTGAAGGGTCTGCACCCACATTTTCAAGGGTTACGTTCAGGCTGATATTTTCGCTGTAATCAGCAAGGCCATTATTATTTCCAGAGGCATCATCGATTGTAAATCCTTCTAATACTACATACGGGCCTTCGAGTGCAGCAGCAGGAACCTGCATCATGTAAGGAATATATTGTGGCTTGGTTACCACAATGTCAACCATCCCTGATGATAGAATTGGTTCCAGCGGAACTTCAACTTCACCGGTATCGTCAACAAGTGCCGATCCGTGAAGTACACCATCTTTCGATATGGCAACATAAGAACCGGGTAGCGCAGATACTAGATAAGTGTCTAAGCCTATAGGAAGAATAGCCATGTGCGAAACTTCGTTATCTTCACCTTCAGTGAAATAAGGAACCAGAGAAGGGTCGCCCAATACATTATAAGCCTGCCAGTAGTAGGTAGGGTTTGAGTGCTGGGGATATCCCTGGATATCAACTTCGGTAACAGCCAGATTTCCTACAAAAACGGTGGCACCGGTGGTAACATAATCGCTGACAAAGGGCCCGTCATAGGCTCCCCAGGTAGTTTCATCGTAAGTTGGCACATAGCCATTGTTGTTTCCCTGGATGGGGAAAGCACCTACCGCCCAGTAAAAGTCTTCGAACCAATAGCTGCTTGGCGAGGAGCCAATGTAAGCAACAGAGCCTTTATTTACACCGCGTTGCCAGGTTTCACCAATACATTCACCATATCCAAAGTCAGCAGCAAGGCAGCAGTTACCAATGGCAATTGGATATTTGCCGTTATTTACGAAATTATTTACCGCACTTTGTGAAAGGTTCGGGTCGCCCCAGGAAGTTTCGCTACAGTGGGCAGTATAGTTTATCATACTTACTGCAATTCTTTCAGGATCATAGCATCCGCCATAGCTCGACAAATATGCATTAACATTTGCAAATCCATAAGAAGCATTAAAATAATTTTCAGTACCATAAAGTACGGTGGGTTGACCTACATTCGGATTCCATGTTCCATCAGAACCGGCGATAAGTGTTACATCATTTAGGTATGAAGGATCTGTAAATTCATATTTTTCATAATACAATGTTTTCGCAATTTGGGTAAGCAATTGGCCTGAAGTGGTGGCTGAAAATCTGCCATAATACATTTCAGGAAAGTAGTCGCCGTCAACACTACCATAATAAAGGTCGGTCATTTTGCCTGAGGAAGAACCTACGGTTGCAGGTATTTGAGGAGTATCACCAACGAAGAGGATGAAGCTTGGAGCAGGATCGCTGGGTGTACCTGCATTGTATTGATCGTGAACATAAGTTTGAATGGCTGAGTAAGAAGTTCCGATTTCATCTGTGTAGGCCGTAATCACATTAAATCCTTTCATGGTTTTCCACTCGATGAAAGTTTGAAGATCGTCTTCGAACATGCGGTCGGCAACGATTAAGTATTTCACCGGATAAGTTGTTAAATCGGGATGATCAGGATATCCGCTGCCACCTAAGGTGTTGAGGATGCTGTTGTGAACAGGCTCAAAATAGGGTGACCAGGTAGAAGCTTTTACATATTCAGTCAACGCTTCATCAGCATTAGTAAAGGTTAGCTCAACTTCCACATTGTTGTAAACTTTTACAACTCCTTTAACAGGATTGTAGGATACAGGAGCCACGGTGAGGCGGGCAAGACGATAACTGCGAAGAACACCAAGCACTTCAACAGAGGCGAGTTGTGGCTCGATGTAGTTGTCGGTTTGATATACTTTTTCATCATACTCAAAGGCGATTTCCGATGCATCCTGATCTTTGCGGACAGAAGGCTGAACCGGAATGATTAGTTTGTCGATGCCAAAATCGGAGAGTTTGTATTCTGTAACTGTATAATTTTTTACCTGTACAGTAACCTCGGCGCCAAATGGAATTTCAATCAATTTTTTTGAAGCCGGTAATTTTGGAGTTCCCAATTTTCCGGTTGAGAACAAGCCTGGAATTGCAATTTCGTTGAATTGTCCTTTTTTTGTTTCAACAGCAAAGGAGTTTACCCCACTAAATGAGTAGTTGAGATTGAGTTGATCCATGTTGTCGGTGGCTACCTGTACTTCGGTTGACTGGTTCCCCAGGTCGATGACATTGGCCTGAGCCATGGATTTCTGGTTGATAAACGTTGCCGTGACTGCAAAAAGCAATGCCAAAAACAGGCCTTTGCTACCGGCAAATTTCAATGTAGATTTTTTCATTGTAAATTGAAATTATGAGTTAGTAAATAGTACTTAGTATTGATTTCTTGTATGCGCAAAACTACATTATTTTGTTGAAATGGAAAGTGGATTTTCAAAGTCGGCCAGGTTTTATCAATTCCTGAAATACAACCGTCATTTGCTAATGATCAAAACATTGGCAGTATGAACAAATCATTCGGTTTATTTTCCAATACCAGCAGGGATTTGATAATTTAAGGTTTGGTGGTGCGAGGTGGTGGCTTACTATGAAGGTTTTTTTTAATGATAGGTTTGTATAATTCAAATTTTGAAATATTGAATTGCAGAGTAATTGCTTTGCCGCAGGCTTTAGCCTGTGGATAAAGGCTCTGGTAAAAGATATTTCGGGGCTTTAGCCAAGAAAAAACAGTTTACACTGATTTGTGCTATTGGTATATTGCAGGTATGATACCCTGACAGTGCGCCAGCCGGCGCACAGTTAGAGTTTAGGGTTCAAACGGAAAGCGATTCTTGTTGAAGGTATTCATCGGATGACTTTATAGGGTCATTAAAAAAAAGGCCATCCAGTTTACGCCGGATGACCTTATGATAATTATATACAAAAAAAAGTCTATTCTGCCAGGCTGCGTTTGCGGTGGTCGTACCATTTCTTGGCACCATATCCTGCGCCAAGCAAAACCAAAATTAAAACTCCGCCACCAATTGCAGCGCCTCCGCCGGGAGGCTGGTTGCCGGTTTGGCCATGTTCGCCGGGAGGTGGGGGAGGGTCACCATTTTGGGAAAATGCAGGTGAAAAAACAAATAATAATCCTAAAAATAGGACTAAGGCAATGGAGAGCTTATAATTCTTTTTCATTTGTGTTTTGTTTTGTGATTCAAAAATAGAAATTTAATTTCAACATCCTAATTAATTTTAACATTTTTCGGCTTGCTCAGGAATTTCTTAGCCCCGTATGCAGCTCCCATAAGCGTTAAAATTAATGCTCCGCCCCCGATAGGCGCACCACCACCCGGAACATTGCCACCGCTGCCATGTTGCGGTGGAGGAGGGGGGGTTCCTGAGCCTCAGCCGTTGAAACGGAGAGGCCGAAGATTATTAAGATTAAAACAACAGTTTTCATTAAGCCCAATCTGTTTTTCATAGTCTAAATTTTTATTTTATTCGACTTAATTAATAAAAACTTTGGAAACCCTGACTTGACTATCATTCATTAACCTAATAATATAATACCCGGTTTGATTATTTAAGGTTGTCTGATAGAGGCCGTTGCTGTTGATTTGCTCTGAATAGATGCGCTGACCTATCATATTGAAAACTTCGAGCATCGCCTTGCCAGGGTTTTCAATATTTATTTGGTTACCATAAGAATAAATGCCGGTTTCGAGTTTTTGAGGATCATTAACACCAACTTCACTGAATTTTAAAATGAATCTATTTAAATCATCATCAACTGAGGCAGTGAAGTTAAAGTCAGGATTGATATTCAAATCTTGGACAACACCGGTTTTAAGGTCCTCCAGATAAATGCTTCCAAAGCTTGATTCGTCAAAAGTTGAGGATATCGTATAATTGCCTGCAACACCGGCTTTAAATGAAATGGGAATGGACGGATTTGCACCTACTTCAGTAAGGAAAAGCATCGAATAATTTTTGTTGCTTTTTGCAGCGGAAAGACTTGGGGCGTCAGCATAAATGCTGTGCCATTTTATTGCACCTCCATCATCGCTGTGCCCAAATTCAATGAGTACTTCGTCAGAATATGAATTGGTATTTCCTTCAACTTTCAGTCGAATCGACTCAGATATTTCCTCTTGTGATTTCAAATGAGAAGCAATGTTTTCTACTCTGACATCATTATTAAGTGTAACATTACCTGCAGTTTCTGCCTGAACAAAGAAACCCTGTGTTGGGGGAATGTATCTTGTTACACCATTGGTGCCTTCATCACCTGAAGTTTCAGTGCTATATGTGCCGTAATTTCCTTCTGTTCCGTTCCATATCCATATGTTTTTGCCATCATTGTCTCCATCTGTTTTGAGATTGCTCATATCCCAACCACTGGAAGCCTTCCAATCTATGGCAGAACAGAAAGGATTTCCAATGAGGTTATAAGTGTTTTCTGTTACTGTAACAGGAATAACCTGTGAACCGTTTGCAAGTGTTCCTGCAAAAGATTTTGTGGTATAACCTTCAAAGGTTGGAGTGTAAGAAACAAGGTATCCCCGGCCTGTAACAAATGTTGGGGTTGCGCCAAAATCTGTTGTATTTAATGACCAGTCTGCATTTTTCAGGTTGTTCCAAACATCACCGTTAACAATTACATCCTCCGACCATTGGAAAAAATCATAGGTGGCACCTGTAGTGCTGTTAAAATCCCCTGTTACCGGGGCGAAGTTTCCATCGCAAATTTCAGGCATGGTTCCGGTATTTGGTGATGAAATAAGGTGCCATTTACTGTCGCTGGCAATTTCATGTTTTACGGTAGCAGCCACGGCATCTGTATTATGAAGAAGTGAGGCTTCGGATTCCAGAATGAGGCCGGAATTGCCGGCAGAATTCGTGAGCGTGCCGGTGACTGTGAGTAAGTTGCCGGAAGGAATAGTTAAGCTACCGGAGCTAATTAGTGTTGTTCCGTCTATGGTTAAATCCGCAGCCAAAAATGGCGAGGTTGTCCCAGCATCTATTGTAAGATTAAATAAGGAGGCGCTACTCTGAATACTAATATCTCCTGTCGTAGAACTGTTTTGACCAATAACAATAGTTCCGCCAGTGATCACTGCACTTGAATTGGTTATTTTTAAATCGCCTCCAGAACCACTATTTGCATTATTTATTTTAATTGTGCCTCCTGTCATTGAAAAGGGATTACCATTAGGAACTTGAAATGTAGCCGTATTGGCATTAATTGTTTTGTTTATAGTAATTGTTCCATCAGAAATAGTAGCTGTACCAGAAGATTTCTGTACCCATCTACCAGAAATATTCATAGCTCCACCATTAATAGTTACAATGGCTTGACTCCCATCAATGTTTAAACTATTACCTGTTGTATTACCTATATTCAAAATCCCTGCATCTACTTCTAAATTTCCATATAAAGTTAAAGAACCACTACTAGACCCTATATTTGCTATGCCTCCATTTATCCATAATCCACCAGTTGCTGGTATCTCAAAATTGCCTGTAGAAATATTAATTTCAACATTTGAATTAAGTTTGAACGTCCCATTATATATGGTGAGAAATGATGTAGAAGTAGAAAAATTTGTTGCGGCAACCTCAAGAATATTTTGATTTGATGTCCCCATATTAAGGATAATGTTGTTAAACCTTGTTGTGCTACCTGATCCACTGATAGTTTGATTTCCAACTTTGTTAAATGTCACGTTACACAAAAGTGTCGTGCCACCCCTCGACATATCAAGAATGTTATTGTTGGATATGTTGCCCCCAATAATCATATCATGAGTAGTTGTGGTTGCACTTTGTGTAATAAAAACGGCTCCATTTGCCACAGATAAATCGCCTGATATTGTTACTGTTCGGGGAGTGCCATCAAAAGTCAATGTTCCACTTGTTCCTTGTCCAATTGTAAGTGAGGCTATTGAAATATTCTGATCAATGGTAACAGTATGTCCATCAGATATAATTATATTATCATTTGATCCCGGGGTTCCCGATGGAGTCCATGTTATAGCACTCCAATCTCCAGAGTTACTACTATAATAATCAGTCTGCCCCCATCCTAAAACCCCAATAATAATTGAAAAAATTAGTGTAAATAATGTACGTTTCATAATATTTCCTTTCTGTTTGTTATATTCTTTTAATCCTTTTATTCTATACAGTATCACTTTGTGATAAATACTTTTTGGCTTGTTACACTTCCGTCCATAACAAGTTTCACGATGTACCAGCCGTTTTGAGCATTGATGTTGATGGCTTGTGATGCTGCGTTTATGAAATCATACCCGGCAATTTTTTGCCCGGTGAGGTTGTAGATAACAAGCTGTGCTTTTCCTTCGGTTTCAAAATAGACGGTGTTGCCAAATGAGTAGATTGTATTTCTAGTGGCTGTCGGATCTTCGATACCTACCGAAGATTTGAAATGCAGGTAAAACCGGTTTTCGATGGTTGTGCCATCAGGCACTGTGAAGCTGTATTGGGCTGTTTCTCCCATAAGCGTGAAAGTATTGTTGAGCCTGTCTTCCAGTTTTACAGAGATATTTTCAAAATTATCCATTAATCCGTTACCAAAAATGTATGTCCCCGGTTTGTTGGCTTCGAGGGTGATGGGAACTATTACGTTTTCGCCGGAAGGAGCAAGTGCCTGGATTGCAAAATCGCCGGCTTCACCGCTTACAAGTTTTGAATAAAGGGTAATATGAGAATTTCCTTTCCGCTTGATAGCGTCAAATCCTTTATCGAGCCCGTCTGTGGCTCCTGATATAAATCCAATCATGGTTTCATTATAATCGCCATCAGGGCCGGATATAGTAAGGTAAAATCTGCTGTTGTTGTCCTCATTTGTAGATTTATAAAAATCCGAATTTCCATTTTTGCGCATATTGGCATTAAATGCGAATGAGGTAGCATTGGTTTCTGCCTTTATCATAAATGCCTGACCCGGATTTAAGTAATATTCGCTGGAGGCATTGTTGATAGCTGCATAATCCCCAATTTCGTCATCCCAGCAATAAATTGCAGAATAGCCACCTGTGGCATAAATGGCACTGTTTGCATCTATCAGGTTATTGGTTGTTTGTGCAGCTGAATTGGCTGCCAGTTTCGAAGCAAATGGATTCCCAATCAGATTCCAACCCGCCCCAAAGTCTGGGGTAACGGTAAGGTTGATGGATTGATCGGTTACAGTGATTTCACCCATAAAGTTTTTGGTGACATCCCCTGAGGAATTGGAATAAAGATAGCCTTTGCCAACTGTAAAAGTTGATCCAAATGTGGGGCTCCATGTTGTTGCATCTTGTTTTATATTGTCCCAGATATTGTTGGTTTCGTTCCATTTGTAAAAATCGATGGCACTTTGACTGGCCACTGTTTGGGAAACGTCAATAAACTCTGGGCTGATATCCTGCGCGGCCATGGGTGAAGCGATGTAATGATAGTAAGTTTGACTAAGGTGACGCTCAACGGTGGCTTCAACGCCGGCAGTATTGTGAATTAATGAACCTGTTCCGGTGGCATCAGATTCGATGACCAGACCGGTAGTTCCAGAGGAATTGGTGAGGGTGCCGTTTACAGTTAGAGACTCTATTACCGGAATTGATAATGAAGCTCCATTTTCAATTAGTAGGTCTTTACATACGGCATCTGAGTTTATAGCCGGTGACTGTGATGTTGTGGTAGGAATCCCGACATTACTGCTTTCGGCAGGAACTCCGTTGTCCCAATTGCTTTCTGTTTCCCAAAGAGTTCCTACACTTCTCCAAACCGTGCCATGAAAGCCCGGTAATGCATCAACAGCATCTGTAACAGGGGAAAATGTCCACTCAGATACATTGTAGGTAGCAGAGGCCTGGTTAATGGAAAGATTGCGCTTCATCTGCTTGTTTTCAAAAGTTCCGGTACCGTCACTTTGCACGGCATCATCAACAATATCTCCGTTGTTTTTAAGGATTGTTCCGTCGCCACCTTTTCCATTCCATGAAGTTCCTGACCATTCGGCAGTATAATCAGGAGTTATTGTCTGGTTCGTGTTATCCGCATTTCCACAAATTTTAGTTTCTCCCGGAGCAATGGTTCCAGATAATGTCCAGGTAAATGAAACTGATCCGCCTTGTATATTTTCGAGTGTCCAACCTGTTAAATCCACGGTTGAGCTGCCGGCATTGTATATTTCAGCATAGCGATCCGCGCTATAATTAGTTGCAGGGTCACAGTTTCTGGCTATGTAAACCAGCACAGCGTCATCGGTACTTGCACTTGCTGTAAGCACCGTACCATCGGTTTTATAATCAATGTATGATCCTGAATTGGCGTAGGGCCAAATGGCAAAATTGTAAGTTGTACCCGCATCTAAACCTGTAAACACTGCTTCCCCTCCTGATCCATGCGTAATGTTTTTAATTAAAGTAGCATCATCTTCGGGAGTGCCATCGTTGGGGCTAGCAGGTGTGTCGGGATTAATAGCAGCTTTTATGAGATAGGCATCCGGTATTTGGCCTTCGGTTGCATCCGTCCAGTTGATCGTAATTTGTGAGGATGAATTTGCTGAGGCGCCAAAAAAAGTGGGATGGTTTGTGGGCTCAGTTGCTAAGGTTGTGGCATTCGCTGTTAAGCCTGTAGAATAATCATCGGTTGCATGATAGGACCATGCCATATAATAATAAGTCTGATCCGGGCTCAGTCCGGTGTGGTTAAAAGGCGATGTAATGCCATTGTATAGCATTGTTCCTCCTGCGAATGTTTCTCCACTAATTGGGGGGTCTCCAGCTGGCGTATCGAAATTACCTGTAGAATTAAAAACAATCACAACATTATCTGTGGCTGTGTTGGTAGTATATGTGAGATCAATCTGTGAAGCACTTGCCGTGGTGGCTGCAAAGGAAGCCGGGTTTTCGGGCCCTGAACTAGGGTTTGCTGTAATTATAACATCATCTATGTATACCGTACCGCTGGTTCTGTAAAATTGAATTCTGATATTGTCGCTTGCTTCATTTACTTCCACTGAGAATTCACTGAAGGTATTTTGAGACAGAGATAATGTGCTTCCTACTTGTGTAAATGTACTACCATCAATCGATACCCTAACTTGTAAAGCTGGTCCTGTTCCGGTGGTCGATTTTGCTGCCCATAATGTAACAGTACCAACTCCTCCTGTCGCAATAATTGGTGTCGTAATCTCAGAACCTGTGGCACTCCTTAATTGGCAAGAATACGAACCCGAATGCTTAACAGTTCCACGAATAAATTCAGTGCCAATCCATGTTCCTGATCCAAGTACTGCGGTACCAGTGGTATAGGAAGTGGGCATTCCAGATTCAAATCCTTCTGTAAGAATCTGTCCCCAAACATTCCCTACCAATAACAGTAAAACAATAAGTGTGGTGCTTAATCGTAAAAAGTGCTTCATAAACGTATTTTTTTAGGTTGCTTGTTTTTGTACATACCATTGCTCATAATATCCTGCCGGTTGAGCCTGCGAAAAAAATTGCCCGCAAAGCAGGCTGACGATAAGAATGGGATAGCAGAAATGTTTCTTCATTTGCTGATTTTGTGGCAACAAATGTAGGAAATCACATTTATTATGGTGTTGTGTTTATGTTAAGAAATCATTAATCAACTGCAATTTAAAGGCTTTTTAAATAAATAGCTTGTTGC
>JGI10211J34971_10003896_pt1 | contig 11898 bp, 8 predicted proteins | sample Etolagsediment_FD_34971 | JGI IMG/M metagenome (IMG submission 34971)
GACGAAATATTGCTCATTATGACCGTTCTTGCGCTCGACATGCCTCTGCCGTACCTGCCCATACACATTTTGTGGATAAATCTGATGACAGACAGTCTTCCGGCTCTTGCTTTGGGCACCGAAAAAGCAGAGCCGGATATTATGAAAAAACCCCCACGCAAACCGGGAGAATCCATTCTGGCAGGTGAGTGGGGGAGTCTTGTGTTCGCTTCCGTGCTCGCTTTCTCATTCGCTTTCCTTCTATTCCTATACTTACTAAGTATAGGCAAGCCGCTCGTCGAAGCGAGGTCTGTGACGCTTATGATGGCAATTACATTTGAGCTTTTGCTGGCGCACAATGTTCGTTCCAGAAGGCCACTTCTGCAAATTGGACTCTTCTCTAACAAATGGATTTTGTGGGCCACAGCCATTCCATTCGCTTTGCAATTTGTACTCCTTTACACGCCGCTTGCCGGTCTATTCCATCTGGTTCCAATTTCATTTATAGATTGGATGATGGCAATTGGCATAGCAGTATCAGGATTTGCTTTGTTCGAAGTAGTTAAACACTTTCAGCACAGTAAATTAGGAGTTAACGATAAAGTTTTGTAGGGATACACATTGTTACATTGTCAGTCCTATTTACCGCTTTCGAAATTGTGACATTGAGTCTGCAAAGGAAATGAATCATTGACACATTGTCGCGCAAGCAATTCGTATTTGTTCTGCTTTGCAGACAATGTGGCAATGTGGCAATGATTAAATCTCAAAACATATTAAAGCTCAAAAGTTCCCAAGTTACACAAAGACTGACAATGCAAAAAATAAATTAATACTGCCTATACGGCTCGTAGTTCTCCTGCTCGATTCTCAATCTATCAAGTCCGCGGAGTGATGGCCTTACAAAGTTTTCTGTTTGAAGGGCATTACGATCGTAGTAAGTGTTTAGAAGATCAATTCTCTTTTTTAGAATGTCCAGATTCATGTAAGTCTTAACTGTGCTTCTGTTGATTCTTGTTTCTGCTTCCATTTGAAGTTTCTTTTCAAGCATGGACTCACAAAGTTCATAGAATCCCGGAAGATACCTGGCACGTTTAAGAATTGCGGGACACATACCTGTGAGTATGTATCCGTCTAGCAAATTCTGATCTAATTCGTTAAGGTCGTTGTAATTCAGCCCTTCAGCCGGCGCAGATCCGTGAGAAGCGTCAATGAGTGACTGAACATATTCCGGAACCAAATATGGTTCGTATGTGGAAGGATCACCAATATCCAGATCCATGAGACCCGGTACACCCATAATCTGAAGTTCATGATAAACATCTACTGCATCCCAGTAACGTCGCTGTACACGAACAGCACGCCTTCGTGCTTCATTTACAGTATCACCAGATGTTATTGAGAAATTGCTAAGTCCGACGTAGTCGGAAGAAACTACTGCCGAAACCACAGTCATTGTCATGGCGTTTGTAAGTAGTACGGCGGTGAGAATCATAACAATTCCTTTGCGTGTTGCATTTGTTTTCATGATTTATGTTGGTATTTCACTTATATTATACCAAAAATTACCTCGCGAGGCAATATATACGCAAATTTATATGAATTTGATCTTTTTACAGATGAATTTCTGAAAGATAAACAGCAATCCCACAAGGATAGGAGTTCCGGCTAAAAGAAGAAAAGCAATCGGATGAACGTAAAGCTTGAAAAAATAGGTCATGAATCCTGCTATCAGAATGAATGCAAAGCCGCCGATTACCGGGCGTTTCCATGAGATAATAAGAGCAATAATTAGCACATATGCGGGAGCCAGATTAATTAGAAATCCGATTATTTCTTTCCAAAGAGGATCCGGAGTTCCAAATGCGTCCAGTGCAAAAAGGCTTAAGAAGAGTATGAATAGAATTACCAGAATGCGGGGGATCCAAAGGTATTTACTTCGTAAGGGCATGGTGGGGACATTATAACAAGGAATTCGAAATTTTTAATACAAATTCCAGAACAATGGGCAGTTTCTTGGTTCCATCGTCGTCACAGTAATGACCCTTCTCATGTTCAATGATGATTTCCGAGCCGAGTTTTTCTCTAAAATCATCCGCGTTATCAAGCGGAACAAACGGATCATTATCTGAAAATATTGCAATGCTTTTGCCCAAATGAGATCGAACTTTTTCCAAGTCAATCGACTCTGTCATCCAATGTTTTTCTGTTTCCGGAGCATTTGGATCATCTTCCAGACCTGTAAGCCGTTTAAAAAAACCGCCGACAAAAACCGCACCGCCGACTTTTAAATCATTGCTCAGAGACTCAAGATATCTGGCAATGGTCTGGCAACCCATGCTGTGTCCGATGAAAAAGGATTGTTCATCCGGAACTCCTACAGTTTCTGCCAGCTTTGGAACCCAATTTTGAATTCGTGGATTGTCCGTATCCGGTAGCTTAGGTGCGTGAACTTCAAATCCCTTTGCCTCAAGTTCATTCTTAAGCCAAGGAAACCAACAATTTTCCGGATAACTGGCCCAGCCGTGAACTATGAATGCTCTTTTCATAATTATTATGGGAGAACAACAACTACTTTATCTCTTTGACGATTAACTTTCCACACCTATAATTCATTTCGGTAAATAACTCATTCAATAATCTGTTATTACATTTCGCGGAGAGGTGCCAGAGTGGTCGAATGGGACACACTGCTAATGTGTTGACCGGGCAACCGGTCCGAGGGTTCGAATCCCTCCCTCTCCGCCATTCGATAAACTCATGGCAAACCATAATATGGATACCCACATCCCCGTCATGCTCGGCACGGTCTTGGATGTTCTTTCCACAAAAAAAGGGGAAAAAGTACTTGATGTTACATTGGGGCTTGGTGGCCACAGCGTTGAATTCCTGAAAGCCATCGGATCATCCGGAAAATTGATCGGGCTGGATGCAGATGAGAAAAATCTGGAAGAAGCAAGAAAGAATCTTTCTGCGATTTCCATGAATTTCGAACTGCATCACAGCAATTTTTCCAGGCTATCTGAGCTTGAGTTACCTCAGGTTGATATTCTATTTGCAGATTTGGGACTCAGCTCTCCTCATTTGGATGACCCCGGCAGGGGATTCACATTCAGGGAAGATACGCCATTGGATCTTAGATTCGATCAATCTCGCGGAATCACCGGAGCTAACCTAATCAAGCAATCGTCCGAACAAGATCTTTTCTTAATCTTTAAAAAATACGGCGAACTGGAGCAAGCGCGAAAGCTGGCAAAGGCCATAAAGGCAACGCATATAGACACCACAGGTGATCTAAGAGCGTGTACGGAGGCCGTTTGCGGTCATCGCGCTGTCCAAGCTCTGCCTCAAGTTTTTCAGGCATTACGTATTGCGGTTAATGACGAGATTGGAGCACTTGAATCTTTACTAAAATACGGACCAACTCTGCTAAAGCCAGGAGGAAGAATGGGCATAATAACATTCCATTCATTGGAAGATCGCCCGGTCAAACAGAAATTTCGGGAGCTCTCGACATCCGAAAAAGATGAAGTGACCGGGGCTGTGAGCAAAGAAGCGGATTTTGAACTGCTTACAAAAAAGCCGCTTTTGCCAAGTGAAGAGGAGTTGGAGGAAAACTCGAGAGCAAGAAGTGCGAAGTTTAGAGCAATTAGGAAGAATTCCTAAGATACAAGAACCAAGAACCAATTAATTTTCTTTTGGATATTTTATCTTGGTTCTTAGAATTTTCTAAGGTTCTTGTTATACTTATAACTACCTTGTCACCCCAATCACGTCAGTCGGCAATTCCCAGGTACTCTTCTCTTGGAAGAATGGTGAATCAAAGCACCATGCTCCTCATGTTTTCCATTGGTTCACTAATTTTGATCCTCGCGTTGCTCATTCTTTTTCATCAAAACGCAAACGCGACGAAGGGATACATGCTTCGAACTCTTGAACGAGAAAGATCCAGACTTCTTCTGGAAGAAGAGGCAATAAAAATGGAAATGGCAGAGGAACAGTCACTAGAAACACTGGAGGATAATCCCCAAATAGATGCAATGGCGCCTGCAACAAAGGTAGAATATACGAATGAATATCCGACTTTGGCTAAGAAATACAAGCAATAGTAGGTCATTGTCAATAAGAGTAATTAATGGTATAATATATTTATAAAATCAAAAATATATACCAATTTCGACATTGCAAGATTTGCAGCTGTAGCCTGCATGGCATTTGTATTCTGCATACTTCTAAATAGAGTAGAAGCGCAGTATCAGGAATGTGTTGGTAAGAAATACGGGATGCCCGGATGCCCCGAAGAGGTAACTGAGGAGCGTCCATTTGTTCAGTCGGATTGTGGAGATGGCATAATTGACGGAAATGAAGAGTGTGATCTTGGAAGATTTAACGGTATGACCAACTGTTCAGAGGATTGCACACTTCTATTTTGCGGCGACGGAGTAATCACTCCGATGCTGGGTGAAGAGTGTGAACCTACGACAGAAAAGTTTTACGCGTTGGATCCGCAGACCGGTCAGATAGTGATAGAAACACGTTTTTCCACAGCTCTATGCGGAATCATTTGCGATCCGCCAACATGCTTTGAAGACGGTACATGCAGTGGGGGATGCAAGCAGAGTATGCTAAATACATGCACAGGTGATGAGACTGCGGTTCTTGCGGAAGTCATAGTGTATGCAAAGGACGAGCCGGTCGAAGAGACCGCAATTAAAGAAGCAGAGCCGGAATCAGAAGAAGTTCACACAGCTGCTCCGGTTGAAGTGGCTCAGACAGAAGAATTTTGCGGAAATGGCACAAGAGAAGCAGGAGAAGAATGTGATGATGGAAACTTCAACAACTACGATGAATGTCCGAACACATGTATTTTACCTGTTTGCGGAAACGGTTTTCGTGAAGGGAAAGAAGAATGTGATGATGGAAATGATGCGGATGAAGATAAGTGCTCAAACGAATGTACCAAAAATATTTGCGGAGACGGAATTCTTCAACCCGGAGAAGATTGCGATGATGGCGAAGCCAATGCAAACGAACCCGGAAACTGCAGATTAAATTGTAAATCTCCTGTATGCGGTGATGAAATAATTGATCCCGAAGAGGAATGTGACAATGGTGAAGAAAATTCGGACACTCTGCCGGATGCTTGTCGCCTCACGTGCTTACTCGCAGCCTGCGGCGACATGATAGTAGATACGGGTGAGGAGTGTGATGATGGAAACGATGATGGAACCGACGAGTGTACAAACAGTTGTAGATTTCCCCGTTGTGGTGACGGATATGTTTACGGGAACGAGGAATGTGACGAGGGAGACCTTATAAACTCCGATACCGAACCGGATAAGTGCCGTACCTCTTGTCGCTTGCCGACTTGCGGTGACGGCATAGTCGATGAGGGTGAGGAGTGTGACGGTCCGGAAGACTGTTCTCAGGAATGTAAAACTCTCACACTACGAGAAGCACTTCTTTCCAAAAATACGTATATAGCCATTGGCGTATTCACAATCGGTATATTAACTATAATTCTATATCTGGTTAAACGGGCAAAAAGTAAGGTATCAATCGTTTAATTCCTACTCACTACTCACTACAACCTACTCACTTTCACGAGAGAAGTGAGTAGTGAGTAGTTGGTAGTGAGTAGAATTATAAAGTCCTCGTCTGAACACTCCAGACATTCTCTTCTTGTGTTTGGACATCTGAAACAAGAACCACAGTGTCTTTATCTTTAAGAAGACCTGTCTCTTTTGCAATCTTGATTCCATTTTGGATAGTGACCTCCGGATCTTCGGAGAACTCAACCAATAGGGGACTTACACCGTACATAAGAGTCATCTGCTTCTGTGCCTTTGCATCCTCCGTACATGCGATTACAGGAACATCCGGCCTGAACTTGCTTATTAAACGTGCGGTACGTCCTGTTTGTGTGAAAGCTATAATTGAAGTCACTTTGGTTGAATCTGCCATGGAAACAACTGATTCCATTTTGGCTTCATTATCGTCACTAATAGTGAAGTCTTTGCTTCTAACAAAGCGTGCAGAATTGCTTTCTGTGCTTACAAGAAGTTTATCCATTGCTTCAATTGCCTTATTAGGATGTTTGCCGCTCGCGGTTTCACCCGAAAGCATAGTTGCATCTGTTCGTTCCATTGCGGCATTGGCAACATCTGTCATTTCCGCGCGTGTGGGGATTGCGTGCTCTTTCATACTCTCCAGCATGTGCGTTGCCACGATTACGGGTTTACCCGCATCGGAGCACCGAACAATGATCTCGATTTGAAGAGCAGGAAGTTTCTCGTATGGAACTTCTGCGCCAAGATCACCGCGCGCAATCATTATTCCGTCCGATGCATCCACTATTTCCGCAATATTTTCAATTGCCTGTGCAGTTTCTACTTTGGTAATTATCTGCATCGAACTTTTTCGTTGGTTTAGGAACTTGCGTACTTCATTCACCTCATCACTGTTTCGAATAAATGAGAGAGCAAGAAAGTCTGCATCTTGTTCAACTGCAAAAGCTATGTCTTCCCAGTCTTTCTTTGTAATAGAAGGCATATCCAGATCCGCTCCGGGAAGATTTACGTGCCTTCTGGAGCCTATTTCACCGTCCTCACGGGCTTTTGCCAGAACAGAGCCATCTTTATCTATGGAAAGAATATCAAACGAGAGCTCGCCGTTATCTATGAGAATAGTATCTGTTTCCTTCACATCGTCCGCGAATCCGTCGTGATCCACGTATATCATGGTTCTTCCGTTTGGTACGCAGGTAACAGATGAGGAGAAGACGACTTCACTGTCCTTTTTTACCGGAATTGGCTCCTCAACGTCACCTGTACGGATGTCAGCTCCCTTGGTATCAAAAAGTATTCCAATTGGAACAGATCTTTTGGAGTTGATTTCCTTCAGAATTTTTACGGTGCGCGCATGTTCCTCGGCAGAGCCGTGAGAAAGATTTATGCGCGCAACATTCATGCCGGACTCTGCAAGAGCTTGAATCTGCGCAAGATTCTGAGACGAGGGGCCAAGAGTACAGACGATTTTTGTTAAACGGGGTGACATGAAGATTTGCTTGATATCACTGGGAATTATATCACGATGTTAAGTGTTATTCTACTCACCACTCACTACAACCTACTCACTTTCTCGAGAGAATCAGTGAGTAGTGAGTAGTTGGTAGTGGTAGGTATTTTACCAGTAGTACCTCTCGTAATATTTTGTGTAACCACTGGGACGATTGTATCTGTTGTAAGTATCGTAAGGGTGATAGCTCCTGTTGCTGTAATTGTAGTTATAGCGTGGATATTGGTAACTGTTGCTGTAAGTATTACCGTAATATGGAGCGGTGTTTCTATAGCTGTAGTTGTAGCAGGCGCCGTTTGCACCGTAGTAGTGGCAGTAATAGTTGTTTCCGTAATACGGACTTCTGTAGTTATTATAGTTGTTATAATTATTTAAATTATTGTAGTTATTGTAATAACTGTTTCCGGAATACGGATTGTAGTAGCTGTATGCGGCGGCGCTGGAGGCAAAGGCGGTGAAACCGATCGCGGCGGTTGCGCTAATTGCACCAATCTTTAGTAGAAAATTATTCATAGGTTTTTGAGGAAAGAAAGGCGAGAACCGTACAATTTAAGAGATTAAGCGTCAATGGTGTTGTGCACCATATATAATATATAGCAAGTATCAGAAATCACAATTTAGAGTTATATCGCTTTGCTAAAGCAAAAACAAGATGATAATGAGATACGTGATCAGTCAATTATTTCTTCTTTTTATTCCTATTTTTATTTTTGTGAATCGGCTTTGGCAAGGAAACGTAAAACACCGTCCCATTATTTTTGACAGATGTAAACCAAAGTTTTCCGCCTTGTGCTTCTATAAATGACTTAGCTGCATATAGTCCCAGTCCGCTTCCTTCGGGGAATTTCTCTATTGCGTTTTGAGCACGGAAAAACTTGGTAAATATATGTTTGTGCTGGTTCTTGGGAATACCAATGCCATGATCTTTTACAGAGAGTACAAATTGGCCATTTTTGTGTTTAAAGTTAATGCGTAAGGTGGAACCTTTCGGTGAATATTTAATTGCATTGCCAATAATATTCTTAAGTACTTCCAGTGTCTTTTGTTTGTTTATCATCACCAATTCTTTTTCCGGCAACGCCTTGGTAAATATTATCTTCATTCTATTTTCCTCAAGAGGAATAGTCATTTCTTTTATAACTTCTTTAATTAATGGGATAAGATTTTCAATCTTTCTGTGAAGCTTTGTACCGATTTCTTTTTCTATGCGCGCAATGTTCAAGAAATCATTTACCAATGAAATCATGCGCTTGTTGCTCTCTGAAATATCTTTAACAAATTCTTCTTGTTTCTTAAGCAATTTGCCCATTTTTCCCTTAAGGAGCAATTTTGATATCCATTTGATGTTTGTAAGGGGCGTTCGTAGCTGGTGGGATACTATGGATACAAGCTCAGACTTCATTTTTTCCAACTCTTTCTCTTTTGTGATATCGTTTCCGATAGCCTGGAATCCTGTCAGATTGCCGGATTTGTCGAATATTGCACGGTGAACCCAATATTCGTAGCGTATCTCGCCGTTTGGCAGAATTACTCTGTGTTCGATAGTTTTAACAGGTTTCCTTACCGTAAAACTGTCAAAGTATCCTTCAAACAGTGAATGGTCTGCTTTAAATACAAGAGACATGAAATTTTTGCCTATCAATCCTTTTCCATGTTTTTCTCCAAAATAGTCGTAACAAGCGCTGTTGACGAAAGTAATTGTACCATTGGGAGTAAGGCGACAAATGTGTTCAGTTTGGTCTTCCACAATACCACGATAACGAGCTTCACTTATTTGAATTTTATTCCTTACATTTCTACGTTCAATTGTAGATCCAAGAATATCTGCCAAACCATGGATCAACCTGCCTTCTTCATGCATAAAAGGTCCTTTGACCCCTTTCTTCTGATGGAATTTCTTTAGGTAACAGACTTCGATTTTTCCTACGACATTTCCACTAACTATTATGGGGGCAGATTGAAACTGTTTCGTTTTCCGGAAATTATTTGTCTTGAATTCTTTTTTACCAAATTTGATTCTTGCACATGTATATTCAGGATATTGCCACGCAAAAGGCGCATTATTCACACATTCCATTAACATTTCATCTATATCAGATATGCTTGACGAGAGTTTAGCGAATGAGTAGAGACCTTGTAATTCTTTATGTCTTTCGTTGACGGTATGCTCGAGTTGCTTCTTTTTGGTTATATCACGAAATGTTGCATAAATGAATTCTTTGCCTTCAATAAAAATTGATTTTGCATTAACAAGAATATCTCTGATTTCACCATTCCTTTTTTTGTGTTTTGTTTCAAAAAAAGCACCTCCTTTAATAAGAGCTTTCTTTGTTTGTTTTTTAATTTCTTGTTTAGATTGAATTGCTTCTATTTTGGTCAATTCAATATTTTGAAATTCTTTGCGAGTGTAACCAAGGCTTTTATATGCCTTTTCATTAAATTCTACTATAACATCCTTTTTGGGATCAATCAATACGATAGAGTCCGTACCTTGCTCGAAAATAGTTTGATATCTTAGTTTGGATTCCAACAGTTTTTCTTTTGCCTTTTTTCTCTCGGATATATCTCTCACTGTTGCCTGCAAAACCTCTTTGTCTTTTAATTTAAATTTCGTGAGTAGTACTGTTGCGAGGAATTCTTCTCCATTCAATCGTTTGTGCGTCCACTCGAAGAAGTTAGTTCCTTCTTTCATTGCTTTTATAATTATTTTTTTTGCTTTCACGGAGGAGAGTTTCCCATCCGGCTGGTGTTTTGGTGAGTATTGCCAAGGCGCACGCGAAATGAAATCGGATTCGTTTTTGGCTCCAAACATTTTAATTGTTGCCGGATTACCCGCAGTAAATTTCCATGTGGGAGGTTCCAGAATCATGATGGCATCCTTGGAAGATGAATAGAGAATTTTATACTTTTCCTCACTTTCTTTTAATTTTTCTTCTGCCTCTTCTTTTTCAAGTTCGATAGAAATTCTTTTTCCAAACATTTTCAGAATTTGAGTATCTCTTTCTGTAAATGGTTTTATTTTTTTCTTATATACGATGCACAATGTTCCATGCAATTTTCCATCTGAAAAAATCAGTGGCACACCAAAGTATGAATTAAGATCAAACGCCTCAACTGCCGCATCCTTTTTGTAGGGAACTTTGCAAACAGGACATTTTTCAGTTTTCAATTTATTGGTAAATAGTGGTTTTTTTGTATTTAGGACATGGGAACAAATAGCATTCTTAATTGGTTCTTTGCCAGCTTTTACAATTTTCTCTGGTAAATTACAACCTGATTTAAAATTAAATTCACTTGGTTGAGCATAATTAACCAATACAAAAAATCCTCCGAAAATATCGTGTACTTTCCTGCATATTTTAGATAGAACTTCATTTGTTGTTCCGGAAAGAGTCATGCTTGTTTCATAAAGATCCTTAAATATCTTTTCGTTTTCCATTAATTGTTTCTCTGTTTCTTTGCTTTCTGTAATGTCTGTTATTACACCGACAAGAATCGGATTTCCATTTTCATCTGTGTATACATCTTTTTTTGTTAAAATCGTGCGTGTAATTCCTTTTGCGTCTGTGAAAAATTCTTCGTTTGTATTCTCTTTTTTTGTTTTAAATACAATCTCATCTTTTTTCCAGAATACATCTGCTTCTTCCTTTGGGAAGAAGTCGTAATCGGATTTACCAATAAGTTTATTTCTTTTGTATCCCATGGATTTGCAAAATGCATCATTTAAGAGAATCCATTTGTGATTTCTATCTTTAACAAAGATAGGATTTGAAACAGTGTTTATGATATTTTGCAGGAAGGGGCATTCCGAAGATTTCTTTCTTGTTATTAGAACAAAAGGAGATACTATAAATAAAATCACATTGCGTAAGTATCGCATGTAATTTTTATTAGATTTATTATTTGTTTTTAAATGTTTTGCCATTTGCAAGATATGTATGATTTTTATTTAAAATCATTTCATTCTAGCAAAGAAACTGTTCAGAAACAATGTATAACAGTGTTACTGCTTCGTTTGTTCAACCTGAGTTTTCAGCTCACGTGCGCTGTCGGCCATAGTTTTGGCACTGGCCTGCACTTGAGTGGAAATAGCTTCCACATCCGGACTCATGGATTTTGCCTGTTCGGAAAGAGTCCATGCGTCTCCTGCGAGTTTAATCACCTCATCAAGTTGCAGGTTAAGCCCGGCTCTGTAGGCTCGAACAAGCGCGCGAAATGCTTCAGCAATTTTAAGCGCGCCTTTTACCACGCCTGTATCCGGTCGGCTTGCGTGCGCTCCGCGGGCGGCAAGTAAGCCTCGAGCGGAAGCGTACTCAGCCTGCGTGATGTTATTACTCTCAAGTGAGTTAAGGACTATTACAATCTCTTGCTCTGTTTCCGAAAGAAGCGCTTGGGTGCGGCGATTGTCCTGGTACATAAGGAAGCGGAACATTAGCAGTGCGACATCGCCACGCGTAAGTTCCGCACCGGGATTCAATTTTCCGTCTTCACCGATCATTATCATAGACGATGTCATTGCATACCTCATATAAGGGTAAAACCATTCGTTCGTATTTGTGACATCATCGGCCAACGGCAGACTGATTTCACTGAATGAATTCGGATCCACCTTGTTTGCAAGAAGAAGCATCTTTAGAAACTCAACTTTTACAACAGGCTGAGCCCCATTGAAGGAGGGCTTTTCCGGCGGGCCGTCCAATATCCCAAATGCCTGGCGAGCCCATTCGATGTAAGGCAAGTACCACGCATCGGTCGGTACATCGTTGTACACAGTCTGCGTGGCTTGTGCCAGCTGTTCTTTGGTAAGAAGAGGGGCGACAATTATCTTTACTGCCTCCGCCC
>JGI10211J34971_10003897_pt1 | contig 11896 bp, 6 predicted proteins | sample Etolagsediment_FD_34971 | JGI IMG/M metagenome (IMG submission 34971)
CTTTTATTTCCATAAAGTTTTGATTTTTGAATTTAAAAACAAAAGTACGGATTCCAAGGGAAATATTAATATCCAACAAGACAAGATGTTTTGATTTAAAATTTGCTAACAATAGAGCATAACCAAAAACATTATAGCCCCAGCGGATCGTAACCAAAAGCGCAAGGTACAGCCCTGTGAAAAAAATGAACGAAATACAGGCAAGTCCCAAACAGTGCAAAATCAAAAACACCCTAGTGTTAAGTTATGTGTATTATGACGCTTGAAAGTGCTCCGCACGTTCCAAGGTCAAAAACCAGACTTTCAAGCGTCCGCCAACGGGCGGACATTGAAACGTCTATTACCCATGCGACATTTTTGTATTAACTTGACACTAGCCCCAACGGGGAGTAATCAATAACACAGGTGCGGCCCTGAAAAAAAAATGAAAGAAGTAAATCCAGGCCTCAACGTGGTGAAATCAAAACAATCATGTCGCATCCATTAATTGTAAATAGAAACTGCATCTTTAGCCAAGGGTAAGAATAAGTTCAATATCTGCCGGCAAAAAGCCACTTCGAAAGGACATTTTCAATATTTTTGCGGAAACAAATCCAAATAATGCGAATTGGAAATTGGATAAAAATGTTAGGTCCCGGATTGCTCTTTGCAGGAGCAGCTGTTGGTGTTTCTCATTTGGTGCAGTCAACCAGGGCCGGAGCAAGTTACGGCTTTGAATTGATCTGGGTTTTGATTATTGCCAATGCACTGAAATATCCCTTTATGGAATTTGCACCGCGCTACGCCAATTCTACCGGAAACTCACTGATTGATGGCTACAATAAAATAGGGAAGTGGGCCTTGATTTTATATGTGCTCTTAACCGTAGCCACCATGTTTGCTATCCAGGCAGCTGTTACAATAGTTACTGCCGGCCTCTTCGCTAAAGTTTTCAATATTGATTTGCCTATGCCTTTGGTAACGGCACTCATGCTTTTTGTAGCCTTGTTAATTCTGGGATTTGGCCGCTATTCGATGCTTGATAAGATCATGAAATTTGTCATTGTGTTACTTACACTTTCTACACTGGTTGCTGTTATTTATGCTTTCAGTGCAGGTTTCTTTGATCGCACTTCGGTTTCAGGGAATTTCGACTGGACAAAGCATGTAGATATTTTATTTTTGATAGCCTTTGTAGGATGGATGCCTGCCCCGCTGGATGTTTCGGTTTGGCATTCGTTATGGTCGGTGGCCAAAGAAGACCAGTTGGGGAAACGACCGTCGATGAAGCAGGCACTTTTGGATTTTAATATTGGATACATCGGGGCCGGACTGTTAGCACTTGGATTTTTGTCTTTGGGAGCGCTGGTTATGTTTGGTTCAGGTGAAGATCTTTCACCCAAAGGCACCATTTTTGCCGGGCAGTTGATTAGCATGTACACAGGAAGTATAGGCAGCTGGGCATTTCCGGTAATCGCGATTGCGGCACTGACCACCATGGTAAGCACAACCATAACCTGCCTTGATGCTTATCCGAGAGTTTTGACAAAATCAACCACACTCTTGTTTCCCGAAATCAGAAATGTGGATAAATACCATCAAAAACTGTATTGGTTCTGGATTTCGGTGGTGGCTGTGGGAACGCTACTTCTCTTGGGTTACCTTTCGGGCACAATGGGATTTATGGTTGACCTTGCCACAACCATCTCGTTTGTAACGGCACCCATACTTGCCATTCTCAATTTTAAAGTAATTATGCATCCTCATGTGCCCAAAAAGGACAGGCCTGCAAAATGGCTTACATGGTATGCCTGGGCAGGTATTATTTTCCTTTCAGGATTCAGCCTTTTTTATATTTTTTGGGAATGGTTTGTAATTTAAAACACGCATTATGGAAAACAGGATCAAATTAGTTAGAGGCGATATCACACAACTATGGACTGACGCCATTGTTAACGCTGCAAATAAAACATTACTTGGCGGAGGCGGTGTTGACGGAGCCATCCATCGTGCTGCGGGCCCCGAACTGGTGAGAGAGTGCATGACACTGAATGGATGTGAAACCGGCCAGGCAAAAATTACAGGCGCATATTACCTGCACGCAAAACATGTTATTCATACCGTGGGCCCCGTTTGGAGAGGAGGCAATGAAGGCGAACACGAACTACTTGCTTCATGCTACTACCAAAGTCTAAAACTGGCAAAAGCGAATAATTGCACTTCAATTGCGTTCCCAAATGTAAGTACCGGAGTTTACCGCTTTCCAAAAGAGATGGCTGCCAGAATTGCTTTGAGCGAGGTCAGGATTTTTTTACAGAATAATCCCATTCCTGAAGAGGTGATCTTTTGTTGTTATGATGAGGAGAGCTTTCAAATCTATATAAATTTGTTAAACTAAATACGCAAGCCCAAAAGGCGTCAATTAATCAATAAATTAAAATAAATAAAGAATAACCAATAACCTGATCCTTGTTTTGAAACATAAAATTACTTTCATATTCACACTTTTCATTACCTTGCTTATATCCGGAATGGCCTCAGCCCAAACAACCAAAAAGCAGGTTGAAGCTTTAAAAATAGTAACAAACATTCACATCGACGGGTTGTTAAATGAACCTGAATGGCTTGAGGCTATGCCGGCAAAGGATTTCTTTCAGTACGATCCCTACAATGGCCCACCGGCAACCGAAAAAACCGAAGTCAGGATTTTGTATGATAATGTTGCGATTTACATCGGCGCAATGATGTACGATTCTGCGCCTGATAGTATCCTCACGGAGCTTGGTTTTCGGGACACAGATGATTTGAATACAGACTATATCAACATTATTTTAAGCCCTTTTAACGATGGCCTCAATGCTTTTACACTAGGTGTAACTGCCTCAGGTGTGCAGTATGATATGAAAGTATATAATGATCGTAACGACAAAGATTGGAATGCAGTTTACCAAACCAGAGTGCAAATGCTGGATAATGGCTGGTCGGTTGAAATGAAAATTCCCTATTCCCAATTGCGTTTTCCTGAAAAGGAAATCCAGACATGGGGATTTAATGTAGAGCGGAGTATACGCAGAAAACGTGAAATTGATACCTGGACTTTTGTAGATAAAAAAATTGATGGCGAATTAAGGCAAGCAGGGGAGTTGACCAAACTTGAAAGCATAAAACCACCCTTGCGCTTATCATTCACCCCTTATGTATCGGGCTACATGGAAAAAAAAGCCTCCGATCCCGACTGGGGCTATTCCTTTAATTATGGGATGGATGTAAAATATGGCATCAACGAAAGTTTTACCCTCGACATGACCTTGATTCCTGATTTTGGGCAAGTACGATCGGATGATGAGATTTTTAACCTTTCACCATTTGAAGTATATTATGAAGAGCGGAGGCCATTTTTTACCGAAGGTACAGAACTTTTCAGCAAAGGAGATATTTTTTATTCACGCAGGGTAGGTGATGTGCCCGATGGTTATTCTTCAGTTTACGATAGTGTGAACGAAGGAGAATATGTTTCTGAAAATCCCTCAAAAAATAAATTGATCAATGCCACCAAATTTTCGGGACGGACAAATAAAGGGCTGGGTATCGGTGTGTTTAACGGAATGTCGGCACGAACAGTGGCCACCATCACCGAATCGGCCACCGGAAAAACACGTGAGGTGGAAACGCAGCCTTTCACAAACTACAATATGGTGGTTTTTGATCAAAGCCTGAAAAACAATTCCTACCTCAGTTTTTACAATACCAATGTTTACAAAGGAAAGAATTATTACACCGCCAATGTTACAGGCACCGAATTCCAGTTTTTTAACAAGGAATCATCCTATTCGCTCAACGGAAAGTTTAACCTGAGTCAAAAATATTCTCCTGCTTCATCACCCGATTTTGGAACGGCCTATGATCTTACCTTTTCCAAAACCAGCGGGCAATTTCGCTTTAGCGCCACCAGGTATGTTGAGGATGATAAATACGACCCCAACGATTTGGGTTATTTGAATGCCAATAACGAAATTACCCATGCCCTCAGTTTTAACTACAATATTTACGATCCTTTTTGGCGCTTGCTGTGGTGGTACAACAACTTTTCGGTTTGGCAGCAAACCCTTTATTCACCGCGCGAATTTGTTGAATTTGCCTTTCAGGGAAATACCCGGGCTACCTTCAGAAATCGTTTAACAGTGGGACTTAATTTCGAAGTAATGCCCGTTGAAGAACACGATTTTTATGAAGCCCGTACCGAAGGCCGCGAATTTATCAAACCCCAGAAATGGGAAGTGGGTGGATTCCTTTCGCCAGACTATCGTAAGGCTTTTATCGTGGATGCCCGCACCGGCTACGAAAGAGCTGCCGGCTATGATCAAACCGAATGGTTTGTCAGGCTCTCGCCTCGATGGCGGGTAAACGACAAGCTCTCCTTTCGGCTTAATAGTGAGTACGAAAACAATATAAATGATATTGGCTATGTGGATGACAGATACAGCAATGGCTGGCACGAAATAATTTTTGGCCGCCGCGATTTGCAAACTGTCGAAAATGTATTTTCAATGACCTATATTTTTAATAATTTGCTGGCACTGGATTTCAGGCTCAGGCATTATTGGTTATTGGCAAAATACGATACTTACTATCTTTTGCAGGATGATGGATATTTGGGTGACACAGATTATAACGAAAACAATGATTTCAATTTTAATGCCTTCAATATTGATATGATATTGCGCTGGGAGTTTGCCCCCGGAAGCGAACTGGCCCTGGCCTGGAAAAATGCGGTACTTACTTACAATGATTCGGAGATTACTGATACATTTTTCGACAACCTCCGCAACACCATCGAATCGCCAGCCGACAACAGCTTCTCTATTAAGCTGCTGTATTACTTAGATTATATTTATTTGAAAAAGCACAAATAGAAGTTATTTCATTATTAATCCAGGTATTCCTTCGTTTCTTTTTTATTGTCACATACGTTCATTCTCCTCTTCGATAAGATATAGTATTAACGAACCTGGCAAACAAGTGGAATAACCAATATCGAATAACTAATAACATCTAACCCAATAACTTTTCCTATTTTTATCCTCTCAAATGGAACTGACAAAATTATAAACCAGATTAAGCAAACAAATTATGATCAGAAAATGGTTGTCGAATCTAAGGATACGCCGGAAGCTCAATGTAATGACTATTATTGCTGTTGTAAGCATTTTGATCATGGGCCTCGCTGCCAATTATTTTTTCCGCACGGCAAAGGTACTCACCATCATCATCAACGCCGAAAGATTGCACACACTTAAGTTTCAACTTGGTGTAGAGGATTTTTACAGGTATCTCCAAACCGGAGACAGTTCTTTAATTCCTGAGAGTATCCAAAGTATTGATGAAGCCAACCGGATGGCAAGAACATTCGGCAATGCTCAGGTACTGGCCGAAACCAAAAGTAACCGTGAGTTTGCTGAAATACTTTTCAGAGATATTGGTGAGGCAATGGATAATGATTACTCCAATGCAAAGATTATGGTCAAGCGTATCAATCTCCTATTAATGCTACATAATACACAACTGCTTGCAAGTATGGAAGTTGCATCGCAAGGAGCTGATAAAGGCGAGCGAATCATTTCGATTATTTCTGAATATGCTGATAATCCTAACGAAAAGAAACTGGAAGAGCTGCAGAAAGCTATCAGTGAAATTCATGGTTTTTATAAAATATTTGCCTCTTCGATTAGCGCAATTAATGAGTATGCCAACAAACTATTGATATGGGGTATCATAGCTATCACATTGTTGCTGGGCATACTTACCATACTGCTTTCAACCTTTATTTCAGGTTTATTCTCTAAGTCGGTGGCGCTGCTTACCGATAATTTTAAAGAAATTGTTAAAGGTAACCTGCAGGAAAAAATTGAGATTAATACAAGAGATGAGCTTGGTCTGCTGGCTGAATCCTTCATCGAAATGCAACAAAGTTTGCAGGACGTTGCCGCTAAAATGCAGCAGATTTCCGATGGAGATTATTCGGTGTCCATCATTCCAAAATCTGAACAGGATAAGCTTTCGCTTTCGTTGAATAAAATGACGCAGGCTTTGCGAACTGTATCAAGCGAAAATGAGTCGCAGAATTGGATGAAAAGCGGGCAGAATGAATTGAATGAAAGGTTGCGTGGTGATAAAACCCTTCAGGAGCTTACCACCCAGGCCATCACCTTTATTGCAGAATATATGTCGATACAAATGGGTGCTTTTTATATTCCTGACGAAAACGGCAAAACACTCAGCCTATTTGGGAGTTATGCTTTTAGTAAACGCAAAACACTCAACGACAGTTTCGCCATTGGTGAAGGGCTGGTAGGGCAGGCCGCCTTTGGTCGACAGCCAATATCCGTAACACAACTGCCCAAAGATTATACACGCATTACTTCTGCCACCGGCGACATGGCTCCACGCAATGTGCTGGTATATCCGCTTATATACGAAGGAAAACTAACAGGAGTTATCGAAATGGCTTCCAAAGATGTGCTGGATGATTTTAAAACTGAATTTTTAAATTCGGTTTCCGAAAATATTTCCATTGCCATCAACTCAGCAAAATCACGGGTTAAACTCCAGGAACTGTTGCACCAAACCCAGGAGCAAGCCGACGAATTACAAACTCAGCAGGAAGAGCTCAGAGTTTCGAACGAGGAATTGGAGGAACAAACCAAAGCACTCAAAGAGAGTGAAAAGGAATTGCAGGCTCAACAGGAGGAACTCAGGGTTATTAATGAAGAGCTGGAAGAAAAAACCCACTCGCTCGAATTGCAGAAAAAAGAAATTACCGACAAAAATAATGTGCTGACGGTAATGAAGGAGGATTTGGAAGAGAAGGCTAAAGAACTTGAAATTACCAGCAAATACAAGTCTGAGTTTCTTTCGAGCATGTCGCACGAATTGAGAACACCGCTCAACAGCTTGCTCATACTTTCTAAAAACCTGCTTCAGAATAAGAAGAAAAACCTAAAGGAAGATCAGTTGGAGTCTGTCGAAATTATCCGCAAAAGCGGAAACGATCTATTAAACCTGATCAATGAAATCCTTGATCTCTCCAAAATCGAATCAGGCAAGATGAGCCTGACCATCGAAAATCTCCGGTTTTCTGAAATTGCAGATAGTGTAAAAAGAAATTTTCAGCATGTAACATCTGAAAAGAAACTTGACCTGATTGTGGACGTAGCACCCGACCTGCCTGAAACCGTTCAGTCAGATATCATAAGGCTTGAGCAGGTAATCAGAAATTTGATTTCCAATGCCATTAAATTTACTGATACAGGATCCATTACCGTAAAATTTGCCCGTGCGCCCGCAGATATCAATTATAAGAATCCTGCTATTGAAAAGGACAAATATTTTGCCATATCGGTTACCGATACAGGTATTGGTATCCCACCCGAAAAGCAACGCATTATTTTCGAAGCTTTTCAGCAGGCCGACGGCAGCACCTCACGTAAATATGGGGGTACCGGATTGGGCTTGTCCATCTCCACCGAAATAGCCAAATTGTTCAAAGGAGAAATTCACTTGAAGAGTGAGTTGGGAATCGGTTCGACCTTCACGGTTTTAATGCCCTATAAGTTCAAGGCTAAAGAAATTAACACCAAATCAGGAAATCCCGGAAATGCGGCAGTTGTAGAGCATGTGGATCATAGCCCGAAACCGCTTGCGCCAAAAACCAATCCTGCCGGGGAAATCAATGCTATTAAATCCGTCGAAGATGACCGCAACAAATTTACCGGCGATGACCGGGTGATTCTTGTAATTGAAGATGATCTGAATTTTGCCCGGGTGCTAAAAAGTCAGTGCCACGAAAAGAAGTTCAAGTTTTTACATGCTGCCACCGGCGAAACAGGATTGATTATGGCCGAGAAATACCTGCCCGACGCCATTATTCTGGATATCAAACTACCGGGAATGGATGGGCTTATGGTGTTGGATCGCATTAAAGAAAATCCTAAAATCCGTCATATCCCCGTCCACATGATGTCGGCCCTCGAAGAAACGCTGGACGTTTATCAAAAAGGAGCCATCGGCTATCTCACCAAGCCCATCGATAATGATGAACTGGATGAAGCCTTCAGAAAGTTTGAAGGGATCATAGATAAGTCTGTAAAAGACCTGCTGATCATCGAAGATGAGGAAGTGCTTCGCAAGCAGATTATCGACATTATTGGCCGTGAAGATGTTGAGCCGGTTGGAGCCGGAACCGGCGCTGAAGCATACAAACTTTTGAAAGAGAAAAAATTCGACTGCATTGTTTTGGATCTCGGTTTACCAGATATTTCCGGATTTGACTTACTCGAAAAACTACATAATGACAAAACCATCGACTTGCCCCCGGTTATCATTTACACCGGCAGGGATTTGAGCAGGGAGGAAACTGCAAAGCTGAAAAAGTATGCCGAATCCATCATTATTAAAGGCGTGAAATCTGAAGAGCGCTTGCTGGATGAAACTGCCCTTTTCTTGCACCGTGTGGTCGACCATCTGCCAAAAAACAAACAGGATATTATCAGTTCCCTGCATGATAAAGATGCTGTTTTTAAAGGTAAAAAAGTGTTACTGGTCGACGATGATATGCGAAACCTCTTTGCCATGTCGAAGGTGTTGGATGATAAAGGGATGATTATTATTGAAGCTGAGAACGGAAAGGTGGCTATTGATAAACTGGAAAAGGAAGATAACATGGATTTAATTCTGATGGACATCATGATGCCCGTGATGGATGGCTATGAGGCGATGGCCAAGATCAGAAAAAACCCCAGGTTTAAGTCCATTCCTATTATCGCCATCACCGCGAAAGCCATGAAGGATGATTATGAAAAGTGCATTGCAGCGGGCGCCAGCGACTACCTCACCAAACCTTTGGATGTGGATAAACTCATCTCGCTGATGAATGTTTGGCTTTATAAATAGAAGGGAGAGGTTAGAAAGTTTAAAAGTTCAAAGTTCAAGGTTAAAAGTTGAAGAGTTGAGAAGGTTCTGCGGAGTTGACTACAATTAAACTCCATCCCGATAAACTGAAGTAGCCTAGAACTAATCCCCAAACATCGACAGGATGGGAACCCCATAAAATAATAAGCCCCGTCTTTTGGCGTTAAGGTTCTTGATTTTTTAAAAACGGACTAACTTGAACATTTACGCCAGGAAACGACAGTGGAAACTCCTTTTGCTTGCATTAGCACTGGCCATTGTTGCAGGATCGATGTGGTACACCAATATTATTGTTAATAAAGTTGCCAAAGAAGAAAAGAAAAACATCCGCATCTGGGCCGACGCCATTCAAAGCAAAACTAACCTTGTTACCTACATTGATGGGTTTTTTCAGAAAATGCGACAGGAAGACCGCAAGCGCGTGGAATTACTAGCCGAGGCATACAAGCAGCTGATTAAAACCGAAAATCCTGATGTAGATCTTACCTTTTATGTTGATATCATCCGCTCCAACGAAAATATACCTGTAATACTTACCGATGAGGATGGCAGAATAATTAATGTTAAGAATGTTGATTTTGATAAGGATACGGTTATTTTTCTTTCGGGGGAATTAAAAGAAGAATTTTCGGAATATCCGCCCATCGAAGCGAGGTATTATCAAAACCGGCGCAATTATTTACATTATAAAGATTCAAAACTTTACACCGAACTTAGGGTAGTACTTGATGATTTAATCCGCTCCTTTTTTGATGAAGTGGTGATAAACGCAGCCTCGGTTCCGGTAATTGTTACCGATAGTACAAAACAACACGTGCAGGCTTCCGGAAATATTTCAAACGATCTGATAGACAACCCTGAGGCACTTGCCGAAACCCTGGCGTCGATGGAAAGTGATAATCTCCCCATCGAAATTACCCTGGCTGAACAAGGGAAAAGCTATATATTTTTTAAGGGATCATTTTTACTGACACAACTCACCTACTATCCCATAGTTCAACTGGCCATTATGGCGTTTTTCCTTTTGGTGGGATATTTAATGTTCAGCACTGCCCGGCGGTCGGAGCAAAATCAGGTTTGGGTAGGCCTTGCCAAGGAAACTGCGCATCAGTTGGGAACACCCTTGTCATCAATGATTGCCTGGATGGAAATTATGAAAATGGACGGTCAGCAAAACGAAGCCCTTACAGAACTTTCAAAAGATGTTGACCGACTGGAGAAAATCACGGAAAGGTTTTCGAAAATCGGATCCATACCAAAATTATCTTCTCAAAATATTGTTGAAGTTATCCACAACTCCATTTCCTACCTTAAAACCCGTACATCGCGAAAGGTAATTTATGAGATTAATCCGGGCCCCGAAATCGGGATATATGCTCCCGTCAATTTACATCTCTTCGAATGGGTAATCGAAAATATTACAAAAAATGCAGTGGACGCGATGGGCAATTCAGGGAACTTTACAGTGAATATAACCGAGGAAAACGGCTTCGTACACATCGACTTATCTGACACAGGAAAAGGTATCCCAAAATCGAAATTCAAAAGTATTTTTAATCCCGGTTTTACCAGTAAGAAGCGAGGTTGGGGACTGGGTTTGTCCCTTGCCGAGCGCATTATTAAAAACTATCATAATGGTAAAATATTTGTAAAATCCTCAGCCATAGATAAGGGCACAACCTTCCGCATCACCCTGCGCAAGCACCTTAATAAATAATTATGGCGGGGCTATATATCCACATTCCCTTTTGCCGGCAAAAATGCCACTATTGTAATTTTTATTCATTGGCAAGCCGTAAATACAGGGAGGAGATTTTCGAAGGCCTTTTGATAGAACTGGAAATACAGCGTGATTATTTGGGAGAAGAAAAGCTGGATACCATATATTTTGGTGGTGGAACACCTTCACTATATGATCCCATTATGATTGATGAGCTGATAAAAAAAGCTGTTGAAGTATATGGAATTCATCCTGATCCTGAAATCACCCTCGAAGCCAATCCTGATGATATTACTCCCCAGTGGCTTGAAAAACTTGGCAAAACACAGGTCAATCGCTTAAGTATAGGAGTTCAATCATTTCATGATGATGATCTGAAATATTTAAATCGTATTCATTCTGGTAAGGAAGCGTTGAAAGCCATTGAGATTGCCAAAGAATTTGGATTCAATAGCCTGAGTATCGACCTGATATACGGCATTCCAACCTTAATGGAGGATACATGGAAAATGAATTTGGAAATGGCCTCACAATTTGAAGTACCACATATTTCAGCTTATGCACTTACCGTTGAACCGGGAACAGCGCTGGATCAGTTTATTAAGAAAGGAAAGTATAAAGCAACTGATGATGGTGATGCGCATAAGCACTTTGATATTATTGTGGAATATCTGATGCGGAAAGGTTACGAGCATTACGAAATATCAAATTTTGCTCTTCCCGGTAAATATGCAAAACACAATACATCGTACTGGACGGGTGAAAAATATCTTGGGATCGGCCCTTCAGCACATTCCTACGAAAAAGATTCAAGACAATGGAATGTCACAAATATTAAGGCTTATCTTGATGGGCTTGCAATTAGGAAATTGCATTTTGAACGTGAGATTCTTACAGAAAATCAAAAAATCAACGAATATATCATGACTTCCCTTCGTACCATGTGGGGAATGGATTTGCATAAAATAGAAAGGAATTTTGGACAGGAATATGTTACACATATTATAAATGAGGCCAACAAATATATAAGCTCAGACCGGCTGAAGATTTCTGATCACAAATTATTACTCACTGATCAGGGCAAATTCTTTGCCGATGGAATTGCTGCTGATTTGTTTTTTTGAGGTTAGAAGTTAGAGGGTAGAAAGTAGAGGGGAGAAGTTAGAATGTGGAATTTACCACGAAATATGCAGTCACACTGTGAATTGTCCATGAGCGAAGCCCAATTTT
>JGI10211J34971_10003899_pt1 | contig 11893 bp, 4 predicted proteins | sample Etolagsediment_FD_34971 | JGI IMG/M metagenome (IMG submission 34971)
TATTAGTCGTTTCATGCCTGCCATAAGACAAATCCTATGCCAATCACAGTGAAAGTCCATTTGAAATTAATAAATTTTAAATAATTGTAATTCAACATATTATGACACCGAAACAGAATTGGACAAAAACATTTTTCTTTCTGTGATTATCATAATTGAAAATGCGCCTGAAGATTGCTGCGGAATTTTCCCATTATTAGGAAAGAGCTGACTGCCATCCTGTGGGGAGTGAGGAAAAACAGCATGTGCAACAGCGGCTTTAACTGAGCTAAGAGAGAGGTCTGAGTTGAAAACAGAGTCGGGGTGAGAGGATTTGAACCTCCGACTTCTTCGTCCCGAACGAAGCGCGCTACCGGGCTGCGCTACACCCCGAAAATTGCAGCGCGAATTTAGTGAATTCAAGTAAGGGGTCAAAAGGAAATATTTATTAGTNCGAGGAAAATCAGTTATGGAGGGATTATGACCGTGCATCAGGCAAAGAGCAGCACGAATTTTTCGAACATGCCCCGGTCGAAATGCTGAATCATTTCATTTTTCATCAGGGAAAGCGCCTGAAAGGGTGACATACTGGATTTATACGGTCGTTTAGACGTCAGTGCATCAAAGACATCGGCGATGGCGCAGAGCCTTCCATAGAGGTGAATATCCTCATTTTTGAGGCCGTTGGGATAGCCGCTGCCGTCATAGCGTTCGTGATGCTGCTGCACGATAATGCGGATCTCCTCACTGAGATCGGGGCTGTACTTCAGGATTTCGTATCCGTAATTCGGGTGCCTCATCATATTTGCACGTTCACCGGGTGTCAGTCGTCCGGGTTTGGTAATAATGTTCAGGTCGATACGGGTCTTTCCGAGATCATGAAGAAAAAAACCGGCAGCCAGTTCATTCAGATCATGGGCATCCGATCCTTTGAGGAGGTCTTTTGCAAGGAGCAGTGCGAGGACACCGACATTCACAGAGTGGGTATAAGTATAGTAATCATGGGATGTCAGTCCAGCGAGAAAGGAAGCGGTACTGGGCTCTTTCAGGACCAGGCCGACCATATCCTCCACAGAGCTCCTGTATTGGCGGATATTATCAACCGTGGGATTATCCAGCAGTTTTTCCATGACCTTCAGAGAGGTTGAGTAGACAATGCCCGCCTTTTTCATGGGCTCGATCTTCTTATCGGCGATGACTTCCTTCAGCTGTTCAGGCACCAGGCCTTTCGAGGCATCCCAGTCCAGCGGGACATAGTCTTTCATATCTGCCGGGGGCGGGACATCCTGTGTCCGTTCAGAGGCGAAGACGGGACTTTTTGCCATATCCACAGTGATATCCTGCAGATCGAAGGCTTTCACCTTCTCCAGTTTTTCCTCGCTGTCGATAAGGATCTGATGCTTTTGAAACTTATGGTCGATAAAGCCGGGCGGCAGTATGACGAACATACCCAGCTGAAGTTCTGCTGCTTTGACTTTTTTAAACATCTCTCAACTGTTCAGCAGGGATCGGAGAATCTCCTGCACTTCATCTTCTTCAGGAAAGCGATTAAGTTCTTTCTTGGAAAAAATCCGTTTCCCATTCAAGTCCACTTCGAACACACCTCCGCTGGAGGCGATCATCTGGGCTGTGATGCCGAATTCCGTGTCAATCTCAACTGCCAACCTGACAGCTCTCGGTTTGTAATTTCACATCTGGCAGAAAGTGATCGTGATATTATGACGCATTTTCAACAGCTCCGTCTGTGTAAAAAATTATTGTTAATACGCAACATGCTTCAAATATAGCATTATTCTTGAATAAATCAATGCTCTTATCGCAGCTGAAAAAGACTGACTAACGTTATTTTCACTTGAATTAATGTGATTTTGAGCATAACCTTTAGAGATGAAACTAACTATATTTCCACAGGATTAAGAGGGGTATTTCGTCGTGCAATTCAATTTATCGAGGATAATGATATGAAAACAAAGCGATCGATCATTCTGCTGCTGCTTCTGGCAGCGTGGCTGTTTGCCATTCCCACAGGAGAAGAGCTTGACATAGAGGTTCAGCTTCTGCCAACGGCCATGTTCAATCTGGCTGACTGGAACAATCCAGCCATCAATCTCTGGATGGTGACGCTGACGAACAAAACGGACCATGACACACTTGCTTTCATTGAATTCCGTCTGGATGCCAAGGGTGTCAGCGGGATCAGCAGCGAGGACAATCCGGTGGTCTGGGGTGTAACGGCCCGAATCGATCTGCCTCCCTTTGCCACCAAAACGCTCTACAGTGCGGATTTCAGCGGAGACGGGGATATGAAGGCCTTTGAGATCATGGACAAATTCCGCAGTATTATTGAGACCAACGGCTATCTTCCCAGCGGGACCTATGATATCCGGATGCTGGTCTGGACCGGCACCCAGATGGATTATGAGATCTACGGAGACATTGACCGGTCGGCGAGGCAGGTCATAGACACAGAGGACAACAATCTTCTGGACATATCCTGGGACAGCGACTTTGTGGACAGTAAAACGCCTGACGGTTATGACGGCACCTGGAGCTGGACGAGTGAGAAGGCACAGGAGGGCGGTGTAAACCTGCTGGAGAACGTACTGGTCAACACCGTCACGATACAGGAGCCTGTTCTGAACGGGGATGTCACAGATCCCTATCCCTGGTTTCGATGGGACAGTCCCGGTTTCAGGTCGGGGATCAAAGTGGACTACAGACTGAAGGTCGCACAGTTCAATCCCGAGTTGCACGGCAGTTATGCTGAAGCGCTTGACGACGGCAACTCCGTTTACCTGGACACCGACTGGGATCCTCAGTACCGCGAGGTGACAAATGTCGCGGAAGTGGGGACGGTTCAGCCCATCGCAATGCAGTTCCCCAGCGGTGACAGGGATCTGGCCTGCGGATATCAGTATGTGTGGCAGGTTGAGGCCAGAGAATTTCTGGATGAGGCGACACTGGATGACTTCGGTATGAGCAATCTCAGCGGTATCTGGGGCTGGCCGGAGCCTGTGAAGAGTTCCATTTATGTTTTCAACTTCGGCAAACGCCTGACCCGGGATAACGTCAACAGTCCGGCGGCGGGATCTCAGGTGACCTCCCTCCTGCCCCTTTTCAACTGGGAACAGGTCAGCTGTGCCAGTGAATATGAGCTGTGGATCAGCGATGCTCTGGATGATCCCAATGTGGAGAATCCGATTTATCAGAGTGAACCGATACAGAGTCTTCCCTATCAGTATCCCACGGATGCACCGGGGCTGATGCCGGGGAAGCGCTATACATGGAAGATCCGTTTCAATCCCGGGGGTGAGGTTTCACCCTGGAGCGATGTTCTGGATTTCACAGTTCAGGACATGACACTGTCCGAACCTGCCCGGAACGAGGTACTGACAACAGTTCTGCCGATGTTCAATGCAGAGGTGCCCACGGATGCAGCGGCTTTTGAGTTGAGGATCAGTGATCTGGATGATGAAAACGTGGATATGGGAAATATTTACAGTGAAAAGATCCTGGGTCTACCCTTTCAGTATCCCAGAGATGCACAGTCGGGGCTCTTTCCCGGTGAAAAATACTACTGGAAGCTCATCCTTCTGGATGCGAACGACAATATGGTGGGACTGCCTGACGATTACAGTGATATCGGCAGCTTCAGCATCGCCGCAGTCAATCTGCTCAGTCCGGATGCCAACGAGCGGGAGCTGGCCCTGCAGCCGCTTTTCAGCTGGGAGGGTCCTTCGGACGTACCGCAGTATGAACTCATGATTGCAGAGGACGAGGATCCTGAGCTTCAGAACCCGCTGATCCGCTTTCAGGTCAAGGGCAGCTTTTTCACCTACCCTGTGGATGCGGACTATGCGCTGGAGTTCGGAAAGAGCTATTACTGGGCAGTTTCGGCGATGGATGACAATGAGAATCCCGGAAAAATGTCGATTCCGAGACGATTCAGCATCAAGGACAAACCGCTGGAGGCGGCTCCGGACCTGCAGATCAACGGGTTGACGGAACTCTGTCCCTGTGACGGGAATCTGGAATTCAGCATCGCCTGGGGTGCAGTGGCGGGAGCTGATGCCTACCATATCATACTCAGTGAGAGCGGGGATCTGGATGACGGTGGATTTCTGGCGGAGAGACTATTTGAACAGAACGATGTCAATCAGACACAGTATACATTCAACCGGGACATCTATGATTTTGTCTACGGCAGTCCTTATCAGCTGCAGGTTACTGCATTGAAAGAGGGAGAGCGCCACAGTTACTCCAGTGAAACATATTCCTTCAGCTACTGCAGTGACCGGGCGGAGACGGACCGCACAGAGCTGAGCGTCAGCTACAGCCCTCAGGACGGACGGCTTCTGACCCTGAATCTGGATGAAGGGCCTGACTGTGCTGAAGCTTACCGGGCAGTGCTCAGTCCGGAACCTGATATGAGCAGCATCCTTCTTGAAAGCGATGACATACAGAATTTCCCCTACCAGTGGACTGAGGCTGCGGAGGTGCTGAGCTATCAGCAGACAGTCTACCTCATCCTTCAGCCTCTGCGAGAGGGTTCTGATTACGGTTTGCCGAGTGCAGTACAGACCCTGCTGATTCCTGAGGCACCGGGATTAAGTGAGAAGCCGGAACTTACGGTGACTATATCCCCGGACAGGCCGCTCTGTCCTCTGATCAGTTTCAGTCAGGCAGCAGGGAGTCAGAGCACGCGGATCTTTCTCAGTGTGAGCCCTGAGCTCAATGATGACGGCACACTTGCCGAACTGCTCGAAAGCTGGGATGATATCCGTCAGACCAGTGTCAATCTCTGCGATCTTGAAGCGGAGCTTGAATACCTCACAAACTACTACATACAGGTTCAGAGCATCCTGGACGGCGGGATGTCAATGCCCAGTGATGTCCAGAGTTTCCTTACACCTGAAAAGCCGGGCAGCAGTGATCAGTTTCAGTTCAGCATTTCGGCTTCGCCCGGAGATCCATGCACGATGCAGATCAGTATGGTCAACCCGGTGATTGGAAGTGACAGCTATCTCATTGACATCTTTGACGGACCGGAAGCAGACAATCTGATCAGCAGTTTCACTGTTGAAAGTTTTCCGGCCAGCTTCCAGATCGACGGCAGTGAATTTCTTTACGGAACACCTTATTATGCATTCGGTACGGCCATCGCCAATGGTCTGAGTCATGGACAGGGCAGTCCTGTCACCACCTTCCGCAGCTGTGACAAGCCGGGGGCCTCGGAAAGTCCTGAATTCACCTTCAGCCTCAGTGACCGGGACCTGCGGCGCATTATAGTTAGTCTTGCAGGACGGGTAACAGGTGCAGATGAGTATGTACTCCGCCTGGGAGCTGACCGGGAAATGACCTCGATCATTGAGGAACGAAGCCTTGGAAGCAGTGAATTCCCGGTGGAGATCGGAGGAGAAGCACTCGAATACTCCGGCAATTACTATCTGACCCTTCAGGCCTATGCAGACGGATCGGAACACGGCCTGGTCTCAGCGGTACAGAGTGTCGTGATCCCTCAGAAACCGGGTTCGGATGAACAGACCGCCCTCTCTGTCACACTTCCTGAAGGCAGCTTAGAACCCTTTATAGAGGTCCTGAATCAGATCACCGGTGCAGATGCCTATCTGATCACGGTTGCGAGCGACCAGGATATGGCCAGCATTCTCGGGAGTTTTGAACTCAGTGCTCAGACCCTGAGCGGAAATATCCCCGGAGACCTTACGGAGTTTGCTTTCGGACGGGTCTATTATTTTCAGGTGCAGGGTCTAGAGGAAGGGAATCCGCACGGACTTCCGAGTTCTGTCTTTTCACTGTACATCCCTCAGGTGATCCCTCCCATTCCCGGTGATACCCCATTCAACTGGGAGGCATCCATTCCGGGAGGGGCATCCTATCTGCTGGAGGTGTCCGCCGTTGAGGATTTCTCTTCCACGCTTTTCTCTGAAAATGTCACGGGCCTGAACTATACTTTCAACATGGATATGTTTCTGTATAATGCCGGCTATTTCTGGCGGGTCATGGCAGTGAACAGCAGCGGAGACCCTTTGAGCAGCTGGTCGCAGATCCAGCATTTCGTTACAGAGACTGTGAGCGGGCCGGAGCTGCTCAACCCTGTGAATACCGAAGCCCCGATAGAACCTGAATTCAGCTGGGTAGGTCTGCCTATGGCGACACAGTACAGCATCAGTGTGACTGATGTATCCGGCAGCGGAGAGGTCATCTGGCAGACGGAGGTGAGTCAGAGTCCTGTAAAATATCCTGAAAGCGCTTTTAAACTTGCATATCAGAGCAGTTACAGCTGGACCGTCACGGCCTGGCGCAATGATGAACTGCTCAGTCGAAGCGATGCAGCATCCTTTACGACGGAAGCAGCGTCTGTTGTCAGCGGTCTCAGTCCCAATAATACGGGCTTAAATGCTCTGACTGCCCAGTTGAGCTGGGATCCTCTGAGCAGTGCTTCCTCCTACCGGGTGATCATCTCCAGCAGCGAGGATATGGCCACAGTGATCCTGGATGAGGAGATACAGGGCCGTGAGCTGAGTGTTGCAGAGGGACTTCTGCAGAATGACAGAAGTTATTACTGGACAGTGACAGCCCTGTCCGGTGACGGGGCTCCTCTTGGAGAGGCTTCAGCGACGGCACGCTTTTCAACCCCGTCTCTGAGTCAGGTCTCCCTCCTGTCCCCCGTCGCCACCTCAGTCACAACGGCTAGCCCGGAATTCCGCTGGAATACTCTGGAGGGTGCGTCCTCCTATCAGTTCCTTCTGTCCACAGCTGCGGATATGGGCAACCGGATCATCAACGAGACTCTGGAAGCGACCGCTTACACACCCGTCAGTCCGCTGCCTGACTATGATACAGATTACTACTGGCAGGTATTTGCACTGGACGGCAACGCAGATGTACTTGGATCGGCATCAGACATTGCGAAATTCACACTTGAGTCGCTCCCTGCCATCACATTGAAAGCCCCTTCGAGCGGCGCTGATTTTCAGCCTGGCACAGAGAGTTTCAGCTGGGAGGGTATTCAGGGTGCTGCTGGTTATGAAGTGCAGATCTCGAAGGGTGAATCCATATCAGAAGCGGCGGATTATATCAGTCCGACAGCGAACTTCAATTACAGGGATGACAGCCGTCCGCTTGAGGCCGGTTCTGTTTACAGCTGGCATGTACGGGCGGTGAATTCCGACGGCAAGCCCATCAGTGCCTGGAGTGAGATCCGGAACTTCAAGGTCATGGACAGAGCCACGATTGCTGCGGAGGGTCCTGCCAACGGATCCAGTGTATATACAAAGAACCCCTGGTTCCGATGGTCTGTGGTTACCGGTGCAGAGAATTATGAGCTCATACTGGCTGCAGATGAGGATCTGAGTCAGGTCATCTGGTCCAAAGCGAATATAAAGGAAGCACAGGTAAAATATCCGAGTCAGGGCAGCACAGTCCTGGCAGACGGCACTCAGTATTACTGGAAGGTCCGCGCACTGTCTGGCGGTCAGCCTCTGACTGAATTCAGCGGTCTGTCCAGCTTCCGGGTGAGCCTTGAGAAGGTACCGGTGATCGAAAGTCCGAGTGCAGCAGTTGCGGAGAGTATGACCCCCACCTTCAAATGGTCCGTCGTTGAGGGAGCCCATCACTACGGTCTGATCCTGGCGCTGGACGGGGATCTTCAGCAGCTGTATTTCGGCACTGAGGACATCACATCCAATCAGTTTATCTATCCCAGCAGCGGGGCACCGCCGCTTGTGAATGACATGGCCTATTTCTGGAGAGTTCAGGCTTTTCAGGAAGACGGCAGTCCACTGGGGGATGCGAGCAGCGTTGCGACCTTCAGGACACCGACGGGCGAAGTGGAACTTGAACTGATCTTTGCAGGGAATTAGGAGCAGACCATGAAAAGAAACACAATACTGAGCATAGTTCTGGTTCTATTTTTACAATTCAGCCTTCACGGGGCTGAGGGTGAGCGTGTCGGTGCAGTCCTTAAGCTGAAAGGAAAAGTCGAATACCATCATGCAGGAGAGAGGGATTACAGTCCTGCCTACATGGGTCAGATGCTTCTGGACGGGGACTGGATAAAGACAGGTGAGGGGGATTTTATCGCCATCATCTTCCTGGACGGGACGCAGCTGAAACTCAGCGAAGAAGCGGAGCTTGAACTGAAGAGTGACCGTATCAATGCACGCGAACAGAACACGGAACTGTTTCTAGAAAAGGGCGAGCTCTACACTAAAGTGCAGAAACAGAAGCGCAGCAGCTTTTCCGTGGCAACACCTGTTTCTGTGGCTGCTGTGAAGGGTACTGAATTCAATCTCAGTTACGATGAGACCGAAAAGAGTTCTGAACTCTTTGTATTCGAAGGTGCGGTAGAGTTCACAAATGAACTTGGAAAGATCCTGGCAAAGGAGATGACCTACTCAATGGCCACATTGGAGAAGGCGCCCTCAAAGGCAAAGAAAATGAAGAGCAGTGATGCCCCGGACTGGCAGGAAAAGACAGCGGTACAGTACGGATTCAAGCTGATTCCTGAAAAGAGCGGGTCCCTCCCGTTGCTGCAGCCTGTCAAAGTCAGCATACAGGTCATGGATATGGTGAACGGACAGAATGCCAATGCGTTTAGCGGACCTGTTGATGTGACCGTGCAGGATGGAAACATTCTGCTGAGTGCAGACGGGAGCAGCTGGGCGGACAACGTGCAGATACAGGTCAGCCGCGGCAAAGGCAGCGTAAGTGTGAAAAGCAGCAGAACGGGAGCCGCTGCGATGGTCGTAGGATCCGATGACACAGAATCCAGAAAGCTGGATATGGATTTCAGAGCATCGAAGCAGCAGCGCAGTCAGACTGGCGGCAAGCTGAACAAGATCATTGAAAAGCAGGATATGGGCGATATCGGAGAGAAGATCGAAGGGAAGGAACTGACAAACAGCAAAGTCAGCGGCAGCAGCGCGACTGTGGACGATATGCTGCAGAAGGTCGACTCCGGAGAATACGAGATCGTGGACATCATCACTGTTCAGAATGAAGACGGATCGGTTTCAGTTAAACTCAAAGTCAAACCGCGGAAGAAGTAAGGAGAGTACGACATGAAGAAAGCAGGAATACTTTTCATCCTTCTGTTTCTAGTCTCCCTTCCGCTGCAGGCACAGGATGACGGGCAGGCTCCGACAATTCTGCCTGTAGAGGCGACAGAAACCTTTTTTGCAGGGTCATCGGTGAGCCTTTCTGCAGTGATACTGGATCAGAGTGCGATACGCCGCGTGATGCTGTATTACCGTTTCGGGCCTACGGGCGGATTCAGCTCTGTTGCGATGAATCTGGATATAGATTACAGCGGAGAAGTCCCCTCTGATGAAGTGGTGGCCGGTTCGATGTACTATTACATCCTGGCTGAGGACATTCACGGTAACCAGAGTACCTGGCCTGCAGACGGCGATCGGGCTCCTGCGTCTGTCAGGGTGCAGGGAAGCACCGGACGAGCTGCACCGCAGGGAAATATCAGCGCGCATCTGGTCAATCCGGAGGACGGAAGCAGTGACACGGACCGGAATCCGATCATTGTGCTGTCCATGTACGATCCCGACAGACGACTGAAATCTGAAGAGATCCGTCTGCTGGTGGATGACCTGGATGTTACAGCACAAGCTGTTCTTTCACCTGAACTCATTACTTATGTCCCCGGCAAATCCTTTTCTCTCGGAAGCCACACCGTGACGGTGAAGGTTGTGCGTAATCTGGAGACTGTATTCACTGTGACCTACAGTTTTACGATCGGCGCCCCTCCTCCCAAGGGACTGGCATCGGTGTCCGAAGAAGACAGGAAAAGTCTTAAGCAGGCTCTCAACATGAGTTTTAATGTTGGTTTGGACACAGATTATGACAAATTCAGCGGCAACAAGGAACAGCCGGAAAACCGGCCAATTGACACACACAAATTGACACTGGGAGTAAAAAGCAGGATCTGGAAAATCAAATTCAATGCCTCGGCCCTTCTGAATACGCATATTCTGGACGACAACGCACTGGAGCTGGCAGAGAGACGTCAGCCTCTCGACCGACTGAAAGTGGATATGCGCTCTCCAATGCTTGATATCATGTACGGGGATTACAGTCCGGAGTTCAGTGAACTGACGCTGAAGGGCACGCGTGTCCGGGGACTCAGCTCACAGCTGAGGATTCCGCTGTGGATCTTCGGTAAATTCAATGTGAGTTATGTGGACGGTGAGACCAAGCAGCTGGTCAACCCTCTGATCAGCCAGGAATATGTAGATTCCACACAGTTTACACTGATCACAAATATGACAGGAGATACGGCTTATGTGGAACATGAGCGTGGAACTGCGACGCGCTATCTGCAGGGTGGCCGGGCGGAACTGGATCTGTTTCATCATCTGAAATTCGGTTTCAGCGGTTTCCGGGCCTATGATGACATGAACAGCCTGGCACTGCCTTATGAGGAGCTGAACACGCAGTATATGTTTCTGGGGAATGTTGTGGGCGGCGCTGATGTAACCCTGCATTTCAACCATGACAGAACGGTTCTGCACGGAGAGTTGGCCCTTTCGGCGGTAAATGATGTCATGATTGACGACTCGATCCTTGTCAATGAGGCGGGTATCGATCCGGATCTTCTGCAGACGGCCTATGATTTTCTAGGTTTCAGGCTCACTGATGATCTGGCCCTGGGAGCGGCAGACGGCCGCGGACTTTCTATTCCCTTCCCGAATATGGACAGCCTGGATGTGGCGGATTTCCTCGTCAACGACCTGGTGAAGAACGGAACATATCGGCTGGAATTCAGGACACCTCTGAATCTGTATATTGCGAAGCTGGACCTGGGAACGGAATACAAACGGGTGCCCGCCAACTATGTCAGTTTAGGCAACGCCTCTGTACAGACGGATATTCAGGCTTTGAAAAGTACAGCCAGGGCCCGTATGCTGAAAAACATCCTGACATTGAACGGTGCCTATGAAAGTAAGTTCGACAATGTGGCGGGGAATACGAAACCGCAGACTACGAATACCGTGACTTCCACAGCTGGTTTCGGGCTGAGTTTCAGAATACTGCCGAGTGTGAGCTACAGCTATCGGGTCATGGACAGGCTGGGGGAACTGGCAGAAGGTCAGGAAGCAGGAGGCAGCATACAGCTCAACAACAACCAGACAATTACCCATACAGTCACACCGAGCTGGCGTTTCACACTGTTCAGCACGGATTTCAGTTTCAGCGGAAACCTGATGCAGATGCTGTATACAGATGCAAACAGCAGTGCTGAACTGAACAATGACTTTGTGACGGAGAGTTATCTCGGGACTGTGAACATCAATCTGCCTCAGAATATCGGAATGACCTTCGGCATGGGTCAGAGTTCCACAGACCCGGAGGATCTGAGACAGAGTTCGACAGTTTTTGACATCTACAGCGGAAAACTGCAGTTTAAAAACTTCGACAAGCGGCTGAACAGCTTTGTCGGATTCAACCTGGTGACAGGATTCAAGGGTTCAAACGGCTATTATGACAATGGCGAACTCTTTGAGGACATCAGCGGAGCTGAATTTAATGACGGAAGCTGGGATGAAGGTGAATCATTCACGGATGCAGTGGAGATACAGAACGAGAAATTCACACTTAAATTCGGGACACAGTATAAGATCAACAGGCAGACGAGCCTGGGTCTGACTGTAGACCACGTCACGGTGACGGACGATCTGGACCCGCTGAAGGATTATCAGGAACTGCGAATCAAGCTGAAGTTCAAGATGATCTTTTAATCCGGGGACGCGTGAACACCGGACATTGAGATCTGCGGCAAAACAGTCAGTATATAAAAAAGGCTCCGAAGGGAGCCTTTTTTCATTGACGGTATAAGTAAAAGTTATTCGTAGAGATAAGCAAAGGCATTATAGGACTTCAG
>JGI10211J34971_10003900_pt1 | contig 11893 bp, 14 predicted proteins | sample Etolagsediment_FD_34971 | JGI IMG/M metagenome (IMG submission 34971)
CTACTGAGTTAGTTCTACTTGCGTTTATTTCTAAGACATCTAAGTCGTTGATTTCGAGTTCGTTAAACAACAGTTTTGCAAGTGTTGTTTTACCTATACCTGCATTGCCTGAAAACAGCAAGTGTGGAATTGTTTTGTCTTTAATCCAAGTGTTTACCTGTGTCCGTTGTGCTTCATCTCGAAACACATATCCATTTACCGTCTTAGGACGATACTTTTCTACCCATAGTTCTTTCAAAATCCACCTCCTGCTATAAATCTAATAATACTTGTACCTAGTATAACACATAATACAGCATTGAGCAAGAGCAAAGCTCTATCATGCCATAAATAACCAACCCATGCCCAACCAATTGTTCCAACAAAAGAGAGCATTACATCAAATATTTTAGGAACTTCTTCTACACTTCTGCACATTACTGCTACTAATATAAATGCACTTGCAATCCATTTTATATACCAAGAAAGATCACCTTTTGGAGTAATCTTTTTGTAAACACGGCTTGAGTTAAGTGCCTTAATTTTATCATCAAGTTTTTCTTGAATAGGTTCAATTTTCATTTCACAACTCCAAAGTGTTTGTATGACTGTTGTACACATTTAGCCTGATAGTAACAATCAGCTAATGCATTATGTAGTTCTTCTTGAATTGCTTTGCGTGGATCCTGAGGCATCATTGCAAACAGTGTACGACTGTCACGTATCTGCCAATAGTTCCACGGAGCAGGCTTTTGTGCTGCCTTGTATAAATTCTGTAGTATAACAAAGTCAAATGTAGGACCTTGGCACCAAATGTAATCCAAACCCACGCACCACTTGTTGAGTTGACGTAGCATTTCTTGTACTGTAACACGATCTGTGTGTTCGCCAAATGCTTCGTCTTGAATTGCTTGTGGTTGTTTGCTCCACCATGCTAATGTGTTATCGTCAATACTACGACCATACTGTTCTGACTGTTCTTCAACATCGCCACGTAGGTACAAAGGTGTATGCGGTTCTGCGTCTGAAAACGGATCAAACTTAATAGCACCAAGAGTCATAACCACACTGTTTGGTTCGACGCCAAGTGTTTCTAAATCTATCATACCATGTGTTGCCACGAGAACTCCTATAAATTAAGTATTATTGTATATTAATTTAGGAGTGTTGTCAAGCAGATTCTTTAATTAGTGTATAGATATCTTGCCAATTTTGGACACGTTGCACAGCAGGATTTTGGTAATATTCGTTGTATTTGTGTGATACAAGCAAAGGCCTGTGTCCTGCACGTAATCCTGCTTCGCAGTTGTCTGGTTTGTCTTCAATCCACCAATAGCCAGGTTCATACTCTTTGAGAATATCATCTTTGTCGCCACCTGTTTCAATACAACGTACCCTACGCACACACCCTTTACCAAAAAATCTTTCAAGATTCATTCTACGCAATTCGCCCGCCCAATGATCTGTGCTAAGGCTTGTGATACATTCAATGTGCCAATGATCCGCTGCAAGTTTGTGTATAATGTTTACACTGTCACGCAGAGGTTTGAGAAAACCAATCCAAGCACATTCATTGAATGTTTTGACAAGTTTATCGCTTTCCCATTTGCCTATGTCGTATCTTTCATTTTGTTTGTAAACATTTTCTACTTTGATTGAGTAGCCTTCTTTTGACATCCAAGCATCAAATGCTGATTCCCAATCAAGAAGGACACCGTCTACATCCGCAAGGATCTTGCGGTCTTTTTCATAATTCAAGTTAGCCTCTTATTCTCTATTGCCCAGTAGGTGCAATAACATTTGAAATAAATTAATAAAGTTTAGATATAAGCTGATTGCAAACTGTACACCATAGCGTGGATCGCCACCATGCTCTGCATAAATCTGTTTGGCATTTTGTGTATCCCATGCTGTTAAGCCTGTAAAGATAAACACACCTAATACACTAATAGTAAACATCAATGCTGAACTTGCCATAAACAAGTTTACAATGCTTGCAATAATAATTCCAATAAGGCCCATGAACAAGAAATGTCCAAAACCTGTTAGGTCACGCTTGGTAGTGTAACCCCATAAACTTGCGCCGGCAAATGTTGCGGCAGTAATAAAAAATACCTGTGCAATACTTGCACCTGTATATACAGCAAAGATAGGAGCAAGTCCTACACCCATTACTGCTGTAAATGCATAATAAAAGTTACGTAGTTTATCGTAACTCCAGTTGCGTCCTGCAAATGCATACCATATGATCATACCCAATGGTGCAAGTGCAAACAACCAAATTGCTCCTGCCATAGCAAAAAGCAGGCCTGATGAATATGTAAACCAAGCAACTAATCCGCTTATACCTAAACCTGCGGCTGTGTGATTATACATGTTAAGCATAAACTCACGTAGGCCTTCATCATAACCTCTGCGAGCTTCTGTAATTGTACTCATTATAGATCTCCTTCTTTTCTGTTTTCTGAATAGTGAACATCAAATTCGCCACCTGGATAACGTGCTTTTAATTTGTTAACATTCTCTGCTACGACTTCATTAGGATCGAGGCCCAATGCGCGGCAACTATTAATCCAATACCACATAATATCGCCAAGTTCTCGTTTGCAATGAAAGACAGTTTCATCATCCATTGGTTTACCTTGGAAGATACATTTTTTAACAATTTCACTGAACTCTCCTCCTTCTGAAGCAATACCAATTGCTCCTGTTAGTAGCAATGATGGATTAACCTTTTCGCTAATCTCAATCATTCTATGATGCATCTGTGTAACATTGTTGCTCTGTTCGCTTGTTACTTCTTCAACAAATTCTTTATACTTATTTAGATCTACTTGTGTCAATTTAGCCTCTTAATCTTCTAATCCGATAAAAACATCGTCTGGTTTTTCTTGCGAAAATGCAAGAATACTTTCTGCTTCAACCATGCGTATTTCAAATGTTCCTACATCGTTTTCAAGTTCGATTGAACGAGTCCAACGTCCATGTTCTACAAGAATCCAATCATCAACTTGATATTCTTCTGTATTGTCTGGACCTTTTGCATATACGCGGCCCCACCGAGGATATATACCTCTGGTTTTGCCATCATCGCTTGTGATAATTAAACCACTTTTTGTCTTCTGCTCACCAAAGTTCATATCTGTCACTAATACTCTATTTTTGATCGGACTGACATTGCCTTTGATCTTATTAAGATTCATTGCCATTTATTCACCTTTTTGAACAAAGTTACCATCATCATCTTCTACCCAATCTTCTCCAGTAGCAACTTCTAAAGGATCTTGAGCAGGTTCTTCTTTTACTTTTCTACTTACTGCTTGTTCTTCAGGAACACCAGGATTAGATGCATAATAGTCTTTTAGGACTTGTTCTCTTGTGCGGACAATTTTTCCGCCTGGACCAAGTTCGTCACCTCTTGCATTTACCTTTGCATTTCCAACAGCAGGAGTAAGTTCATTTTTTTGACGAAGTAAATCCATATCAATTGATTTACCTTGCATTGATTTATAGACTTTACGTCCTGTTTGTTTCATTGGCATAATAATACCTCCTAATTGTTATATGCTTACTTATCTCAAGAACTCTCGCCAATCCAGGTCATATTGGATTGAATTTATTCTGTGTACACCTATTAAATACAACACATAACTTGCTACACTTGATCCACGTCCTACACCCCATACAATGTCGTTCTCACGCATAAAGTCTACAAGATAGATCATATAGCGTAACAAGTTCGTCATACCACGTTTGTGAAATTCATGTAATTCTGCAAATGCTCTTTGTTTTTCTATGTCTGATTCACATTTGTTTATTACATATTCTTCTACATTAAGGCGTTTATATTCATCAGGCATAAACCATTCACCTTGGCATACACCGTCAAAGGTCTTTTGATCTATATCTAATGGAATATACCTTTGTAGTTTATCAAAGCCTTGCTCTTCCATTGCTGTATTAAATTTGTCTACATCATCAGATTCATCACATAATACCACATGCACTTTATCCGCATGACCACTATAGATCATATCGATTAGATCTTTGTTAGAGAATCGTGGTATTCCAAGAGAATCTGTTTTCATAAGCATATTATATATTAACTGATATTAATAAGATTGTCAAGATCATTTTCGTCAGAATCCTGAATTTGTTGCTGAGTTTTCTGTATTCGCAGTCTTTGTTCTTCTTTAAGCTGGTCTAATATCATAACCATTTGTGTCTGCACTTGTGGATTACGTGTTTTCCAATATTTGTGTGAAAGTTCTGATATCTTATCGTTAAGTTCACTATCTGTAAGATCTGTGAAATCTTCAATCAAAGGATGCATGTTTAACTAAAAATACCTACATAATGAGCATAAACAACTAAACCTGCATCTGTAGTCCAAAACTCAAGGATATGAGGATTAGTTGTACTTGTAGCTGTAACAGTTACGCTCGTAGAATTTGTAGATGTCCATCCAGATGCACCATCGTTTTTCATTCCTGAAGCACCTATAGTTACAGCTCTTGAACTGCCGTCGCTTGTTATGGCAAGACGCATTTTACCCATTTTGCCACTTGCTGGCCAATCTGTAAGTGTTAGTGTAATATCATTTCCTGCTTGTACAGTTTGATAGTGTCCATTTGTCCAGTTAATATTTTGATTTGAACTTACATTACCGATTACATAAACTTCTTCTACATTTGCTCTAAAATTTGCATCTTGGATGTAATATCCGTTCCAGTCCCCTCCAACAACGCTGCCACTTTCTTCAATAGCACTGGCCGCAACACCTGCTGTTTTATCCTGCAGGGCTGTTATTTCACTTGCCGCAGTTGATAAACTGTTTTTAATTGTTGAAAAATTGTCTCTAAAACCCTGACTGTCATTGTCTTGACCTGCTATAGGATAAAGAGCGTCTACGTCTGCACTGTTAATATTACTTGCCATTTCTTATGTCTCCGTATTATTTATCGTTATTACACATTGATTTTGTAATTTTGNAATACTATATATTGTTCGTTAGAGTTTCCTGTNGTGCTATCAATNANNACNCTATCTATATCAAAATCAAATTGGTTAAATTTTATACCNCTATTTTTNANGGCTGTNTGTATTATTTGGCTTGTTCCTGGTTTACAATAACACAGAGGTACAGCTTTTGTATATCCCTGCACAGCGATTACGCCAGGTTGTGATGTACGCATCCACAAAGGCAAGAAGTTGATTTCTGTTTCACCTATTGCCTTTAATGCATCTCTTACATGACTTATATTACTAATATATCTTATTTGATCATTAGCACCATCAATAGTAATTGCATCGCTATCTACTTTCAATGTATTTTCTGGTGTAGGTCTAAATCTCCAAGGTTCAAAGTTCCCTACGTTTATTCCGTATGCCACATCCAAACTATCACGTATACCTATTGGTACAGATCTTCCTGTTTCTACTATGATATTACCTGATCTGATAGTTATCTCTAAAGACGGTAGAAGATCTAATTGTACATCGCCAAATCTTCTTGTTCCTATAATAAGACTACTTGGATCATAATTTTCTGCACTGTCATTTGGTTGATCATACATTATTGTGTTTACTGAATTTTCTTTTGGATTCCTAATCTTAAATTTTGTTCTAACATCTCCTTTAGACGATTCTGCAGGATCGATTACATCAATATAAACAACTTCATACACAACATCTTGCGAGCCCGGATTTTTAGCAACCGCTGTTTTTATGTCACCAAGGTAATAATTTTTCCTTTTGATATTTTTTGCGAATGCACTTACATAGTATTCTGCTGTTTTTGTTTCGATGCCCGCATATAATAGCATTTTCATTTTTTTCTGTAAACCAAAATTAGGGTCATTTGGCCTATATATGTAATCGCTATCAAATAGACTTGTATCACTTATAATATCTTCATATGACAATCTTTGATTTTGTTTCAACATGGGTTGCATGTACAGGTTACTGTATAATTTATCATCTGGATCTGTAACACTTAGAGTAAAAGTTCTTGTAATAGCACTGTATCCAAACTGATCTCTGGCTTTTACTGTAAAAGAAAAATCTCTATCTATAGTTGTTGTGTTAGCATCTAATTTAAATGTTTGACTATCAAAAACAGTAATACCCGGATTATCAGCTGTACCGAAACTATTAATCTTACCTGTAATCTCACCATCATATGACAAAGTTAATCCAGGAGGTAAACTGCCGCTTTCAAGTGTGTACAATAAAATTGCATTAGGAACAGTAGTGGTTGCACTTACGCTTAGAGTGCTGATATAGTTACTGCTGATTGTTCCCAAGTTACTTGCTGTGTTCCAATTTATTGTGCTGTCAACTTCTCCAAGCAATTTAACTGTGAAAGTTTTAGCTTTGCGCGATTCCTCTGGATTTGAAGTTTCTATAGTTCCAAGATCTATTGTATCACCTGCAGCAATATTTTCGGTCAACGCACGATCTAATGTTATTATATCATAATCAAGATTAGATTCAGGATCTATTGCAGTTACTCCATAAGTGTTTTGATTAAGTGTAAATTGTTGTCCTACTGCAAAACTCGAATAAGAATTTAATTTGTTAATTTGTACTGTAGTATCTCCTATGCTTGCAGGATTAAATGCAAAAGTTGTAAGTGCAACAGTATCTGTATCTACGGCAAATCTAATTGCTTCTACTGTAAATTTATATTCTATTGTGACAGCAGGTTGATATGGAATTTGGCCTGCAATTTCGCCAGTTGATTGGTCAAGAGCTAATCCTGGAGGAAGTATGCTATCTGTGTTATCATTATTTTTTGCTTTTAATTCATAGTATACAATACCATCAAGAGAGTTAGGATCAATTACATCTAAATATAAAGTAACATAATTATTTGCTCTACGGAAACCTAAATTTGCAGGTGTAAGCCATATAGGAACTCTTACATTTGTGTTATCTGCTGTAAATATTCCATTTGCTACTTGCATAATTGTGTTATCAGCTTTTAAGAAATCATCACCAACAACATAAATTCTAAATGTTCTTTCAGCTTCGTTGTCACCATCACTTACTGATACAGTAAATTCGTAGTTCCTATTTAACTTTCTTGGTGAACGTGTTGGAACAGATGTGTCAAACACTGCTGTGTCATAATAAAAACTGTCATAACCATTTGCAGATCGCACTGCAAAATCAAAAGGAAAAGCACCATATAATGTTTCATCGTATCTACCTTCATTTGCTCCCTTTTCAAGAGCAAGTATAGGTTCTACTATTCCTACAAGTCTTCCGTCTGTTGTTAATTGTATTCCTGGAGGCAATTCGCCGTTGCCCTCTTTTATGTAATATTCTAAGTTATCTCCAGCAATCACGTCAGGATCAAATGCTTCAAGTTGGAAATCCAATGGTGCACTATCTATTATAAAATATGTGCTATTAGGACCTACAGGCAGACTACCTTCGGCTGTTACCCAGGTTGGATCGTCTGGACCTTGAACTAATACTTTGAAAGTTCTATCGTATATCTGTCCGTTTAGAGTAGCTCTAAGTACAAACGTAGACAAAGTATCTATTTGGACTTCGTAAGGAGTACCAACTATTTCAGCACCGCTTAAACGCATGCCTTGCGGTAGATTTCCACTAATTAATTGAACAGTAACCCCAGATGTATCAAGAGGCAAATAACCGCCGCTTATTGGCAGAGATATTACAATAGTTTGGGTTTCTTGTATAGTGGCTAATAGTTTACCTGATTGTTCTGTCCAAATCTGTGCCATCAATCTACTCCTTTAGTATATTTATCGGAGTTATACTAATGAGCCAAAGTCCGTTAATATATCAACTGGTGATGTTAGAGATCCATAATCTACATCTGTATTTAAATTTAACCATTCAACAAGATTGTCTGCTCGACGTACTATTCCGTTAAAATCAAAGCCATCTAACAAACCATTTAGATCACGCACATCGACACCGTACACAAGTCCTGTTAGATCACCTACAAAACTATCAGAAGAAATACTCAAAGCATTTGTAATACTGTTTTGGTTTACATCTAAATTACCTCCAAGCGTAGGATTTAGATCTAACTGCACTAAGTTTGTAGGATCAACATCAAAAAATATCTGTGTACCCGCTACTCTTGTAAGTATATTTGTACCGCCGTATAAATTAACACTACTACTTCCTTTGGATAAAACTACAGAACCACTGTCGCTGATCATTAAAACTTGATCAATGGCATTTGAAGTTAGTGTAATTTCAGTTGGTGAATTAGAAATATTAATGCCAGATCCGATAAGGCTTTTAAACTGTAATTCGTTGCCTATTTTTTCACCAAATATACCTGTACCACCGCCAATGTTAGCAGCTTCACTGCCAGAAGCAGCAGTAACTAAAATATCTAATTCTGAAAAATTATCATTTACTTTTGCAAATGCTTCACGGAGATCGTCACCTGTTCCGTCGTTTGCAATATTACCTATGTTTATACTTTGTATTGCCATTTATATCTCCGTTATAAGTTTGCTAACACCCATGCTTTGAATGCAGCATAATCTCCTGCACCATCTTGTAATGCTGTTTTCAAATCTGCTATTTTTACATAACCAGGTATTTCACCGTTAACTGCATCAACAAGTAAACTTGAATCATCAGCAAATACTGACCCTTTAAGATCACCCGTTAGCGTGTCACCCTGTTCAACAACATTAGATGCTCCTGTTAATTCTGTAAAATCTACCCTTTCGTTTTTCCAAACTCCACCTACAAATTTTAAAACATCATTTGTTTGGTCACCCGTAAATACTACATTGTTTAGATTTTCAATGTTTTCTGTTGTAATATCTGTTGTTGTTTGCACATCACCTGGTTCGTATCTTCCTAATATAGAGTCATATATTAGTGCTTGACCGGTAGTCGGAGTAGTTGATCCAACGTTTGCAAGATCTTCTATACTACCAGGTATAGTTGGTCTTCCAGTAAGTGATGAATACACTCCATCAAATAGAGTAGGTGTGTTATTGAGATCTAAGTAACTACCCGAAAATGCAACACTGTTTAAACTGTTGCCATCAACTGTAAAAGTTGTGCTTTCAACAGCAAGGTTTTGCACAGTTAATGTGCCGCTTGCTGTCACGTTAACAACATTAACAATATTATTACCACTAAGGTTTAAACTGTCACCTGACGGTAATTCTTTAATTTTATTGTTGTCTGTAGTGTCAACTATGAGTGGATATCTTACTGCCATTTTGTTTTCCTATATCTATATTTAGTGTAGATCTGCCCAGCCAGCAACACTGTCATTATTTGCGTCTGCAGCATATCCTTGAAACTTTCCTGTTGTTGTGTTATAAACCATTAATCCTTCTTCAGGTGTTAGTGCATCTACTTGTGCTTGGGTGAGCATTGGTGGCTTAAATTCAGAAGGTGTTACTGCCCCAGTTATGCCATCAACAATAATAGTTGAATCATCTGCAAATACACTACCAGTTACATCGCCTGTATGGTATCCAGTTGTGTTCCCCACTATATTTCCTGTTAGATTACCAGTTACATTTCCTGTCACATTTCCTGTTACATTGCCAGTTAAATTACCAGTGACGTTAGCCTCGACCGGACCAACAATTTTACCATTTATTGCATCTACAAGTAAAGTGCTATCATCTGCAAAAATACTACCACTAACATCACCATCTACTTTTATACTTGCTCCGTTGATTACTAAATTTCCACTTGCATCTGCTTGAAGTCTTGCATTACCAAGATAGATAAAATCTTTTACATATAGGTCTGTCCATTGTTTGTTTGCACTACCTAATGCATAGGTTCCATCTGTGTCTGGTATAATATTTGAACCAAGATTTTCTAAATCTGTAGTTGAGCTTGCATATAGTTCATCAAAGTTGTCATTGATTTTATCAAATGCAGTTCTTAATGGATCACCGTTGCCTGCGTTTACACTTGTTCCTATGTTGATAGTTTGCTTAGCCATTACACTCTCCCTACCACAACTTCAACTGTGCCTTTAGCGTCATCATCTTTAGCGCCAACTGCTTTACCTATGACTTGTCCAACTCCTGGTGAATTATTAACTATTGCATAACCTGGTATAGCACTTGTAACCAACATATCACCTTTTGCTACTTTTCCTAATACCTTACATGGTACACGACCTTGTAGTGCGATAGCAACAACATGCTTACCTTCAAGATTTGAATTCATTAAGTGTGCAGGATTAGTTGATACAACACCAGCAACTCGTGTATTGCCCTTTACATCAGTTACGGTAACTTCAGCTTCACCACCAAACACTAAAACTGTGCCTTCTTCATACTCAGCATCTGCAAGATAGTTCTCTGCCAAGTCAGCATATTGTGCTGATGTTGCTGTTCCATCAAATACACTTGCATAAACAGTGTTCCATTTCCTTGCACTATTTCCCAAGTTCCTGTTATTTGCAGTAGAATCAGGCTCGATATGTGAATCAACTCTGGAAGTAAATGTAATTGTATCAGTTGTAGCATTTCCTATATCAACATTGCCATTGAATGTAGCAGTTCCAGAAACACTCATACTATCACTTATTGCAACTATTCCTGTGCCATCGCCACTAAGAGTCAAATTTGTATCAGCACTATAAGAACTTATACTGTTTACATTTAATCCACCTGTTGTTATGTTTGTGACACCATCTATTTGTAAAGTGTCATTAATTTCTACTACTCCTGTACCATTGGCACTAATTGCAAGATTTGTATCTGCGCTTAAACTTGACAAATTGTCAACTTGCAATCCGCTGTTGTTAATTCTTGCTCTTGCTGCTCCATTTGTAAATGCAACTATGGTATCTGCACCACCTTCAGTGAATCCAACATTAGCACCAAAGGTAATACCAGTAGAGTTAGAACCACCATTTGCTCCTTCATCAAGTGCTTCAATTGCTTTTGTGTAAACCCAGTTAGTTGCTGTAAATCCTTTACCTGCTCTACCACCACTTGCTGGTGTTCCTGAGTTTGTTTGCGCCGTACTTTCTGATGTAACAAGCAAAGGAGATCCTGCTGTAGGATCAACGTAAGGTTTTCCAACATTTACAAGTCCAGGAACATCAACATTTAGGCTGGAAGTTGTTGTGCCTGTAGCTTCTAAGACTGTTGCCTGTCCTGGAGTTTTAACTTGTAGAGTTGTTCCGCTTAAACTTAAAACTTCATAAGTTGCTGTACCACCAAGTATCAATGCTTCTGCTTGTATAGCACCTCCTGCAACTCCTACACTTGCTGTTTTCCTTAATACTACAGTATCTGCTGTGCTTGCTGTTGAAAGGTCTTTTACCGTGTACGTTCCTGCCGCAGTCCTTAGTAGAACATCAGTGCCAGAAACATAAGCTGGAAATTCAGAATCTCTAAGTGCGCCACCTTCATCAAGAACTGTATCAAAACTAATAGCACTTACTGCACCATTGCCTGCCGCACTTCTACCTAATACAGTATCTGTTGCAACATGCTGTAATTTTCCAGGTGCAATACCAGTTGATGTGCTTGAACTTGTTTGTAATTCTACAAAACCATTTGTGTGTGTAAATTCTGTGTTTTTAAATGTTGCAAGTCCAAGATCACTTTGAGCAATGCCTGTAGCATTAGCTCTTGTGCCTGCTGTATTCATTGCTAATTTGCTTTGAGCTATAGCTGCTGAACTGTTCACATCTGCGTTTACAATAGTATCATTTTCAATTTGGAAATCAATCTCTGTACCACTTGCAGTTCTATCAACTGTTACATTGATTACACTTGTAGTTTTTTCACTTGCATGTGTAATTTCATCAAATGGTCCGCCTACACCCGCTTGTAGTGGTGTAAAGATAATATCAGCATCTGCTGTACCATTTGAAATTGGTGAAGCACCTCTGTCACTGTCATCAAAATCGCCAGCAAGT
>JGI10211J34971_10003901_pt1 | contig 11892 bp, 4 predicted proteins | sample Etolagsediment_FD_34971 | JGI IMG/M metagenome (IMG submission 34971)
GTATTTGGGCTTTATGTAGAGAACGGGAATATATAGATTGTATTTTTGTTAATCCTTATGGGTAATCAGGAATATATAGATTGTATTTGGGGGAGGTATTTATATATGCACAGGCTAGAATATTATTCATTTCAGCCTACCCCCCTTTTTTTATTTTCCTCCTTTTAGTGAGCGCGTGGCTACCCTTCGGGGAGTCTCGATCCGCCGGTGGACCTAGTCAGTCTGCTAATGCGTGCTTGGCACTAACTACTCACCTTTAAGGAGGAATTATGAGTAAGACTATTCCAGAGACGGGGGCTGCGGTCCTCAACTCTTACTTTAGGGTGGTCACCCGTGATCGCAAGCTCGTTGAGCTCCGCGGTCATGTGGCAGCTGCGGAGGGTATGATCAAGGAGATCACTTCTCGCTTCGGCGAGAAAGGCATCACCGCTGATCATGCCGTCCTGCTCCACACCGAGAAGGAAGGGCAACAAGAGCTCCTCGAGAGCCTTGTCGCCCAAGTGGAGGCCTTCGAGGCTCAGCTTGCTGAGAACCTTGAGCACCTCCGCAGCGCTGTTGAGGCTTACGGTGGCGCGTGCGTCGCCGCAGGCCTCCCCCGTCCGGCCCTTCGTGGCAACATCTTCGTTCGCTATCTCTCAGCCGGTTCCACCGGCCTGTTGGGTAGCGACAAGGGAGTCCACGCATGTCGCTTCGGCGACGCGTGGGCTAGGGCAAGTGCAGATACCTTTTTACACGCGAAGCGTAGCTTCGCGTATGAGGAGGTAACTCTAAAGCTTGACGGAGCAAAGATCTTTAAGTAGGTCTCCTCCGTCAAGCTTCCACCCTCAGGCACATGCGGTAGTGCCTAGAATGAGGGTGATGGGTCGAGGCGTGAGCACCTCCCTCGGCAACAAGGCTTAGCTAGCCTTCTCCAATAGTTAGGACCACCTGCGTCCGGAAGAGAGGCTTCGGCCTCTCTTTTTTTTATTTATCTCCCTTTAGTGAGGACTAGAGCTACCTAGCCAGTAGTACCCTGCATGGGTTCCTCACTTCCGGCTATCTTTTTGCACACACACCACTGGAGGTAAAACAGTGACTAAGTGCAACTTCTGCGGGCTTCAGACCCGCTCTTGCAGGTGCGATGTCGGGGAGTACCCCATCATGCCTGCTACCACCCCTGCCCCCGCCCCCGCGGTGAACTCCCGCCCCTCGCCCATCTGCATGGATGAGGTGGCACCCGCCCCTGCTGAGTCTGAGAAGACGACGCAGGGCACCCGCGTTCTCACCCGCGTGCAGCGTGTCTGCAATCGCGGGTGGGAGGCTTGGGAGCGCTTCAAGGCGCTCTTCGAGGGCGCTACATGGTGGCGCATCGCGATGAACCTCGTCTTTGAGACGCTTCGCAAGATCCGCGACGCAGAGTAAACTGCGAGAGAAAAACAAAGGCCTCAGCCTAGGCCTATGAAAGCTCTAACTTGAGCATGGCTAGATCACCACTACAGAGCCACAAGAGCTCAAAATGTAAGTGTTGGTTGAGAATTAGAGAGGCTTCGGCCTCTCTTTTTTTTATTTCGCCTTACTTTAGTGGGTAGCTACCAAGATCGTAATGCTTCGTGCGAAAGTCGACGCAGACTGTCGGAAGGTTCTCCGCGAGAGGACCCCACAGACTGTGAAAGCACGAGCCTCAGAGAGGTATAGCATTGCGCAAAGTTGTGTACTACTTAAGTGTATAGAGTCTCAAGGATTCACAGGTATTTCGATTACGAAGTGCGCGAAAGCGTAACTGTCTACATCGCACCTAAATCCCCGACCTACACGGATAGTAATGCAACAACGAGACGCCAGCAATGGTGTCGTCTACATGCCAGCCAAATCTTTGGCTACCATGTATCACCCCCCAAGCCTTACTGTGCGGCACCTGCTGCGCTTTAAGGCAAGCCGCCTTGAGCGGTATCACGGTTTAGCACGTTTTCCTTAAAGAACGGCACAGGTAGTGGTGCTCTCAGGAGCACTGTATGTAAAGCTACTACAAGGGATTTATTCTGGAGTTACATCAGTGGCTCCCAAAATCCTTAACCTTTTCTGACCGGGTTATCAAACCCCGTTGGCAAGTTCAGCCTATGAGCAACAAGCGCTTACTGCATTCGGCAGCAAACAAGTAGCGCTTTAGAAATAACTTACTTGACAGAGGGTGTCTCTCACACACAACAAACACCCTCTACACCGCTGACGCAATGTCAGCAAAGGAGATTACTCACACCATGAGTAACTTTTACATCGAGCGCCTCCAGAGCGCGTTGGGGTGGCTTGCCACCCCAACGCCTCTCAACGAGGCGCCTTGGGGCGCGCTTGCGCTCCTCAATCCCCGCCGCAACGAAGCGGTGGCAGACACGATGGAGTCCGCAGGCTTTGGCCTCGACTCCCATCTCCCCACAAACACCGCTGAGCTCGCTCGTCTCGACGAGCTCGGCGTCAACCCTGTCGTCCGCAGCGCAAACAAGGCGTTTGCGGACGCACTCACTTCAGGCGCCCTCACCCAGGAGTTCATCGAGCTCCTCAAGGAGCGCCTTCAGAAGGCCACCGCTCGCGCGAAAGCGGACGGCCTCATCATCGATCGCGCAGAGCTTGAGGCAATCACGGCCTTGAACGCTCTGCGCGTTCAAGGCACCCCTGGCGGGTCTGGCAAGGCTCGCAAAAACCACAACCAAGGCGTCGCTCTCGCTTCCTCAGGGAAGCGCTTAGAGCGCGCCGAGGCGCGCCGCGCCCGCAAAGCGCACAACCGCTGCTATGACCGTCAACGCCTTCGCGGCGACGGTCACCTCACCATCGCCCCCATGGCTTACGAGCCTAAGGGGCGCTCTCTCTCCCCCTCAGTCCAGAAGGCTCTCGATGCCTTCTCGGCCGAGAAGGCACTCGCCGCAACAAAGGCGGCAAGCGACAAGGCCATTGCAGAGCGCCAACAGCTCTGCATGAAGGCCGCTCAGGGTGACCAAGAGGCGCTTCTTGCGCTCGGCAACCTCACCAAGGGCGACAGGAAGCGCATCAAGCGCGCCAAACTCGCCCTCAAGCCTGAGACAAAGCCTGAGCCCAAGACCAAGACCAAGACCAAGACCAAGCCCAAGGCTAAGCCCAAGGCTAAGCCCAAGATGAGCGCGGAGCGTCGCGCCCAACTGAAGGCCCAGTTCCGCAATCGCGCGGTTCAGGGCCGTGAGGGCTTCGTTGCCCTCGCCGAGACCATCAACAGCCTCAACATCACCATCAACAGCCTCAACACCACCGCGAAGGCGATGCTCGCCTTCGCGGGCGAGAACATCGGCTGCACCGTGGAGGAGGCGATTGACGAGATCCGCCTTCTCGACTCAATTTCCCTTCGCGCCCTTGAGCGTGACTGGGCGAACACCCCTCTCGCAGAGATGGTCGACACCGAGACCGTCAACGCGAATTACAACGCCATCCTTGCGCGCTACGGTCAAAGCGCAACCGAGGTTAAGGCGTAATGATCAAGTTGACTGAGACTATCTGTCTCATCAGCACCTTCAACGCTCTCGCAGTGGCCTGCTTCTTTGGCCTTGAGGGCACCGCGCGTAGCATCTTGCGTAGCTACAACGCAATGACGCGCACTTTCAAGAGCACTCGCGTTGCCAAGGCTCGTCGCAAGAGCTTGCGTCGTGCCAACAAGGCTCGCATCGAGGCTCAACAGGCCCACATGCTTGCTTGTCGCCTTGCTAAGCTTGCGCTTCGCAACAAGCGCTCTGCAGCTTGGGTCAAGACGAGCCCTGTTAAGACGACCAAGAAGGCTGTCCGCACTGAGACTCGTTCTGTGCTTTACGCAGTTGCTCCTCCTGCAATTGTGGACGCGCGCGCAGTTGTGGCGGATTGGACCCCTGAGGGTCTTAAGCGCCGCCATGACGAGGCTCTCCCCCTCCTCAATGCAATCATCAGCGACTACCCCTCTGCACTCGAGGGCGTTAACGCTGAGATTGCTCGCATCGACAAGGTAATTGCCGGAATCGATGCTGAGAAGATCAAGGACGACGAGAAGAAGGCTAAGAAAAAGCCTCACTCCGATCGTCGCACTAGCGCCGTGAGTCGCAAGACTGAGCTTACAAGCTCTTACAATCTTGCAAAGGCTCACCTCGACTTTGCGACTTGGGAGGCCGATCAGCTTAAGAGCGAGATTAGCCCTCAGGAGCGTGCTGAGTTCGCCAAGGCTGCCCGCCTCCACTCGCGTCGTAAGCACCTTACCGGCGATGCACGCGAGAAGGCGATCCGTGAGCAACACTTCAAGCGCTACATGGGTCGCGGTCGCTACACCTCTATCGAGGATGCTCGCAGCGCCGTTGAGGCTTGGGAGAAGGCTAATACCTTCGACCGCGAGTTCACTGTGATCGAGGAGGTCGCCGTCACTCCTGCAAAGACTGCAGGTGAGATCTTGTACGCCATTGACGAGGCTCGCGCAGGTTATTCCGGCGATGTGGTCTGCGATATCGCGCTTAATGGTGCGACCCTTGCGTCAATCAAGGCAGTATCTGGCGTTGGCCCCAAGGCGATCGACAAGCTCGTCAAAGCTCTCGATGCCGACGCTTGGGCTGACCTTGACGCCGAGACCATTGCATCTCGCGTCGAGATTGCTGTCAAGGAGCCTGCGCGCCAAGAGGTTGCCAACATCCTCACCAACGCTCAAGGCGATTTTCTCGTTCGCACTGCCGACAAGGTAATGGTGGTCTCTGATCTTCACGCTAACATGAAGGTGTGGAAGGAGATCGAGAGGCGCTTCAAGGCTGAGGGTTACAACAAGCTTGTCATCAATGGTGACTTGATTGATGGCGCCAACGACAAGTACACCGTCGAGAACAGCATCAACCTTGTCAAAGCAATCTACAGCTTCGCTCAAAACAACGACGTTGAGATTGTGCTTGGCAACCATGACGGCTACATGCTCTTCTCAGGGACTCTTGAGGAGAACGCTGCGTTGTGGGGTCTCAATCCTGATGACGAGAAAGCTAAGAAGATTTGGGAGCATGCCAAGGCCATTAAGGCTGGGCTCGGTGACGAGATCCTCGATTGGTACCGCAGTGCTAAGCTTTGGCTCGACGTGCAAGGTGCGCTCGTTGTCCACGCTAAGGTGACGGATGATGTGCGTAGCGTTGCTCAGACTGTCTCTGGCAACCTCACCGACGAGCAGATCGCCCTCTTGGACCACACCGAGCCTAAGGCTGGTGAGAAGTTCTGGGCAAAGACTTACGACGGCTCTCAGGGCCACGTAGTCTACGGCCACACAAGGCACAGCGAGCTCTTGCGTGCTAAGTGTGCTTGGGCTCAGCCTCACTCGACTTGCATTGATGCAGGCGCTAAATATAACAAGCGTTTTGCAGTTGCAAGAGTGCACCTCGGCAAAGTTGAGAGTCAGATCCTCGACCTTCAGGGTAACACTTGGGTTGAGGTTGAGGATATGCCTAGTACACTCCTAGGCTTCTTGCACTCTGAGGCTCCCGAGTCTGAGTTGAGTGGTCTTGACGAGGATAACGCCAAGAAGGCACTCAGTGGTCTCAACAACCTTGCTGAGATGATTAAGTCTCAGACCCATCTCGAGACTTACCTCAAGCAGAGGCACAAAGCTATGAGTGCTGTGTGGGTGTTCAAGTCAGAGATCAAGCGTATGGAGACTCGCGCAAAGATCCTTAATGAGGACATCACCCTTGAGCTCAACCCCGAAAACAAGAGCAAGCTTTGGCGCGCTACTGTCGAGGTTGAGGTTGGCAAGCACTTTGCTGACGATAAGCTTGCCTACGTCTTGACGGGCGAGGCTCAGGGTGCTGAGCTCCTTGACGAAATCGCGAGCTCTGTCTCAGCAAGCCTTGCTATCGACTACGTCGATAGCGTTCAGCTTGCGTTTGAGGTTCCCCGCCTCAACAAGGAGACTCATGCCGCGGACATCGAGTTCTTCGCTTGTGCTAAGTCTTTTGCTAAGCGTAAGCCAAGTGGAAAGATGGAGCACGCCATGAAGCTCCTCAATCCTGCGCGCAACCCTGCGCAATGGTTCGAGGAGATCTTTAGCGAGATCTACGGTAATGATCTAGCTGAGATTGAGCCAACTCCTGAGCAGCTCAAGGCGAACTACGGGTTCTACGCTATGGTGAACCCTTGTCGTTTCGACGATGCTCGAGCAGTTGCTCTTTGGCTCATCGACACGATGGTGGCACACAAGCTCGAGAGTCGTCTTGAGGGAGTTGACCAGCCTTCGGAGATTCTCAATGAGATCTTTGTTGCGGCAAATAAGATCCTTGAGAATCATGACAAGGACCTTTGGCTTGAGTCTGACCTGTCCAAGAGGTTGAACAGCCTCTATGCAGAAAACGCCAATGCAGCCACTGAGCGTGCGGCCAAGAGTATTGGCTCAGACTTTGTGCGCAAGAACTCGTACAAGAAGTCTAGTACGCTTAGCTTCTCCGAGGATTCTGCGACTGTAGAGGTCTCTCAAACTGTATCAGGCAGGGACAACCCTGGTGTTGTTACAGTTGGGGAGGCCCTCGGGTGTTCGGGCTTGCTCGCTAGCCTCGCTGGCGTCAGCTTCGACATGACTAGGGACTCTAGTATGGCTGAGTCCCTGATGAAGCTGACCGAGAACAACGCCTTCATGGTAGGCGCTTCGGGTGGTGGTGCGACGACCTTGTCCTCAGACAACGACGATGTCACGCGCCTAATCTGCTCCCTTGCAGACACCATGACTGGCGTTCAAGCGTACGTGATGAGTGTTTTCAACTCAGCTGTTCGCGGCTCAGTTCATGGTTCGCCAACAACGAACCTAGTTGAGCAAGATGACATTCGTGTCATCTTCTACGATGCTAAGAGTGTACCTCTTTCTGAGAAGGCTACTCTTGCTGGTGCTGATGGTTCAAACATCAACAGCCTCTTGCAAGATGAGCCATTCATCGCTCAGATTCGTGGTCTCCTTGTCCGTAAGGATTGGAAGGAAGCAGATCGAGACAACCTCGTCTCTGCACTCTTCAAGGGGCAAAGCTACTCAGCGAAGATCTTGGTTAACGACGATGGTGGGTTCTACACCGTCCTTGACGCGATCAAGGGTGGGTACCTCACTGAGTCAGCTCTCAGCAACGAGAACTACCAGGAGTGGGTTGCCTTTGCGAACAAGAAGGCTCGCGAGATGGGGTACTACCCCTTCTACGGCATTGACACCGCTAACGTTAAGGAGAGGGGTAAAGATCGCTTCTCGAAGATCTTTAGTCCAACCGAGACCTCCCTTAAAGTTGACAAGTACGTCAATAACAAGGGTGGTGTACTTGTGCTCAAGCCTTCTGAGCACAAAGATGCTCTGAGCTTCTTGTCTTGGGCGATCATACCGTCACCCTACAAGAGTGACATGGGGGCTAGCTATCAGCTCTCAGGTATGTCTCCTTGGGAGAAGATGACTCTTGAGAAGAAGAATGAGCAGTACCTCAAGTTCTGCGAGAGCTACAAGCTCGATGCTGAGCGTGACAACACGAAGCAGTCTCTACTGAGGGATATCACGACTCAACTTGGGTTGAGCCTAAACAACCCTCAGAGTGCTGTTAAGTCTCCACAAAGTTACTTGTGGCGTCAGTGGAGCACACAAGGTTTGCCGAGGAATGCGACTCGCCGCATTGTGATGCTTGACATCAACTTTGCGGGTCTCAGTCTTTCAGAAGTCAAAAGGCCTACTGAGGACGGTTCCCTGCGCAAAGTCATGCATTGGCGCGCACCTCTGCTTGTCCCACAAGCAGTTATGGTTAACTATCAGGTTGACCGAAACATCCTCAAGGACTGGACCGACAATTGGGACGATCTCATCAAAGATGATAAGTCCATGTTGTCTCTGGCTTACCGCCACTGCGAAGAGGTGCACAATAGTCGCATCACGAAGATCAAGAAAGAAAAGGGCGGTGTTTCCGGCCGGCCTTATAATCTTGAGATCTTCAAGAAGGCGATCTTTGCGCTTTATGACGTAGCTTGCGTGATGTACATTGATTCACGCATCGGCTTCTTCTCTTGTGCAGACACTGAAGCACTTCAGGGCGACGACGATGGCGATTACATTGCGTGGGATTCAAACCCCATTGCAGTTGCCAACGCTGAGCGTACCAAGCGCTTTTGGCAGCGTGTCTTCAAAGACAATAATGTCTTTGCACCTGCGATTGAGCTTAATAAAGAAGCTCGTCTTGACTATGCTAAAGCGTGGTCAAGCAAGGCTGACCTAGTTGCTACGGGTATGCGCTACCCTGAGCTTGCACAAGCTCTTGCAGATACTGGCCTCTTGATCGAAGATAATGATGGTTTCGTACCATGTATCCTCGGTTGGGGCTTTGATCGTTTGATCGAGTGGTCTGACCGTATCTCCAACCTTGATCCCAATAAGGGTGGTGAAATGTGGATTCGTCTCGCATCGAACCCCCAAGGGCCAGTAGGTATTGGTAGCGACATGGCTGTTGCCGCTTTAACCTCAATCGCCTTCAAGGAGGAAAACGGTAAGGTTCTCTTTGCCACAGAGATGGATCGCACTCGTTGGATGATCTATATCTGTCTCGCCTTTGGCGTACAGGTGTCGATCGACAACGCTAAGCGCGCCTACAAGGTGCTTTTGCTTGTCCTCGCGGCAGCCAAGAAGACTGATGGTTCCCCCTTGATCGACTTCTCCGAAGAGCTTACCAAGGACTTCTTGGATGCTTGGAGTGTAGTTGGTACGGGTGTTGGCCGTGTCTTGTTTCAGAAACAAAGCAGGAAACTTTGGCTTGGCGAGACCCTTATGAAGCTTCTTGACGAGAAGGGCATTCAGCTCCCTGCTGAGGTTTATCTCGACAAAGAGCCAAACCTTGAGGGCACCAAGGAGATCGACATCGTTGACCCAAGCAACAACTGCTTTAGCATGGATGTTTTCACCACGCTCGGCAGTATCGCTACGGGCCTCGATAGCATGGAGGTCATGTTGTGGAAGTTGAAAGTTGGTCAGCTCAACAGCATGATCAGCGGTGATCAAAAGACGATTACCGCTCTTCAGAAGCGTGTCAACCTCTTCCCCGAGGAGACTCACCTCAAGATCGGCGGGCAATTTGTCTTGCGCGCACTTACCGAAGACACCCCACTGAAGGCTGACATGAACCTTCTTTCGGGAGTTAAGGACATGTGGGCTGATAATGCGCCTAAGCTCTCCGACGTTGACGCTACGATCAACGTCGCGAGAGGCAAGCTCTTCGGAAACTTGCGTTTTGGTGAGAAGCTTCCTGCGTCGATTGTCTTCGTTAAGGAGGTCTTCACTAACCTCAGAATCAAACCAGTTGATTCTGAGCTCCTTGTTGACAATGCTGTTGAAGACTATAACACGGCCTACAGTATTGGTGGTGAGGGCTCTTACTCCTACCTTGAGCTTATTAAGGCTTTTGCTGTAGCCGAGTCTCCTGCTACTGAGACCGATGAGACGCCTTTCTGGCAGATGATGGTCGATGCCTATGCAGACAGGGACGAGCTTCCTCACCCCAACGCGACTCACATCGCGCAGTATTGTGCGGATCAGGTTATCTACAACCTGATTGATGTCATGTTGATCGACGTTACTAAGCACGTTACGAAGGTGGCAGACTCGACAAACTTCCAAAAGTTTGTCGAAGTCTTTGCAAGGAAGATGGGCTACACCCCAGAGCAGGCAACTGCTTTTGGAGACATGTTGCTCCCTGAGGTGAGTTCCGCTCATTACAAGGATACTACAGCTGCTAGGAAGCCTTTTGTGCTGATTTCAGCTGGTCTTCAGGCTGGCTTTAGCGCTGGGTTTAAACACCCCCAAGTCCTCGAGGCTTATCGAGACTTGGTGAAGGCTAAGTTGCTTGACGCTGACGGTAGGCACCATCGGACACCTTGGAGCCGTGCTGTTAGCGAGGCCAATGCCGACATCTTCAAAGCGGCGGTCTATAGTATCAGGATTATGCGCGCAGTCTCGTCGACTAACGCTACTTCTGATAACGGCCTAAGGGTTGTGACTTACACTAAGTCCGACCAAGGTGAGATCAACAGGGCTTACAACACCTTTCAGGACTACAGGGACTTAAACCTCCTGAGCCTTGTTTGGGGTAAGCTTTCAGGCACCAGGAACACCCTGGCTGAGCTTCAGCTGGGGAAAGTGCCTCGCAGGCTTAACATTGACGCTGTTGCTTATAAGCGCATCTTCAATGTAGCTTGGGCTCTCGCTGCTAAGACGGGCAAGCCTGTCGTGAGCTACTCGCTCTTTGGCAATAAGGCTCCGAAGTCGCTCTCCACTTTGACTCTTATGGGTCTTCTTGGTGGGGAGTTCAAGATGCCTAGTGGGGCTCGTCCCTACCTGGTTTCAAATGACTCGTTCAGGCAGCCTAAGGCTCAAGCTTCGAAGATAGGCAAATGGTCTGTCTACGTTGGCGATGCGCCTACTGGGCACAAATTCCATGTCAACTCTTCGGTCAACCTGTTAGAGTTGCTTCGGAAAGAGGGTACACCCTTTGATCAGAAGTTCGCTAATGAGACTTATATCGAGAACTACCTCGGTCCAAAGTCTCACTATCTCGAGCCTCCCGCAGCTTGGGATAGCGACTTTATCTGCATGCGTGGTGCAGTACTTCGCCTCCGCAAGGATAAGAAGACTGGTCAGCGCGAGGACTTCATGTCATTCGGTCAGTACTGCGTGGATACCCTCAACGGGGGTAAAACGCGCGTAAGCTATGATTCGTATAGGCTTCGCTATGCGATTGCTTTTGCTGACCGCCATCTCGTCAAGGGTTTCTTGAGTAAGGCCCATGGGCGTTTGAGCGACAAAACACTCCTCGAGCTCGCTGAACACGGTCGGGCAAAGAGGGAGCTCATGTTCTCGCTTCGAGTGACAGGCGACAAGATGAAGTGCTCTATGGCGGATTTTGTCGATCAGAATCTTGCTGCGCTCCCTGTGCCTGTCGCGGGTTATTCGCGCCATATTGGCAACTTTATGCGCAGAGACCCCCTCTTCGGAGACAAGATGGGCACTTATCTCACCTCGACTGACCCCAAGTTCCTGAACAACTTGTGCTACATGGCTGCTAACGCGGTCCTGCTTCACAAGCTGACGGGTGTTGGTACGCTCCACTACGAGTTTAAGCCTAACACGACTCAGGCTGTCAGGGTTGATGAGGTTCAGATGGATGACTATCATGATTACAATGATGGTTATGAGCAAGGCCAAAGCTCCGAGCCTCAAATCCAAGTAGAGCAGCAGGCTCAGGTGCAGAACACTGTTCAGCAACAACAACCTCAGCAGCAGGTAAAGTTGCCAAGCACGTTCCATGTTCAGCCTCAGGTTCAGGTTCCTGCTGTGCAGGAACCGCAGGATCCTATGCAGATGGTAGCCATGATGCAGCAGCAGATGGTTATGATGCAGCAGCAGATGGCGGCTATGATGCAGGGGCAGCCTATCCCGCAGCTTCAGTCTCAGCCTGTTCCGCAGGCTCAACCTGTTGTGGTAGGCAGGGCGACTCTTGTTGTGCTTGACACACCCGAGTCAAAAGCTAATTTGATCACTCGTGCACAGCAGGAAAAGTTCTCTGTACTTGCTGGTATGTTTGATAAGGCTGCACAGCCCGCTGTCATTGTTCAGGCTGCGGGGTCTTTCTGCAAGCACACCTTGATCGAGCCTGATTGGAGCGTAGAGATTCGCAACAACCTTCTTGCTGCGATGAAGGATCCTCAGCACAATGTGTGTTTGTGCGTGCCTACTATGGAGGTTGCGACTCAGCTTGCGGCTAATCTTCGCGTTGTAGGCATCGACGTTCGCAAGTAAGATTTAATCGTGACTTCTAACGTCAACGCTAAAGCTAGGGCTCCTCCTTCTTGTGCTTAAAAGTGTCTTGAATATTATATAAGAAAATCTAAAGAAAAAAAGGAGAATAG
>JGI10211J34971_10003902_pt1 | contig 11892 bp, 11 predicted proteins | sample Etolagsediment_FD_34971 | JGI IMG/M metagenome (IMG submission 34971)
GATATACCGAATGCAAATGCTATTCCGTACATCCCTTCCGGTACAGGTGCTGTTACTACTAATGTACAGGATAAGTTAAGGGAGTTTGTTAGTGTTAAAGATTTTAAAAACACTGATGGTACTCAGGTAAAAGGTGATGGGATTCAAGATGATAGCACTGGGATTCAGGCGGCAATTGATTATGTTGCGGGGATTGGTGGTGGTCGAGTTTCTTTGGGTCAAGGTGGGAATTATTCATACTCATCAGACATCACGGTAAAGACTAATGTATTGTTGGCTGGAGATAACCGCAGTCTAGCGAATGCACGACTTGTCCCGGCAAACGAGTCATCTATTATCTTACTCGCTGGTGCTGGCTTAGAGCATGTTACGGTAGACGCTTCAGGAGTGGCCGGTTTCAATACTAGTGCTGTAAAGATCGGTGACGGATCAACGGTGATAAATTTAGGTAATCGCGCTTATATGCGAAATGTTGACATTTATGGTGACACATCAACAACAACCCGTTATGGCACTGGTTTAAGCTTGGTTACAGGGACCGGGCAAATCACTTTCTGCGCGTTTGACAATATAAAAATCGAAGGATTTTCGATTGGGGTGTATTTGAAATCCAGTGCTAGTGTATGGGTTAATGGAAATCGGTTTCATAATTTAATCACATACGACTGCGCTGACCATATAGTTCTTGATGATTCCACAGGTTTAGGTGTAGACGCGAACTACTTTCATGGAGGGATTCAGCCCAATGTTACGGACAACAACACAAACGCAGGGATTACAGTAAATGGTGATCTTAATATTTTTGATGTAATGATTTGGGATTGGGGGACAAGCGGATCAGATGCAGCGATAAGAGTTAACTCCTCCGCTAGATCAAACACGTTCTACCGCGTACCGGATAGGCGATATATTGATGATCCTGTTTCTGGTGTGTATCACAGCATCTATCCGACTGGCACAACATCAACAACCGTACAGCCTAATGCCGGTGCGGTATTGCCGTACTCCCCGTATCATGGGGCGATTTCTTATGAGGACAGCGATTTAGCCGATGCGGTAGATCGTTACACAGTGACAGCCTCAACAGCGGTCAGTTCTGGATCATTATCGGCATTGTTTCTGAGACGAGCCACATCAATAGCAACGTGGACGAATTTGTCTGTTGGGGCGCACACAATAGATATTGACCTAGGCGTTTCACAATCATCTTTAAAAGGGATTGGCGCTATTTTCATAACCCCACCTGATAAGGTGCAGTTTTACATTAGCACTGATGCGGTTTCTTGGACTCAAGCGGGCTATGATTATTTAAATCAAGCCGTGCCAGGTTTTTTCGGCAAAGGTATATGGGGTGGGTCATTTCGGTATTTACGGATGACAATGACTATAACTGACTCCCCCAAAACGATAATCGCTAGTAAGATGTTCGCCCGTTTCTCAAGTTCTTCCCAAGGTGCGTACTTACCCACAGAGGGGGGCGGTGTGTATGGTCAATTGTCGTTGTACTCAGTGCCAACCTATGCGGATAATACAGCGGCTAAAGCGGGCGGTTTGACGGATGGTGATTTATATAAAACCGCAACTGGACAACTGATGATTGTTTATACCTGATAAACTACTAAGATATCACTAAATGTTCAGCAAAATAGCTAAAATATTCTGAGTAAATTAGTACATGACAACCCGCCATGACATCAGACAAGCTGCTGAGAACGACCTGAAGGTACATAAATGGTAGAGAGTAATCGTAGATCTGTGGACAGGCACGCTGCATTTGAGAGACACCTTGGCACTATCATAGGTGCGCTCATACTGGGGGCTATCATATGGGTGGGAGGCAATGTTACAGATAACATTGAGACCACGGCCAGAACCGATGTGCGGTTAAGCAATATTGAGGCTAATCTGAAGGAATTGAAGCGCACTGTCAACATTGGTATGGACGATCGTTGGAGACGTAGAGACGCTTTAGAAGTGCAGAAAGCTAACGACGAAAGGTTTGACCGGTTAGACTCTTGGGCCAGCGAGACAGAGAAACGTCTGGACCGATTAGAAGTTAACAGAAGTTTAAAGAATTAGAGGAATTTTAATCATGGCACTGACGAAAATTAAAGGTAGTATTGCAAGCGAGTTAACCCAAGTGGTTGACACCATCTCAGACCTACTCACGATTAATAATGATGAGCAAGTTCAAGTTCTCGGTTATCATGCTAAAGGAGATGGTGGTGGCGGTATATTTTATTGGGACTCTAGTGAACCTATTACGTCACACGACGGTGGATTGGTTATAGACCCCACACAAACATTCCCAACAACTTGGGCCACCACCGATCAACAAACGACATGGTTTACTGCTGGTAGTGGTTCAAACGGATGTTGGAAAAGACTGTTAACATCGCCTCGCACAGTTAAACACTTTGGTGCTACTGGTGATGGTACAACAGATGATACAAAACCCATACAGAAAGCCATAGATAGCCTTGGTATTGATGAAGCTGTGATAGGGACATCTGGAGGGGAATTACATATACCTAAAGGTAAATATAAAACGACACAAGCATTACTTGTAAAAAACTCTTGGGCTACTATTTTAGGCGAGGGAAGATATAGTAGTGTCATTGATTTTTATGGGGCCATCGGAGAATGCGCTTTATATATTGGGAATAACTATTTAGCGGTACTCCCAGTCTACACGCATATCGCAATCAGAGGCTTCGCTATTCTATTAAACAATGTAGGTAACTATGGGATACGGTATGATCGCTCTCAATATGGCGCTTTTACTGGACTCCTTGTCCAACTAAAAAATACTAATCAGGTTGGTGTATATGGTAAAGGGAATGGAGATGGCAGTGGCCCTTATTATAACAAATTTGATGAGGTGATGGTTTCTGGAACAGGAGCCACAACTCAAACCGGATTTGGATTTTATAGAAACGTGTTCCCATTGAGTGACTGCCCAAACTTCAATATTATCACTAATATCAATAAAATAAATAATGTGGGAGTTGGATTTGATGTTCAGGCGGGTATTGGGAACACGTTTAGCAATATAATCACGGAGTCTATAGTAACCAGTTTGTTTAGATTTGCGCACAGTGCAGTTAGTTATTCTGGCACAGCCGATATGGTAACACCAAACGCTCAAACATTAATAGACTCGACAGCAAATTTTGGCTCGATGTCTAACGGAACACTGCGAATAGTTGGGGGTACAGGAGGAGGTACGGTTGCCCATATAACATCTGGTACAGCTACAACTTTAACATTACCCCAACCGTTACCGTTTAAGATGGACAATACTTCGCAGTATATTGCGTATGAGGGTCGTTGCACAGGTACGTCTGTTAGTAATTTAACAGACGAAAGTACGTGTGCTGTTGCGTTCCATAGTAAATATGGTGCAAATACAACAAGCCTATCAAACATACGCACTACAGCGGCAACAGTAAAGTGGCAGAATGATGGTCGTGATCCAGATAGTTATTTCCCAATTAGGCAAGGACAGATTATTCCTCTCACCTTTAGCCTGACTAATGTGCCTGCAAACACAACAACTTTGTTATTACCTACAACCGGAGGAAGTAATGATGGCGGCTATATTATTGGTATGGGTGGATATATACACTCCGTAAGCACATCTTTTGGCGGGTTATTTGGCAAGGCAGGTATTGCCACAATTAGAACAAAAGTTTTAGGCACAGAGCAAACCACTGTTACACATACCGTTAATGCTGCGGTGAACTTTAAAGGGTTTAATGCTGTAGCGACAACTGAGGGAACGGTGGTTCGTAGAAATCCTATAACAGTTGAAGTTACCACTGATGCCGCGTGGACAGGTACATCTGCCGACATGACAGTAATTGTTTGTGTGGTGATTTAAGTTTGTATTGGTAATTATCTAATGAGTATCTTCAACAGTTCCAGACACTACCAATATTAAAGACATCAACAACACGGTTGAAACTTAATGATTGTCATTTTCCTATCCTCAACCATTAGCCCAGTAAGGAGCATCTAATGGCTATCCCAATTCCAATCACCGATTGTTCAACACATAGGAGAAAACTATGAAGCAATTATTTGCTATTGTAATCATTCCCCTGCTTATTGCAGGATGTTCAACTCTGATGCCTGCAACTGAAAGGGCTTCTGACAAGATTGCTGATGGAGTGCAGAAGTATTGCGCCGAAGTCAGCGCGGAAGGTCGTGCTACCCTCCGACAGAAAGTCAATGACAAACTGCCGGAAGGTGCATCAATTGTTGTTACCTGCCCTAATAATTAAAGTGTAATCTTATCAAGCCAGTTTGTGGCAACGGCGTGGAATGGAATCCCGTCGGCTGTCATTTCCCTATATTCAATTTTGACATACCTACCTAGATACTTATCCTTGTTACGCATAACGGCATAACGATCGTCCATATTGCCAGGTGCTGATACATTAAATTCATTCCCTTTGTATATACAGGTAAGTATTGCCCAGCCATCTCTTGATGGTATAATATCAATAACCATAACTTCTGTATCAAAGACAGCTTTCACTTTCAAAAGAGAAGTTGATCTTTTGTTGTCCTCATACCCAATGTGATTTTGACGAACAATTGATCCTTCATACCCAAGCTTTCTGCTTTCCGCGAAGTGCTCTTGTATAGACTCATGATCAAAAGCTTCAACTGTCTCAGCCAATACAATCGAGTCAGGCCAATCAATACTCTGTAGAAACTCAAGTCTGTGCTTGTATGTAGCATCCATTATTGTATCATATACAACAAGCTTGATCCCCTCTGTCTCTGCCTGTTTGCGCTTGACCAATGATGTAATCCTTTGCAAAGGAACTCCGTGCTTATATAGCTCTCCATCAATTGTCGTGTTGTTAAGCTCTGGAATTTCCCTTATTGCTTCAGTGATATGAGGGATTGTATGGATGACTTTGCCTTGTCTGCTATATGCAGTTATCTCATCTACACGCTTCCGTATTAGACAACGATGCCCATTGTATTTCCTTTGGAGATAGCAAGGGAAACGAATGTGACGCCCTTTTGATTGATGGGCCAGCATAGGCTTCTGTAATCCTATAGCGTTGCGAACGCCATTTGTAAGCAGCTCAGGATCATAGACATATCCTGCGTCAATCTTCTTGTTGATCCGACTCTCCACGCGGGAGTCAAGTTGTTCATCGATACTCCTGCCTTGCTTGCCCTCATCTACATACTCGTGAGATTCTACAACAGAGCCTCCAAGAATACCGTGTTGGATTGTGATACACTCTCCATCGTGATCAATAGACCAGAAGCGAATCTTGCCAGTATTTGTTTTTGTATATAGTGTTGTGCTCATGATATATCTCCAAGCTCATCAAAAAGATTTACAATGTGTTCAACTTCGATCTTGCGCCAGCCGCCTCTGACCTTGCCTTTGATCAGGTACCAGCTCTCGCCAACCTTGCCATTCTCTGCTATGTCTCGTCCGTATTCCTCGAACTTCCATCTGTTTATGGTACAGATAATAGAATCTGTGTCATCCTCAACTGTGAAGTTAAGATATAGGTTATCCTCCTCAATGATCTCGCCATTACGCTTAACAAGAAAAGTGTACTCATTGAGGTCACGAAGGTTACGATCAACAAGACAACCAATAAAAAGGTAGTTTCCGGCATCATCAATTTCCTCTATGTTAATAGGTTTTTCTACAAGCCCATAGCTTACAGGGTCTTGATACAGCTTGCCCCAGTAGTGCCAAGCAGGGAAGATAATATCAAAGTCAGTTACAGGATTTTCAAGCAGCTTGAAAAGACTAGGTGTCATTCTTGCTTTGCCTTGACGAGCCTTTACTATTTGCTGTGCTTTCTTTTCTGCTACACCTTTGATGTTTGTAAGCCCACCAAGGAGCTTACCATCATATACACTCCAGCCAACATCTGATATCTCAGGGATGACAGGCACATACTCAAGTCCATCATTGACAGTCATGTCTCGGAGTAGCTTAATAACATGATCGCTATCACGAGCATTGTTAAGACTAGCGACGGCAAAGTGCAAAGGGTGATTAGCTTTGAACCAAGCCGTCCAATATGAAATAAGACCATAGCTAACAGCATGAGACTTATTGAAACTCCAAGAGCCTGAATGAGATATGTCATTCCAAATATCCTCTGCCTCCTCCGCGGAAAGGCCTGACTGATTGATAGCTCCATCGACAAACTTCTCCTTGTACTTACTGAAGAATTCATCACCAAGAGATTTAGACGCAGCGCGCCTTAAATCAGATGTATCAGCCCATGATAGCTTTCCAACCTCACGAGCAATATTCATCATCTGCTCTTGATAAACAGTAATGCCATAAGTATCCCCAGTAATACGACGATGGTCATCATTAATGTATCGAGGACTTTCTTGCCCTGTTCTGTACTTGACGTATCTCGAAGCACCTCCAGAGTTAAGAGCACCAGGGCGAGCAAGAGAGGTAATAGCCACAATGTCATTGAATTCTTTTACCCCCATTTGACGAGTAAGAGACTGAAGGGCATAACCTTCAAATTGGAATATGCCAGACAGCCTCATGTTGTTGAATAGATTAAATGTCTTTTCATCATCCAAAGGTATCTTGTAAATATCCTTTGGGCTCATCCCTACAAGCCTGGCAGATTCTTCGAGGATGCTAAGCGTTCGTAATCCGAGGCAGTCAATCTTGAGTAGGCCGATCGACTCTGCATCTTTCTTGTCAAGCATGCACACTCCTGCTCTTGATTCGATCCCGCAGTATGTAGTAAGTTTTTCTGTAGAAACGATAATTCCTGCTGCATGCTTTCCACTATGACTTGCATGTCCTTCAATTTCTGACACAACTCGCATTGTCGGGTATCTTTCAATAAACCTTTTTCCAGGGTCTGTTGTGTTAAACGTATCAGCAATACACATCGCTGCTCTAGCATCTCCTGATGATCGCTCAATAATTGCTCCTTTAACGTCTTCAGTTTCATATTTAGGTATCCCCAAAGCTGCTGCGAATTCACCAATGGCGCTCTTAGGCTTCAGCCTGGCTATGTTCGCTAATGTCATAACTTTATCCTGACCGTATTTATTAGTCAGGTACTTAACAACCATGTGCCGTTTACTGTCGGGGAAGTCCACGTCAATATCTGGCAGGTCGAAACGATTAACATCGATGAATCTTTCAAAGATGAGATCGTAAGGTATAGGATCAATCTCGGTGATCCCCATCAGGTAACAAACAAGACTCCCCGCGGATGATCCTCGTGAGGGGCCGACCAACATGTGCTGCTTTGCATAGTTGATCATGTCTGCTACAATCAGAAAGTAATCTTCATATCCCTTTTCCTTGATCAGCTTTATCTCTTTCTGATATCTGTCCTCGTATTCTTGAGTCCATTCAATTCGCCGCTTCTTACGTCCAAGTCTGCACTCAAGCTCAACGGTGGATTTGCCAGAGTAGGATACCATTTGAGCGCTCTGTAGCCTAGCCTCACAAGACTCAGCGAAAGCATAAGTGAACTCAACTGCCTCTTTATCTCCATATTCAGCCACATGTTCAGCGCCGGACAGAATGTGCTGCGGATGTACATTGTCCTCAAAATTGTAATAATATTCATCTCCACGTTTAGTTCGCCCTGCCAAAAGCTGATAAACTCTTTTATCTGACGGTGTGATGTATGAGTTTTCATTGACTGCTATTCTCCTGTCTGTACCGACTATCGATCGTATACCCCTAGGGAGGGCGGCTTGTAATCTCGCCACGGGATTTAGCCCCTCCGCCGCTTTCTCGCTAGAGTAGGGGGATAGGTAGGCTAAATTTTTAGAGGCGTAGAGAGCCTTAGAATTGGTGACCTTTGGGATATAGTAAAAGCCGTCATAAGACTGCTTGACTAATTCATACAGCTCTTTCAGACCTTGATCATTAAGAGCTATTACAATATACTGAAGGTGACATGTACGCCACCCAGCATCTTCAGGCAATATGTTCAGCCGCGCTCCGAAGATAGGCTTGACTCCATACTTCTTGCAAGCCTTGTCAAACTGGATGTGACCAAATGTATTGCCAATGTCAGCTATGCCAACATGTGTCTTGCCGAGATCAGCTTCGTGCTTTACTATCTGATCAATATGACCGAAGCACTTCTTGAAGCTGAACTCAGTCTTGAGAGCAACATTGATCATATCATACCCTTTTCACACATCCAGTGAAAGCAACGCACCAAACCAAAGACATCATCCTTTGCCCTGTGAGCATTAGCCAGAGGCTTGCCAGTAGCATACTTGTGAAGTGTAGTCAGGTTGATACGGCGTTGCTCGATAGGCATTGACTTCTGTACAGTACAGATATGTTCAGGAGGCCAAGGGAACTTCAGCAGACGATCCACGCGGAGTAGTTCATTAGCGAGCATGTTCCGATCAAATGGCAGGTTGTGTGCAACCATACGATGAGTGCCAACAAAGAAGCTTGAAAGCTCAAAAGCTATATCTGCAAATGTTGGCTTGCCTTCAAGGTCAGCTTCTGTTATGCCTGTGATCTCTGTGATCTTCTTACTCAGCGGCTTCTTGGGCTTGAGCATATACTCGAACTCACCAATAAGGTTAAACTCTTGATCGATCTTGGCACAATATATCTCGATGATCTCAGGCTGTGCATCAATGTCTTGTGCCTCAGGAACGATTAGGCCAGTTGTTTCTGTGTCGAATAAAATTGTATTCATTTTGATAACCTGTGTGTTGTTAGTTGGTGGATACGATTTGCATAGAACTGAATCTTTTCAGCAGCCCGAATTGTAGTATGCCCTTGCTTCTTTTTGCCCTTACGAGCAGCAGCAGTTCGCCACAACTCCTTAAAGATGTTTGCTTCATTTGGAGTGAGCTCAAGAGCATCTACAATGTCTCCACACTCGGCTGTATATGGATCAAGATGCTGAGGGCATTCAACATCAACAACATAGTAGCTGCAGCTACCGCCTGAATTTTCTACTGACATATTACACCTTTATTAGTTGAGTCATCAAACAAAGATTGGCTTCTTTGACACCAATGATTACATTAGTGCCAACTTGAAACCTCCAATCAATCTGGTTCTTGTCATAGTAAGGATTGTGAAACAAAGTCTTCCAGGTGTCCTCACAGAATTGACTTTTGTGATCAAGGTCTTGAGCCTGCATTTGACTATTGTAGTATGGCACTACAATATTCATAACGCCGCCTCGCATCAGAACTCTTTGACATTCCTTTAATACCAAAGTAACATTCTTGATATGTTCAAGAAAGTGATATGCATGAATGAAAGATACTTCACCATCATCAAAAGGCAACTCACTACATTCTGCATCATAATATGGCAAGTCCATGTATTCAATCTCATCTGCATTTGGCAGCTGATCTTTGATGTTGCCCCCAAGGTGAATTATCTTCCCTGTATTTGGAGGTGTAATAAGGGATGGTATCACGCGATCCATCCCCCAATAGAACAGAGTGTTTATATCCATTACATAGTCCTCCCATTCTTTGCCACAGGAACTGCTTCGTGTTGAATCTTATCAAACTCCTCTTGGAGCATCTCTTGGAATCCTTCTCCATAGTGCACAGTATGCTTCTGCATAGGGCACTTATCATACCGCGGGAATGCACAAGTACCGTACCATACACAATGTACCTTAAAGAAGTCCTCAGCCCAAGGATGAATCTCAAGAACCTTCTTGATCATCTCTTTGAATACACGCTGGTACTCGCCTTGAGTTCGAGTGCACAGACGAAGGAGGGCCATGTTGTGAAGCGTACGCATATCAAACTTAGCAATGATGCTGGTTGTTATATTTGTTGGCAGCAATCCGCGGGCGTCCTGTACAGGCTCACCATGATCAAGCAAGTCTTGATACTCTGCCATGATGGCATCTTGTGCCGAATCAAATTTGTCCCAGCCCCAGCTGTCTTTTGGGAATGTGTTAAGAACCTCTGCATTGCTGACATCGACTGTGCGCTGAGATTCCTGAGCATAGCTGCCCTGACGAGTACGTATGAGCTGGTGGGTGAACGCTCTTGTTACACCGTTGATCTCAAAGATGTAATCAACAAACTCCCAGGATGATTGAATTGTATCACGCATGTAGGCCAGCTCATCCAGCTTCTTGGACTCTGGCCACTCTTTGATATCTTTGATTGTTTGCTTTCCTTGAAGCCTTGTGTTCTTTGTATACAGCAAGGTCTCAAGTGCGTTGGGTGTATGTGATATTATGTTAACATTCATTTTGAATTCTCCCTCAGGACTGAGTAGACATCTTGATTCATCAGCCGCTTAATGACTGACACGTCATGGTAAACATCATCCATGAGCAGGTTGCGCCATGTCGCAAATCTGCCAAGCGAATATATCCCCTCTTTGATTGTAAGTTGTGCTACAATCTCACGCCGAGTAGTCTCATCCATTGGGACTATCTTTCCATTCTTTTGCTCAAAGTTGTCCTCGATCTTATCAAGGACCAGACCAGACATCCCAAATGAACGCTTGACTGTATTGATATCATCAATTGATATTGGGAATGTCGATTCGATGATCAGCTTGTTCCCTGTGATTGATGCGCGATATACAGGAGTGGTAGGGTCTGTATAATAGTATGTCATGTACACATCACAATCAGGGACGCGGAATGATGTAACATATATTGAGCTGTGCTGAGTGCGAGTCTCAATATCCATGCCAAGAAATTTCTTTGCATTGACAAAAATTGGAAGTGTGGAAATAGCAGGCCCGTCAATTACTGCATTTGGAGATATGTTATACCTCAGCCTGCCATTCAATTGCTGCTTCAACATATCATGAAAGTCATCAGGTGCAATATATCGAGTAACAGTATCCAGGTTGGTAATTGATCTGTATGATATTGTGTCAGAGACTTTACGCGAGTACAAGGCAATTGCCCGCGGTGTTAGTGGCACGCTTTGATCGTTGTGCCATATCCCTTTGTACACTTTTACTTCTTTGAACTGGATGCCGAGAGCATCTCCAATTTGTGATGAGCGAAATCTGAGTAGGGCTTGGTGTGTCTTTTTCTCAGGGCCAAGCTCATATATTTTAGAGCCTGGGATAAGGAGGGCTGCCATGCAACCAGCTAAACCAGCGCCGATTATGATCATATTTATTCTCCTATAGACACAACTACAGGGCCTTGTGGCCCTGCAGTCATATCGTGGTGGTTAACGATTAAGCGGCGCGAATGTCATCAGACAGCTTCCAGATCGCCATGTAGTGCGACTCGTGGCGCTTGATGTTGTCNGACGTTTCACCGTACTCGCCTTTGCCCTGTANGTAATCANNAGCTTCCTGTTNAGAGCGCTTCTTGGCAGACAGAAAATCGTAATACTTCGAGGCAAAGCCTGACTTGCCGCCGCTACCTTGTGCCTTCTTGAAGACCTCGATGTCATTCTTATTGGCATAGGNGCGAATGGCAGCACCGGCTTTCTTCTCGTCCAGGCTGGACTCAGCCTTGGTGATTGCAGCCACAGCGGCGGCAAATCCTTTTTCAGTGCTCAAATCTTTGTCAGCAACAGCGCCTTTGACGAGTTCATCTTTGCGCTCTTTGCTGACAGCACGACCGGTGTCAACCATCAGCTGGTTGTATTCGCGAGTGACCGTTTTGAAGGATGAGCCGGCCTTGATCATGTCCATCTTGATCATGTCTTCGGATTTGTCTGCACCCTGGCCCTTTACAAAGGCTTGACCAATTTTGCTGTCCAACAGGGATACTTCGGGTGCTTTGTTTTTGTCTTCAGTAGGCATTGTTTTGCTCCTAATTGATTGAATGAAAAGCCTTATTTCTAAGGTGAAATAATTATCCGCCTATTCACATTGAAAGTAAAGCGAATTTTGCACTAAAGTTTTTTATACCTCCTATA
>JGI10211J34971_10003903_pt1 | contig 11888 bp, 7 predicted proteins | sample Etolagsediment_FD_34971 | JGI IMG/M metagenome (IMG submission 34971)
CGGTGTTGACCGATGCCAAAGATGAACGAGCCGGCCTCGGGCGCATCGGATGGCTGCCGGCAGCCATGTCGCTGAAAGAATTGGTTGACCAGATCAAATTCGCGCTGAACCTGCAGCAGGCGCGTCTGGTGGGCGATCCGGCAAAGCGGGTTGATCGCGTGGCGGTTTGCACCGGCAGCGGCGGCTCTCTGATGCCGGACTTTCTTGCTTCCGATGCCCAGGTATTCATTACCGGTGATTTAGGATATCACCATGCGCGGGAGGCCCAGGCCTGCGGGCGCGCCTTGATCGATGTCGGGCATTTTCAATCTGAACACATTATTGTCAATGAGTTGACCTGCCGGTTGCAACGGCAAATTGCCGAACAGGGCTGGGACGTTCGCATTGCAGCCTGTCAATCAGAATCAGACCCGTTTGTTTGGCTATAAAAAAGGCGGCGTTTATCCGCAAAAAAGGCGGCAATCATGGCGAACCCGGTCAAAATCAATCTAGAAATATTGGCAAAATTGCAGTTTGTCGAAAAACGGATAACCCGTGTGCAAAATCGTATTGACGGCTATCCGCGGCAACAAGCGACGGCGCAGGAACAAATAGAAGCCGCTAAGCTGCAATTGACCGCGCATCAGCAGCGCATCACAGACAATCAAAAACAGTATCGCGCCCTGGAATCAGAGGTTGCCGTCAAACAAAGCCGGATCGTTCGTGGTCTTGAAAAGCAACATGGCGTCAAAACCAATAAAGAGTATCAGTCCATCACCAAGGAGATCGAAGACGGCCGTGCCGCCATTGGCCGGCTGGAAGACCTGATGATCGAGTGCCTGGAACAGATCGAGCAGCAGGAAGCGCAACTGCCGTTACTGAAGCAACAAGTGGAAACCGACACCCGCCATATGCAGACGCGCCTGGCTGAGCTTGACGATCAACAGGCTGAGGCCGGCAGGCTGCTGGCCGGGCTGGAAAACGAGCGACGTGATTTGATCGACCAAATCGATGAGGCTTTTTTGGCGCGGTTTCAGTTGGTGCAACGCCGATCTGCCGATCATGTGGGCATCGTGGCGGTACAAAACAGCGTGTGTCTGGGATGCAACGTCAACTTGCCGCCACAAACGTACCATGATTTGCAACGATGCGATGAGCTGTATTTTTGCCCCAATTGCCAACGGATGATTTATTGGGCCGATGCCTTTCAAACAGCCCGCGTCAATGATGATTGATTTTATTTTTGCGGTCAGAGCCGGACAGACGATCGCCGCAGCCTTCAGGCTTAGGAGGAAAGTCCGAACACCGTAGGGCAGGGTGCTCCATAACGTGGAGTCGCGGTAACGTGAAGGAAAGTGCAACAGAAAGCAAACCGCCGGCGCGGGCGTTTTTCCTTATGGAAATTGCGCTTGCGCCGGTAAGGGTGAAACGGTGCGGTAAGAGCGCACCAGTTTTCCGGGTGACCGGGAAAGCTTGGTAAACCCCACCCGGTGCAAGACCAAATAGAGAGGCGTTTGAGAACGGCCCGTTCGAGCCTCCGGGTAGGTCGCTAGAGGCGCGGGGCAACCCGTCGTCCCAGATGAATGATCGTCAGCCAAACACGGGCAACCAGGTTTGGCCTACAGAATTCGGCTTATGAACGACTCTGACCGCAATTTCAACGATTGGATGGCTACCATCGCATGACAACCCTTTTTACGGTGACACTATGTCTTTTCAGGAAAAGGTACGGCTTTTTTCCGAAGATTATTTGAAGTATTGTTTGTACATTGCCAATTTGCCCGGCCATATCAGGTCGTTTCCCAAAAAATTGTATTCAAGCTTCATTGTTTCATCGCAATTGCTTGAAGATTTTCTGGATTTTCACGGCGCCAAAAACAGCAAAGAATGGTTTTATTATCGTGAATTGACCGCTTCGATTCGACATTTGAGCCTGGGCAGCTATTCCCAGAAACATATTTGCAATCGGATGGTTTTTTATGAATTGGACAATATCGACACATTTCAGAAAAAAGGCATCGATGCCCTGTGGTTTCTGACGCAATCGCTGGTCAGGCTGGCGCCGGCCATTATTGAAGAGGCTCGGCGGCTGCAAATTGTCATTCCCCAATGCGCGTTCACGCCGGCTGATTTTCCCGATATTTCCACTGACGAGATATTGCCGTACGATATTGATGATGAAGACCGTGATGAACAAAAGAAAAGCATTGTTCGTATCGCCAGCGATTTTTTGAGCATTGCCGATGCATTCGAGCAACTTGGGTTTTATCAACCCTGCGCGCCGGAAGAGTTGACGACTCTGGTGCCCGCCAAAATCAACGAAGTTGAAATCCGTCGGTTCGAAATGCTGGTGCATAATCTGCAATCTTCTTTCGATACCTACGTGATTCATGGCGGTTATCGATACGGCAACCGCAAGCTCAAACAACTGCGCAGCCATTTTTCAGTGGTTTTTCACCTGTTGCAGCTCAATGGCCGGTTGCTGCATTTTTATGAACGCCACCTGGAAGAAGCCGGGTACAAGAGCATTTACAAACAGGTGCATCAAAATTTGTGCCGTCTGGTCGATCCCGGCCGGCTGCTGGATTGCACCATCAATTATGCGTTGTTGTATATTTGCCATTTTTTGACCACCGGCAAGAAGCTGGCGCATGACATATTGAATGAAAATATCGAGCGTTCGGCCATTACGGTCGGCATTCCGGTCAAGCTGGGGTTTCACAGTCGTCCCAGCCTGCTGGTGGCTAAAATTGTCCAGCATTACGGTGGGCAGGTTGAACTGGTGGTCGGACAGGATCGTTTTGATGCCAGCAGCGTACTGGATATCCAGTGGGCCGGCGGCAAAATTCATAAAGAGCAAATCAGCAAAGTCGTGTTCGAAGGAGATGCGCGCGCGCTGGCCGACATCGAAACTCTGGCGGGCGTCAATTATGGCGAAGACACCATGGGCAAAGGCGTGCCATTGCCCAAAGCACTGAATTATTTGAGATAACCCCATGGCCTGCGTGATACTGGTAGCCGGCGGCCGAGGCCGGCGCATGGGTGGCGCAACCAGCAAGCAATATCTGATGCTTGGGAAAGAGCCGATAATGGCCCATGCCTTGCGTCAGGCGGCCGATGCGCCGCAAGTGACCCGGATTGTGGTTGCCGCGCCGGCCGAAGATGTTGATTATTGCCAAACCCGGGTTATCGCCCCCCTGAAGCTTGCCTGTCCGGTTATGCTGGTAGCCGGAGGCGGGCATCGCCAGGCGTCGGTATTCAATGCGTTGCGCGCCGCTGCCTGCGACCCGCGCCAGATCGTGGCCATCCACGATGCCGTGCGGCCGTTTGCCGGGCCGGATCTGTTTACCGCCTGTATCGATGCCGCTGCCATACACGGCGCCGCCATTGCCGCCGTTGCCGCCTGTGATACCCTGAAACAGGTCGATGCGCGCGGAAGCGTGAGTCAAACCCTGCCGCGCGATGATGTTTGGCAGGCGCAGACGCCACAAGCCTTTATCTATGAGTTGATCATGCGCGCCCATATTCAGGCCGACGAGNTGGGTTTTGCAGGAACCGACGACGCCTCTCTGGTTGAGCGGCTGGGCCATCGCGCGCAAATTGTCGCCGGCAGCCGATGCAATATCAAAATCACCACGCCGGAAGATATGAGGCTGGCAGAGGCCTTGATGCATATAGCCGTCTGACAGCCGGGATATCCTTCCGACCCGCATTTCAAATTCAGCCAGACCCATCCAGGAGCCGACACTATGGCCAAGCAATTCGATCTGTTTTCACCTGCGCCCGATAACGATACGTCATCTGTGCCGCCCAGGTCGCGCCGATCGTTTGAAGCGGATGTGACCCGGGTGGCGCGATCCAGCCTGATCATGAGACCCATCTACGAAATCAGCGCCTTGCGGTTTCCCGCCAATGGCGCCGACGATGCCGATGTCTGGTGGGCGCGGCTGGATGGGGTGTGGCTGGCGTTTGCCATGCTGGATGTGATTTCCGAGTTGACTGAATACCATGTGGGCATCGGACGCAAGGCGGTGTTGGACAGAATGCTGCCACTGGCGCGTCATCAAGCCGATGTGGCCGGCATATCGCCTGATGACAGCGGGCTGTGGCGCGTTATAGGTCGAGTGTTCGATCATTTGACCAACCGTGAACAGCGTTATTTGCCGTTTGCCTATCCATTTTATGATGGCGTGACCGGCAAGATGAGCACGCGCAAGTTCTGGCTGATCAAAACCGTATATACCGGTCAGGACCAGGAAACGCTTTACGGATTGACCGATGAGGGGTATTGCGCCTATTTCGGCCTGCATGAAACCGGCGCATTCGATGCCGCCGCCATCGGCAATTTACGCATCAAATTGCTGTTCGATCGCGGCCATGTCGACGATGCGATTCAGGTGGCTGAGCAAAGCCGCCGGCAATGCGCCCGCAAGTCGGGCGAGGTCCGCCAGGCGCGCCGGGCCATTTTGCGCAGCATCCATGCCGTGGCATTTGAATATGTGGGTAATCTGGCAGGACAAGGGGTTGAACAGGCCACCCAAATTCAGCGCGAAAGCGGCCGGCTGCATCACATGGTGCTGGACAACCTGCTGCACAGCGACGGCAAACCCTATGGATATAAGTTGCAGCAACTGGCAGATCGTCTGGAAAAGCTCAATCATCAGTTAATGACGCTTTCTCAAGAGCTGCAACAGTTGCCGGAAGATTATCATCAACACAGCTATAAACTGTTTCGTCGCCGATCCAATGGCGCTTTCCCGGCCATGAACGATTTGCTGCAACGCCTGTTGCGCCTGAACGAAACCGATGCCGCGCAAATTGCCACGCGCTTTATCGCGCGTTTCGATCCACCGGCGCGACGCGGCTTGTTCGATCCGGCGGCAGTGATCGAGGCCTGTGACCGGGCTCTCGATCGCCAGGGCCTGGGCGGCGATGGTCGTCAGGTTATCCAGCAGATCGACGGCGCCGGCATCGATCGCTTCAAACCCGAACTTAAGGATGACATGATGCGCGAGGCATTTGGCTGGCTGCGCAGTCGGCTCGAGGATCGGCCACGGGCAGTGGCCCTGAGCCGATTGCTCACGTTGGCCGCGCGTCAGCATGATCGGCCGCTGTTTGCCATTGCCGTGGCCATGGCGGTGTTTCAATGTTTGATCGACCACCGTATAGCCGTGAGACAAGGGCTTGAAATTTCGATGGAAGATGCCCAGGCGCGGTTTGAATTGAATCTGCCGGGCAATCGATTGTATTGGGGCCATGAACTTTCGTTACGCCCTGTAACTGGAAACGATTGATTAATACTATACAGGGTGGCCACGACAGCGGTAATGAGTATTGAAACTTTAAAAAATTCAATACGCGACGCTCATTACTCAAAACCAATTTGGAATCAAATCTTCGGCAACAGGAAAATACAATGACCTCCGATAACTTGTATCAGATCATGCGCTTCATATACTTGAGCCTGGCATACAGCAGCGGGCAAAAGCGGCTGGTGCGTCAGCACCAGGAGGAATTGACCGCTCTGGTTCAGCGTTTCCAGTCGCAAGCTGAATTTCGACAGGCGGTCGAGACCGGTTTGGACGCCATGGAACTCAAATTGCTGGGATTGGAAGAAAACGGGCTGCGGCTGTCATCCCGGAGCACAAACAGTTTTTTTTCATTGACCCTGGCAGATTACGGAAAAATGCTGGCGCGCAGTGATTTAAAGGCCGCCGATGTGCTGTGCGTTCATTGCGCCATTGCCACGGCATTTTTTCCGACCGAAGCTGATCTGGACGCGCCGGTAGAAGATTTGGGGGTGGTTGTCATCAGCGACATCGTTGATTTGCTGCGTCGGTTTTCGCGTGCCGAAGCGCAACTGGCTGCCGACGACGACCGATTCCACTCACAAGTGCGCACCGTTGGCGAGCGCATCCGCCAGTTGCCGGAAGACAATCCCGACAGTCGCCGCAGCGGCGCGGGCAACAGTTGGCTGGATTTGATCGGCCGCGTGGTTGACCACATGGTGGATACCGGCTATTTGCTGGCCATTCAGGATATGCCCGACGAATTGGAGTATCGCCCCACGCCGGCCTATCAAAGCGCCATTCGCGAAGGCGCTGTTTATACCTTTCATCTGTTTCGCGACTTGATTGTCGAGCACGAAAAGCGTGAAGCGCCGGCAACGGCGCGACAGGAGACCCATGTATCGGCTTAGCCAGTTTTATATCAGCGATATCATTGCCGGCGGCAATATCTTGCAGCAGGGCCACGCGCCAATCATTCACGGCCGCGGCCGTGCAGATCACGGGGTGGTTTTTGCGGCCAACGGTACTTGCAAAACCACGTTGCTGTCATTTTTGCTAAGCGTGTTTTGCCCGGAACGACGCCGTTTTATCCAGCATTTGCAATCCGGCGGCGACAAAACCATGGAGCAGTATTTAATTGCCGGCCGGCCGGCAATCGTGGTGTTGGATCTGATGTGTTCAGAAAATTCACCGTTGTTTGCCGATGCCGAGCATGAGCGTATTGTGGTCGGACAACTGTTTTATCGCCACAAACGCGCGCCCGAGCGTGTCAGCCGAACTTTTTTCATGGCCCAAACGCCGGATGCGTTCGATGAGATTCGGGCCAACTGGCCACGACTGCTGGACGCCGGCCAGCCGTATCAGGCGGTGCGCGAGTTTTTGCTTCCCTTGATTCAGCAAACCGGCAATCAGCGTGAATGGGCTGAGTTGCTCGAACGCATTGGCCTGGACCCGTGGCTGGTCAACCGGCAGATCGATTTTGCGCGGACTGAGGGCGGCATCAAGGATGCCTTTAAATTTCGCGCTGAATCCGATTTTTTGTCATTTTTTTTGGGATGTGTGACCGATCTGGACGCTGCCGTGGCCCTGCGTGACAACACGTCCAAATCATTGGAAAAGATGCGCGATCGACCGCAAAAAGTGTCGCAATTGAAAGCCATCGGAAAATTGAAGCGGCATCTGACTGGATTTGAACAGCAGGCCCGGGAGTGGCGCGAGGCATGTCAAACCGCGGCGGATAGCCGGATGCAGATGGGTGAGGCCGCCCATTTGCTGGCTCAGGCCAAACAGCAGGTGGGCCGCAAGCTAAAACAGTTCAACCGCGAGATGCAGGATATTGAAAACCGGCGACGTGAGGCGCATGCGCGCATGCAAACTGCCGAGGCTGACCGAATCCAGGTCGAGGCGACGGCGGTGGCCCATGAAATTGCCGATCATCAGGAACGGATCGCCGCGGCCACGACAGCAGCGGATGAACAGCAGGCCCAAACGCATGCGCTCAAAGCGGCCGGCTGGCTGACGCAAATTCAGCACTGTGAGGAAAACCTGGCTATTCGACAAGATGCCCTGGTTCAAGCCGACTCACAGATGCAGCCACTGCGCGACCAACTCAAACTGCGGGCTGCGCAATATCATTTGCGCCTGGCGCATGAACAAAGTCGCATTCAGACCGAGGCGACCGAACTTGAAGAGGCGCGTGATCAGGCCGATGCCGATCTTTTGCAGGCCAAAAGTGAACTGGATGCGCTGCACAATCAGGCGCGCGACACAGCCGGCAAGATTGCCGGCCTGGCATCGCGCATCGAATCGGCGCATGAGGCGATGACGTCGCTGCATCTGCTTGAGGATGAATCACCGGGCTCGGCGCTCGATCGGATAGCCCGGGAGATCGCGCAGATTGCTGAAAATATGCATACCGATCAAATTCGGCTGGATCAGATCGAACAGCAGCTTGATCAGGGCCGGCATGACTGGAAACAGTTGCAGCGTCAGCTTTCTGAAACCGGGCAGCAATATAAGCACGCCTGTGATCGGCAGACCTGGGAGGCTGACGAACGCCGGTGTCTGTTGGAAGATGCGCAGCTGCAAACCGTGGCCGGCACGCCGGATTTCGAACCGGCCCGGGCCCAATTGGCCGCGCATCTGGATGAGGCTCTGGGGCGGCGTGAGCAAAACCTGGAAACCCTGCGCATGCAGCGCGCCGGGCTGATCGAGCGGGCGCAACGGCTGGAACGCATGGACACGTTAACCGCCGACAGCCAGACACGCATGTTGATCGCACATTTGCGCGACAATGGCATACCCGCGGAACGAGTACGCGCCTTTCCCGAATACCTGGCCGACCAATACAGCGATCCGCGCGATATTGCCGCATTTATCGAGCGCGATCCCGGCCGTTTCACCGGCATCATGGCAGCCGACGCGGCGGTCATGGCGCAGATCAAACATATCCAGGCGCCTGAACAGTTGCACAAACCGGTTGTTATCTCCATGCCGTGCGACATCGATGCCGTTACGGCCGTTGATGCTTATGTCATCGCGCCACGCGACGCCGGGGTATACAGCCCGGATTACCTGAGCCGATTGAAAACCGAAATCCGCTTACAGATCGATCAGGCCGAGGCTGACATCCATGCCCTGCAAGCGCAGCTTGTTTTGTGGCGCGAAACCAAATTACGCCTGCATGCGTATCGTCAAATTTTTCCGGATGCCGCGGCCGTGCAGGCCATGCGCCATGGGGTAGACGCCCTCAAACGCAAGCTGGACCAGCTTACCCGGCAAACCAGTGAACTGGAGGCGCAAACCGCGCAATTACAAGCCGACAAGCAGGCGCATCAGCGGCAGTGGCGTGATCAGGCGGCCAAAAGCGCCACGATGCAGGAATGGCGAACGCAAATTCAACAGTGGCTGACGAGGCATCGCGATTTGGCGCAATGGGATCGCGCGCGCGATCAGGCCGAAACCGAGCGTCGTGAGCTGCAAGCGCGCATCGGGCAAATCGATGCCCATATTAAGCTGCTTAATGAGCAGCTTCGGGTGGTGTTTGGCCGCATCGAGCGCAACCATGCCCAGGGCCGCTCCCTGGCTCAGCGCGGCGCGGATGTGCCGCCGGCCGATTCCGACCAACTGGATTCGTCCAGGCGCAAACAAGCGTTGTCAACAGATTTGATGGCGCTGCGCGATCTGTATGATGCAGCCTTGCAAAGTCAGCAAAAAATTGCCAGCGAGTTGGGCTTGGATGCCCTTGATCAGGAACGTCTGCAATTTACCCGGCAGCTGAACCAGGCCGGCGCGGCCCTGGATGCCTACCGGCGCAAGCATGATTATGACCCGGATCTGGCGCAAGAATGGGCCGCGCAAACCGAGCAGGCGCGTGATGAGCATGAGCAGGTGCTGCTCGATCGGATTCGTCGGCATCGCGATGAATGCATTCGCCGGCAAACTCAGATCGAATATTTGCGGCAGCGCCGACAATCGCTGCAAACTGAGTTGACGCAGAAAATCAACGACGGTATCCATCCGGCTTTGGCTGAAGCGAAAATTGAAATTGCTGATTTGGATGATTTGCGCCATCGGTTTGCCGGGGAAGCCAAGGCCCAGAAGGAATCGGCCGAACGCCTTGACCATGAGTTTGACCGGCAACAAAAACAGATGGCGCAATTGGAAGGTCAGCAACGTCAAATTGAGCTGGCGCAGGCTGAAACCGCGGCCTATCCCGCGGTGTGGGACCAGCAGTCGCCGCGAATGGATTGGCCGGCGCTGGGCGCGGATGGCGATCCGTCGCATCTTATCGATTCTTTTCGAAATATCGTTCAATTGTTGGTGCGCGCCGCGCGCGAGGCCGATCGGCAGGCCGCCATCGGCCAACGCAAAATGACCCATGTGTTTGACCGGATGCGTCAGGAATTGCACACAGATGTTTTCAAGCAAGACCTGCCGGCCATTGTGGACGAGCTGTTGCGCCATGATGCCGAGTCGCTTAGCGATCAGTGTATCGATTTTATCGCCAAATGCGATGACATCGCCGGCAATATCGAGGGCGATTTGTCAAGCAGCAAGCAGTTTGTCGATAATTTGGTGGATTTGTTGTTTCGCCATGCCAAGGATGGCTATCAAAAACTTGTGGCGGCGTCGCGTGAAAAGGTGCCCGACAATGTGTTCATTTACGGCGGCAATGCGATTTTACGCGCCGGCGTGCGGCTGGATTTCAACCGTTATGACGGCATATTTCGCCAGTCGATCGAAAATTGGCTGGATGAGTTGATAGACCAGAATCGGCTGCCGGAGGTCAATGCGCGCGCAGGCAATTGTATGGCCTCGGAATTGTTATATCGGTTGCTGCGGGCGGCTTCGGCGCGCAAGGCGTTCGGCATTCGGCTGCTTAAATGCGATGATGCCGGCAGCAATTACGAGCCGGTCGGTCGCGACATGGGCTCGGGCGGCGAGGCATTGACCACGGCCGTGCTGCTGTATGCGCTGCTGACCAGTATGCGCCGCAAGCGGCGCAACTCGGTCCATGCCCCCATCCCCGCCTTTCTGGTGCTGGACAACCCCCTGGGCGTGTGTAATCGGACTGATTTTTTGGATGCCCAACTTAAGGTCGCCCAGTCCATGGGTATCCAGTGCATCTATTTAACCGGAATCAACGATCGCGAATCTTTGGGCCTGTTCGACCACCGGGTGATCATCCGCAAGGGCGCTCGCAAATTATCGGTTGACGGCAATGTGTATCGGGAACTGGAAGTCATCCAGCAAAGCGTCAATCGAATGAAATGATGCGTGGCTTCAGGTGGTTGCCAAATTGTCATGAAACAGGTCAATAATCACTGGAAATCGGGATCGATTCCGATTTGTGCGCCATAATCAGAATTGCTGGGTTTTGGTTGTTAACATCAATTTGAATTTGAGCGTAAATACAATGGCGTCATGCGCCATGACGCATCTGACAAGACAGGGTCGGCGCGACCGGCCACTGAAACGAATGGATAGATTTTCATGAACGCAACGAAAGACTTGGAATTTGAACATTGTGGTAGGCCTGTAACCAAGAAGGAGATTGAGGAAATTCAGGAAATCGTGAACCTTTTTCCCAAGTTGAGCCTGACTGAATTGTCCGCCACCGTTAGCGAGACGCTATCATGGTTTACCGCCTCGGGACAGAGCAAGTTCGATGCCTGCCGATCACTGCTTGAACGGCTGGAAGAGCGCGGGCTGGTTAAGTTGCCTGAAAAGCGGGCAATGACCAAAACCAGAACGCCCAAACGCCGCAAGCGTCAGAAATTGTCTGAAATTCCAATTGAAACCACTCTGGCCAAGTTGGGCGATATTGAAATAGAGGTGGCCAACAACAGCGAAAACAAACTATTGTTTCAAGATTGTCTGGCCAACTATCATTACCTGGGGTATTTCAAGCCGTTTGGCTGTTATATGTGCTATTTCATTCAATGCCGACAAGGCCCACTGGGATGCATGCTTTATTCGGGGGCGGCGCGAAAAATTGCCTATCGCGACAACTGGATCGGATGGACCGTGAGTCAGCGCAAGCGCAACCAGGGGCTGGTGATCAACAATAATCGATTTCTTATTTTTCCCTGGGTCAAAGTCAAAAATCTGGCCAGTTACGTTCTGGGCAACATCAACCGTCGCGTCTGCAGAGACTGGGAAGATTGCTGGAATTACAAGCCGGTGCTGATGGAAACTTTTGTCGAGCCAACGCGCTACACCGGCACGTGCTACAAAGCGGCTAACTGGGAATATCTGGGCATGACAACGGGAATCGGGCTGGCAAGAAAAGGCAAAACTTATGCCAGTACGCCCAAAATGATTTTCGTCAGACCCTTGCGCAAGGATTTCAGAAAATTTTTGTGCAGCGATGAGATATAGCAATACTGGAGTAGCTAAAAACAATGCTCGTGAATGAATGGTATTCATTTAGCGCCCCGAGCTCAACAGCGCGTGTTTCAAATCAAACCATGCGAAGATCAGGATCGCTATCGGGATCGAGCCTGTTTCTTTCGATCCGGTCATTAGCATCTAAGGTGGGGCGTCCAAAATTGATAAAAAACCTTCCCTGGTTTTTGGACCCATTTTGATTGCTTGGCGACATAAGGAACTCGGCAA
>JGI10211J34971_10003907_pt1 | contig 11879 bp, 10 predicted proteins | sample Etolagsediment_FD_34971 | JGI IMG/M metagenome (IMG submission 34971)
CGCCGATGCGGGCAGGTGCGCCCCCGGCTGCAGGAGCGCCCTCTGCGGGTGGTGCGCCCCCGGCTGCAGGAGCGCCCTCTGCGGGTGGTGCGCCCCCGGCTGCAGGAGCGCCCGTGTCGGCGCTGAACTGCACCGTCGCGGTTACCGACTCCCACGCCGTACGCATCGAAGGATCATCGCGAAGCGGCACCTTCATCACCGGAAACGCTGCCCGGAAGAAGAGTCGGGCCGTGAGAAGTTCGCTGTCCATCAGACCTCGTCCTCCCACTCTTCGTCCTCTTCAAACTCCACCTTCAGGAGCTTCCGGACACGATCCGCGATTCCGTTCGCATCGAGACCGTAGTGCGCGTAGAGGTCTTCCGGATACCCGACCTCGGAGTAGACATCGGGGAAGCCCGCTTTCGCAAACGCGCAGCCTTTGCCGCTTTCGGCAATTACGTCGGCTACGGCGCTTCCCAGACCGCCCAGGGTATTATGTTCCTCCACGGTCAGGATGCGCCTCGTCTCGGTGATTGCCGAGAGTATCGCCTCCCGGTCAATAGGCTTGATCGTGTGCATATTCAAAACGCGAACAGAGAGACCGTCCTGCTCTTTCAACAACCGGGCGGCTTCAACAGCCTGCAGTACGCCGATACCGCACGCGATAACCGTCAGATCCGTTCCGTCGTGGACTTTGTGCGCTTTCCCCACGGCGAACCCGTAATCTTCGCGATCATAAAAGGGCGGTTCGAATCCGCGCCCGATCCGGATGTAGACCGGACCCGGAATATCCATCGCGGCGCGGACGGCATTTGCGGTCTCGGTACCGTCAGCCGGTACAATGACCGTCATGTTGGCGAAGCTCCGCATGATCGCAAGGTCTTCGGTGCAGTGGTGGGTAGTCCCTGCCGCGCCAAAACTGACGCCGGAGTGCGTAGCGATGATTTTTACCGGCAGATTCTGGTAGCAGATGTCGGTACGCACCTGCTCGGCGGCGCGCATGCTCGCAAACGCGGCAAAGGTGCTGGCAAACGGAATCAGCCCGACTTTCGCCATTCCTGCGGCAACGCCCATGAGATTCTGCTCGGCTATTCCCATATTAAAAAATCGATCCGGGTGCTCCCGCTCAAAGTTGACGATTGCGGTCGATTTGGAAAGGTCCGCCGTCAGGCCGACAACGCGCGGATCGGTATCGCTGAGTTCTGCAAGTACGCGGCCGTAAATCTCCCGTGCCGTCATCGTAGCCGCGTCGTAACACGTCCAGGTTGTTCCGGTACCGTCGCTCATGCCAGTCCTCCTATCGCTTCATACATGCGGTCGATCGACTCAAGCGCTTTGATTCGGAGCTCGGCATCGATTGAGCCGTAGTGCCAGGGGACTTCACCTTCCATGAAGTCGATCCCCTTCCCTTTGGTGGTGTTTGCGACGATGCATACCGGTTTTCCACCGGACCCGACGGTCTCGCCGGCGGCAGAGGGATCGCCTGCGGCAATCGCGTGTTCGATGGCTCCGCCAACCGCATCAAGGTCGTGGCCGTCTACCGACAGCACGTCGAACCCGAACGCGGCGAGTTTTTCTTCCAGCGGTTCCAGGCTCATGACCGTTTCGGTCGGACCGTCGATCATCAGTCCATTCCGGTCGATGATGGGAACGAGCCTGGTCAGCTTGTAGTGCGCCGCCGCCATGAGCGCTTCCCAGACTACGCCTTCATTGCACTCACCGTCGCCCAGGAGGCAGAACGTCCGAAACGACTTTCCCAATACGCGGGCGCCCAGAGCCATCCCCACCGCCATGGGCAGTCCATGCCCCAGCGAACCGGTGGACGCGTCGCAGCCCCGGATGCGCCGTGAATCGGGGTGCATCCCGAAGGGACTGCCGAACTTGTTAAAGGTTTTCAGCTCATCGAACGAGAAATATCCGCGCCGTGCCAGCACCGGAACGTACGCAATCGCCGCGTGGCCTTTGCTCAGGACGAACCGGTCGCGCTCCTCCCAGGAAGGATTTTCCGGATCGATATTCAGGTATTTGAAATAGAGGAGCACCAGGATATCGAGAGCGCTCAACCCTCCACCAATATGGGCACCACCTGATTCGCTGGTGACCGTTACAATATCTTTTCTGAGCCCTTTTGCGCGACCATAGAGCTCCTTCCGTTCTTCCGTACTCAGGGGCATGTGTTCCTCCTTCGGATGGTATTCAACTAGGAAGTTCTACTTCCTAGTTGCGAGTATACCATATGGATTCCGAATTCGGTTACTGTTTTTTTCGGAACACCCAGCTGAAGACTTCCACCGGTTCGTCGAACCCGCGGATGCGGATACGGTGGGCGGTACCGGGCGGCACATCCATGAGCAATCCGGCGGTGGCGGCGTCGGCAAGCAGGTCCGTTTCCAGCTCCTTGTTCGCCGACTCCAGCCGGCTCGCCAGATTGACGACACTGCCGATAACGGTAAAATCCGCGCGGAGTTCCGATCCTACGTTCCCCGAGTAGACGTCACCGGTAGCAAGCCCGACTCGCAGACGAACAGTGGTCTCATCGGCGATACCCAGCTCGACGTTCCAGGCGTGAAGAGATTCGGCAAAGGTGGTGATAAGCGTCCGGCCGGCGGTGAAAGCGTGTTCGGCACTCCGCGGGTCCGGTATCGGGGCACCGAAGACGGCGAGGATACCGTCTCCAAGAAACTTGTCCAGCGTACCCTGCCGGGCAAAGATGATTTCCGTAGCCATCGAAAAATAGCGGTTCAGAAAGCCCGTGAGGACGTCGGTTTCAATCCGCGAAGAAAACGCGGTGAAACCTGCCAGATCGCAAAACATGATCGTTGCGGTAGTACGGCTGCCGCCGAGCGTAAAAGCGGCGGGATCGCGGCCCCAATGCTCCACCACCTGCGGTGAAAGATACCGCTCGTACCCGGCGCGAATCTTTCGCGCCATGGAAGAAAAAGTCGCGGCGAGCTGCTCGAACTCGTCTCCCGACCGGATGGAAAGGTCGAGGTTGAAGTTTCCGGTGCCCAGCTGAACCGCCGCTTCCGACAGACGGCGCACCGGCCAAGAGACGATACGGTGCAGCGTAAAGGCAAGGAGCGGGAAAAACAGCGCCAGAGCGATGGCCAGACGTCGCAGGAGCGCCGTGACGGTATGTTCGATTGCGTGATATTCCGCCTGCAGCGAATATTTGAAGACAATCAGCGTCCTGCCGGAGACGGGATAGATATAGGTGTAACGCGGCTCAATATCATCGCGCTGTTCCACGCTCCCGGCGGGCTTCCCGGTCCGGGTTACCTCGTCAATAAGCATCGTCTGTGCCGTACCGCTGCGGCCGACCGTTTGACCCGCCGCATCCGGATTGACCGCGGCGATCACCGTACCGTCCCGAACCAGAAAGATATCCTCGATCGCCGGCCGAAGCATCGTCTGGGCGTGGAGGAACACACTTGCCGTCATGCTTTCGTCGCTTCCCGCCACGGCTTCGGAAAACCCCTCCCTGACAATGGTCGTCGAGAGGTTTTCCACTACTCCGTTTAACCGGGTAGTAGTCATCTCCAGCGAGCCGTCGATTACAGCCTGACGGACGGTAATGAATATCCCCACAACGAGCAGGAGGGAAAAAAGTACGTCGACGGTAATAACTTTAACAAAAACGGGCAGACGAATTCTCATGCGGCAATTCTATCAGAGTTCCGGGATTATCGTTTCACGATTCTTCCCGGAAAAACACGTCAACCGGGGGTACACTCATATGCATGAAACAAACACTCATCGTCATCACCGTACTGTTGTTGCTTTCCGCTGTTTCCGTCTCTGCACGAGGCAACCGTGAGGAGGTGGATGGAGAAATCACTGCAATTACTGCGATCGATGCCACAACGACGGAAATCACGCTCCTCGGTGCCGACGGAACGGAACAGGCAGTGGAGGTTCCCGCGGGTGCCGTCCTGGCATTAGGTCTGAGCGTAGGGGACACCGTTTCCTTCGCCGGCAACAGCGCCGGGACGGGCGAAACCGCCCGGATGCGCGCCCGGACCGCCACCGCCAACGGCGAAACCACGCGTCTGCGTACGCAAACCCCGGATACGGCAGACGACCCTGACCAGCTCCGGACGCAAACAAGAGACCGGACTCAGGATCAATTGCAGGACGGAAGCGGCGACGGACCGGTGGGAACGGGAACGAACGCAGGAAATGGTGCCGGCGGGACCGGGAACAGCGGGAACGGGACCGGACCGTCGGGGGATTAGCCGCCTGGATTACCCGGAGTTGGTGGAATCACACGGATTCGGTGCGCCATTTTTCTAAAGAAATGAAAAAACTCTGCGGTTACTGTTCACACGATTCTATATTCAGTAATATAGTATTCTGCTGACTGATTTAATAATGTTCAACACGGAGGCGCGCCGTGAAACGGAAGAAATGTCGTGCCGCGCGAACAGTCGCGGCGTTCGTTCTGCTACTAATGCCTGCACTCCTCGTCTGGCCCGAGGGCAGAGAAGATTTCTCATTTATCGTTTCGTCCGGAGTGGAAGTCCCGCTTGGCTCCCGGTCGGCGGTCTTTAACGAAAACGAAGCGTACCGGCTTGGCGCGTCTGCCGGCATAACCGGGCTCTATATTTTCCCCGATCGACCGTACTGGTATATAAGCGGGCTGCTGAATTACCAGGGGCAATCAACCCCGGGGACTGTATAGTGTCCTACACCTTGTGTATGGAATCACCGTATTTCTTTACGCTCACGAGATAAGCCACACTATCGCGAGTGCCGAAAACCGCTTCGCCATTCATTTCCTTGTACGGCAGTAAAAAGCTGCCACCTCCATGCACAGGCTGTGTGACACTACACGGGGACTGCTCCATGGTTTAACCTCATTTCCGGAGGAACGGGAGCAAATCATCGCATCGGCAAAGCGACCAGCGTTCAAACCGGTTCTGAAGCCGGCGGATACCTCGGTATATTCGGCGATGCCGTGGGTTCCAACCCGTTTACCGGCGTGAGCGCGTCACTCAGTTTTGATTTTTCACCGTCGTTCTTCTCTGCCGATGTATACCGGCGAGGAGTGTATATTTCGGGAGGCGTGAATCCGACCGACGGCACAATTTACGCGGGAGACCCGGTATACACCAGCTACTTCCCCGTCGTGCGTCAGGGACGGTACATGAACTATGGTTTTTACGAGGTCCCCGATACGTTGAGCACGCTGCGCATTCCGATACCGCCACTGAATATCGGATGGCCCGCACGGATGGGTAAAACGTTCTTTATCAACCTGGTGTATCGGATGAGCCTGTATTAACCCACCGGGTTTTAAAAGAGCGTCCGCGCCTTTGACAGGTATTCCTCTTCCAGAGTGAGGGCGTCGGAAATAAAAGCCTGATAGCCCTCGGGCGTAGACAGATCCGCCCTCCGGTCGATTTCGGTCGCGAAGTGATCCTCCAGTTCGTCTCGGAGCGGCGCCACTACCCGGTGAAACCTCGCCGGATCACGATTGCCCAGATCGGCTATCTCCTGCCGTCGCCGGTGAAGTGTCAGCGCCGCCGCTTCATCGCGCAGTTCCGGTATCGCCGCGTTCTCCGGCCCGGCTTTCAGAGGCTTATAGAGCGAAAGACAGGGCCAGGAGTTACCCGTATACCAGACGGTCGGCCCGGTGCCCGGTCTGCCCCCGGTCTCCGGTTCGCTCCCCGCTTCCGGCCAGCGAACGACCATACTCGCCGTCGATTCAGACCGAATGAGCGCGCCGGTATGGATGCAGAGGGACCCCATCCCGCGATGGGGGAGCGACGCGGCACCGTCGTGATCCCCCGTCCCGTGCGAACGAAGTAGCGCAAAGAGATCGCGCTCCGTCGCTACCGGGCGCTCACCAGCGAGCCAGGACGCCTTGATCCGGTTCCGGTACGCTCCCCTCGCCGCCAGCGCTATGAGACGCTTCTCGTCGCGCTTCTTGAAATACGCCGAACTGGAGTGATCCGGCCCTTCCGTCCAGTCGCCGTCGTCGGTATAGGTATTGCTGATGCCACAGGGCACGGCCACCCGCCGCGACCGGACCTCGGTTCCCGAAGTTTCGACGATGCGAACCTCCCGCCCATCGTGAATGAGAAAGCTGTTGCTGTATTCCAGGCGATGCAGGTAGCCACCGTCGCCGCCCTGTCCGTAGCGTTCCACCAGGGCCGTGATGATCCGCTCCGCTGCCGCGGCGTCGGCCGCAAGGTGAAGCGCCAGGCGCAGGATATCCATGCCCAGGAGTACGTCACCTTTGACTCTGCGACGCGAGAAAACCGCCTCATTACCAATCGCTACTCCGGCGTCGTTTACGCCGATCTCGGCACCCCAAAGCCAGAAAGGGCGGGAAAGAAGCGCGCCAAAGGTGGGTGTTCCTTCCGCATTCGCTTCGGTCATCGCCTCGTGCAGCGCCCGCTCCAGTACCGGGAGTTCGTTATTCAGGTAGGGTCGCTTGCGCGCCGCCGTTCGTATCGCTTCCGGCGGCATATCCCCCGGTTGGAGGTACTGCAGAATCTGCGGCTCTCCGGGTTCACGGTCGGAGTTCTTACCAAAAAGGGCCGGCCCATCGGGTCGGTGCGGGAATGCTACGGTATCACACATATGTCACCTCCTGATGGGACCCGGAAGCAGGAATTCGCATTACCTGCCGAAAAGGAGCGGGCACCCTTCATCGCTGATCGATTGCCTCGTTCTTTTTCATACGTGCCGGTAGTATACACCGCTTTTTCCGCAGGGCTTTGTTGTCAGAAGATATGTACCCGGAAACAATCCTTTACACGGATTCAGACGTACCCGACTGTCGGAGAAAAATATCTTTTCCGTCGATCACACACCTGATAAAATCGCTTCATTATGAATCGGAAAAAGAAACCCTACCCTGTTTTTTTCGGTGTTTTTCGCAATGATTCCCCTCGTGATATTCCTGGCAGGTTGCCCACAGGGTGACTTCTTTCCGGATATTGACGATTCAGAGCCTCCCGTTTCCGTCTCGGGAGTTTCCCTCGACAGGGAAACGGCCGGATTATTCGTCAACGCCTCCGTAACGCTTCAGGCAACGGTGACGGTAACGACGGCTGATGGCGGATTCACCGATTCCTGTCCAATCACCGTGAGCGATCCGGCTTCCGGGGGAGATGAATTTACCGAAGCCAGTGACGTTTTTACGCAGAACTATGATTTCGGATCGGTCTCCGGCAATAACCGCGGGGTCGGCCAGCTCCTCGTTTATAACTACCCGTACATCCCTGTTTCGTTCTCTGTCTTCATCGACGACCAATCCCCGATCGAGGGAGTCACCAGCGGGATTTCTCAAAGCGGAACGATGCAATTATACATTCGCGACATGGACGACGGAACCGTCTACGGTACCGCCTGAATCCCGGAGGTAGAAGCTGCCATACGCTGTCCCCAACCGGAGCCGACGGCCGGAAACCGCGCTTTTTTCGTTCTCCGTCCGGCGGGGAGATTGACTTTGTCACCGATTCACGTTTGATCCAGGTGTGCACGGAACTGAGCGATGAGAATCGTGAGCGTGAAGAGGCGCCGCTTCGCTCCGAGGGTGTTGCGGCGCGACTTCCGGATCGGTCGAAGGGCATGATTACGCTGGATGGGTATCCGACCGCCGTGCCGTTGTAGCACTTTTCTCAGATTCCTGGTCGTCCGGGTTCGCCGAATACTCCGTGTTGCAGGGCGACGATAGTGTCCTACAGCTTGTGTACGGATTCATCGTATCCGTTTTGCTTAAAAGAAAACGCGCGATTTTGTTTGTGGCAAGAACTGACTTGTCACGCAAATCTATTCCGGGAAGGAAAATGTCTCCTCAATCGTACACAAGCTGTAGGACACTATTCAGGGCGACCCCTTAAAATCTCACGTTCTCGATGGAAAAATCCCGCCCGTTGATGCCTGAGAGAATCTGCCGCGCTTCGTCAACGGTAATCTGCTCCCGTCTTACCCTGCCGGAAACGCCGTCGCGTCCCGGCATCCCCCGGTCGCTTCCGTTGCCGCCGCGTCCGCCGGTACCGCCGGTTGCGTCCAGTGCTACCAGTTCCGCGGTGGCGGGATCGGTATAGACGAGTGTAAGCCAGCCGCCGTTTCCGCCATTTCCACCGCTTCCGCCGTTTCCTCGGGCACCGTCAATTCCTTCCGTAACGTCGTCCGTCGTCGGATCGGTGTAGTCGGTACCCGGACCGCCGTAACCACCCCTGCCGCCGGCTCCGCCGTCGCCGCCGGAAGCGTCTATAACGATGTCCTTCACGTCGGTCAGGTAGAGCTCGTCCTTTTTGTATTCGTAGAGAAGAAGTTTTTCCGTATCGCCCCAGAGATAGCGCGTCACCAGCACCCGGGCTGCGGTACCCCTGCCTCCGTCCCCGCCGTTGGTGCCGTCATCTCCCCTGCCACCGGTTACGGCGTCGGCCGCATCACCGGGCGCGAGGGCTCCCCGATCGCCGTCCTCACCGCCGGCGCCGTCGGAACCGCTGTAGCGGATCGTATCGTAATGTACCCAGTCAAGCGGGAACCGGTACGTTCCAGACGGGTAGGGATTGCCCTTGACTGCAAGTCTGAAGCTGTAGAGGTCAGTTCCCGGGGGATGAAAGGTCTCGCGCGCCGTCTCTATCCGAATCCCGAAAGCAGCCTGAATGCTCATGGAAAGGTTTTGCAGGTCAAGGAACTGGAGATCCCGGTAGTCCGGATTGATATATTCCTCACCGGCGGTATCCGTAACAACAAAATCGTACCGGTAGATCGTTTCCGGAAGAAGCGCCCGGACGGGTACCCCGCGGGTATCCTCCACCGACATCGAGATAGAAGCTATGGGCATTTCGGCGATATCCGTTGCGCACCCGGAAAGGAGAGCGAACGAAACCAGAACCGGAAACGACAACTGCCCGATTGATATTTTTTTCATCACTATAAGTATGCCAATAGACGGGGCGCGAATCTACCGAAAATTCGTGGCCGTATGACCGAAGTCACACGATGAGCCGCCGAAACGGGTGACCGGAGTCCTGTCGTAATGCGGGAGAGCAGTTGTATACTCGCAGAGTGAACAGGATTTCGCGCCAGAACGGGCACCATGGGAGCCAGGAATCGATCCGGCTCTTCATCATCCTTCTCTATTTTCTCTTCGTCATTCCCGGCATTCTGATCGCCCGGATGCGCAGCGACATCCCGATGGTTCCGTCGATGCACGCGGCCGTGAGTGCTGCGATAATTCTCCTCTTTCTGGGACTGGAGCTTCTGGAATATGGAGTCTGGCACTACCGGTACAGGAACCGGAAGGTTCTGCACTCGTTCTTCTTCCTGCGGCTCGCGCTGCTGGTGGCGCCGTCGGTGATGACGCGATTCGACAGCTCGGTTCTCAACCTGAGCCCCGAAATAGCCGCTCTCTACCCGCTGTTGCCGCTGTACGCCTATTTCGCGTTCTCGCGCCCGGTAAGCATTACACTTTCGGTTCTTCTGGTAGCAGTCCCGATTGTCGTGGGAATCAGCGGGTACGGCTTTTCTCCCGGCCCGCGCCCCGGGTCCGACGCCGTGGGGTTTTTTATCTACCGCGTCATCGTGATCGTCTTTTTTTACCTCCTCGCATGGCTCTGGGATACCGAGCGAAAACGGAGCGACGAAAATCAGCGATTGCTGGAGGACCTGCACGAGTCGGAATCGCGATTGCGCGATTTTGCCGAACGGGTAAGCCATGCCGTCGCACTGGAAGAACGCACGCGGCTGGCCCGGGATCTTCACGATTCCATCGGCCATGCGCTAACGGCTATCACAATCCAGCTCAACAAAGCGAAGGCGTACTATGATGTTGACGGTGACGAGTCACGGGCCGCCGTGGAAGCCGCTCGACAAACGGCGGCCGATGCGATGCGGGACGTCCGTGAATCGCTGGGGAGTCTCAACGGCGAAGATGCGGGTATCAACCTGCGCGAAAGCCTGCCGCGGCTCGTGGCGCAACTCGAAAACTCGGGCCACACGGTAAACCTCACATTTACCGGCGGCGAGGACGGATACAACTACGCCGTTCTCATCGGGCTGTACCGGTTTGTACAGGAGGGAATCACCAACATCCTGAAGCACGCCGGTGCCTCACACGTAGAGATTCGGATCGACCTCGGTCCGGAAGAGGGAACGGCGAGTATCCGGGACGACGGGCGCGGGTTTACGCCCGGGGCACTCGCGGCCGCGGGAAACGGCGCCACCGAAGACCGGTTTGGTCTGCGCGGACTCCGACGGCGGCTGGAACTGGTTCGCGGGTTCCTGGAGGTGGAGTCGTCCCCGGGAAGCGGAACGGCACTCACGGTCCGGGTTCCCCGGAATCCCCTTGCACTGATAGGAACACACGATGACCGATAAACGAGAGGAGCTATGATTCGTGTACTGATCGTCGACGATCAGCAGCTGGTTCGGGAAGGAATTGCCTCACTGCTGGCGCTTCAGGCGGGAATCGAGGTAGTCGGAACCGCCGCGAACGGTGAGGAGTGCATCGCAGCGGCGGCGGCACAGGAACCTGACGTAATTCTCCTGGACATCCGCATGCCCGTAATGGATGGTATTTCGGCCGCAGCCGAGCTCCGCGCCCGGGGATCGACGGCGCGTATCCTGATGCTCACCACCTTCGACGACGAAGAGTACGTGGTGAAGTCGCTGCGTGCCGGGGCGGCCGGTTATCTCATGAAGGACCTTCCGGTGGAGGACCTGTCGCGAGCGGTCAATCAGGTATTCACCGGCACCTTCCCGATGGCTCCGGGAGTAGTGAGCGTGCTCATGAACCGTGTGCTCGCCGCCGAAGAAGCTGCCGCGACCCGCCCCGCGCCGGACCCTGCTGCACAGCGCCTTTGGAAGAGCCTGACCGACCGGGAACGCGATGTCCTGGGTCTGTTGAGTCGGGGCGCCACCAACCGAGAGATTGCCGATACGCTCTTTCTCTCGGAAGGGACGGTCAAGAATTACGTCTCCGATATTCTTGCCGCCCTGGATGTGCGCGACCGGACGCAGGCGGCACTCATGGCCGTCAGGAACAAATGGGATCAATTTGACGTGTCATGACGCCCGCTCTACCACTTTTTGAAACAGAGCAATACATCAAGACACGAGTTGGCGCTCGGTTCCTGCGGCTGTATGTTGTGATACAGGTTCACGTACAAGGAGTTACACGGATGAGCAACCAAAAGGAATCGAGCAAAACGCGAAGCCGACGCCTGGGCGCATTTCTTGCCTACGTTCTGGTCGTTGCGCTCTTTCTGTTCGTCTATCTGCAGGCGTACGTATACCGTATTGCGCAGATCATCGATCCGTTCACCATATCGATGTACACCGGCATCATCGCCTACGTCGTCTTTCTTACCCAGTTTCTTCTTGCCGGGCGGATTCGCCTGCTGGAACGGGTGATAGGCCAGGATTCACTCCTGCGCATTCACGGATTTCTNGGTATCTCTCTGGCAGTACTCATCGCGCTCCATGGGATTATCAAACTCGTCATTTTCGGGCCNTCGATCCAGACGGTATTCGGGAGTCTTGCCGTGGTGATCTATCTGTTCCTTGCTCCGGCGGCAATCCTCGTATTGCAGGGCCGGGCGGCGCGAAAGGCTGAGTCACCGCCCTACGAGAAGACCAAAATACGCCACAATTTCTTTCTGGCGGCGGCGGTTCTCGTCGTTATCCACGTGCAGCTCGCCTCAAGCACTTATTCCATCGCCACCCGCATTCTCACCATTGGCTGGGCAATCCTGAGCCTCGGCGCGTATTTCAACCACAAGTACCTGCGCCCCCGCAGGGCAGCCAGGTATCGCGTGCGTTCCGTGGAAGACCGGGGAGATGACGTAGTGACGCTCGTACTGGAACCGGTCCCGCCGGGCACCAGCGGTACCGGCGGGACCGGCACCGGCCGTAGCGGCACCGACCGCATCCCG
>JGI10211J34971_10003908_pt1 | contig 11879 bp, 14 predicted proteins | sample Etolagsediment_FD_34971 | JGI IMG/M metagenome (IMG submission 34971)
AATTTAGCGCTCTTAAGTCTGTTGTTGGTGCAACGATCGCAGCAAATGCCGCTAAACCTACACCTAAAAATTTTCTTCTATCCATTTTGTTTTCCTTTTTTTAATTTAATGTTGTTCTTTACTTGAGTCTATCATCCACTCAACAATCAGTTTAACGTCTGAAGGTAACAAGTCAGCGTTACCGCCTTTTGCAGGCATTCCACCCATACCGTGTACAGCATTGTAAACAACTTTTTCTTTACCTTTAACCATAAGGTTACGCCATGTCTCTATATCACCTGTAGCTGGAGCACCCATTTGATCAGTTGCATGACAAAGCTTACAAGAGTCATTATACATTTTTTCTGCTTTAGATATAGATTCATCTTCAACTTCTGGTGGTAAATCTCTAACAGTTGCATATGGTGGCACAACATCTGCCATCTCGTAACCAATTGTTACAACGCCTGCTTCAGTTTTACCATCTTTACCCCCTGGATCTTTACAATCAGTCATACATCTTGTACCAGCACCGATATTTGTAGCACGATCTGCATAAAATGCTCTCACATTTTCTACAGGGTCTGTACCATTTAAACCGTCAATATCTGGATAAAACCCATTTCTATTTGGAAGAACGACTTTTGCAAGTTTTTCAGCATCTAGAACATAATCTTCAGTCATTGCCACACCATCAATTTTTATACCATCCTGAGCTAGTAAATACGCTGTGATTGCATATACTTCATTATTACTTAAGCTCTTAGGAGTTGCGTATGGCATAGCATCCCTAATATAGGTGAAAAATGTTGTAGCCACTGGCCAATATGTACCTATAGTTCTTTTTGGTGCATCAGTATTACCATATACTCTTTGATTTTTAAGAGTAATCACAACTCCATTTTCATCTTTAGATTTATTACCACCAGTTAATTGTGGATAACCATTTCCACCACTACCAAAGTCACCATGACAAGATGCACATTGCGCTTCATAAAGTTCATCACCTTCTTCAACGCTACCTTCACCTTCAGGTAGACCTGAACCATCTGGCAGTGCATCTATATCCCATGCTTTAATCTCATTAGCTGTTGGCGCTCTACCAAAACTAACACCCTTAGTGCTTTGTTCATTATAGCGATAAGCAGTTTCAACTCCATGCGCTTTTACATAAGTAACACCACCATCTATAGCAGTTTTATTTTTAATTGCATAGACGCCAGTTGTACTAACTGTTCCACTAGTAGCAGCATTTGAACCAGCACTATTAGAAGCTGAACAACCTACAGCAGTTAATAAAAAAGCGGAAGCAGCAAATGCTGAAGTTCCGATAACAATTGATTTACGATCTAATTTGAACATTAGTCACCTCCCCTTTAGCATCAACAGCCCATGTATGTATCGCATTTCTGTGATAAACACCTTCGACGCCGACAACTTTTTTCTCTTGATTCACTGTTGGTTGCACATTATCAGAATCATCGTATGAACGACTTTGCAACAATAATGGTTTACCTTCATATTTATACATATATGAAAATCTAGTCCAAGCCTTTGGAAGAACCAAACCTTTAAGGTGAGCCTCTACCCAATTTTTACCGCCATCAAAGCTGATATCAACACCTCTGATAGTTCCGTGTCCACTCCAGGCAAGACCTTGAATTTCAACTAAATCGCCTACTTTTAAGTCCGTCCATGGTTTTTCAGGACACGGTGAAGTGATAACAGAGTTTGTTTCATTAGCATAAAAATGCTGAATAGCTCTACCGCTTGCAGTTAATGCAGTATACTTAGAAGTCTCTTCCTTCGCATACCATGGCTTATCGCCAAATTCTAATCTTTTTAGCCATTTAACACATAGGTTTGCTTCCCAACCCGGAGCGATTAAACGAACTGGATAACCCTGCTCATCACGTAAAGCTTCACCATTTTGAGCATAAGCGATTATAACATCATCAAGTACTTTTTCAATTGGTAATGTACGACTCATTTCAGAACCATCACTTCCTTCAGCAAGCATCCACTTAGCTTCTGGTTTAAGACCTAATTCATCAAGAATAGTCTTTAAACGTACGCCAGTCCATTCAGCACAAGCCATCATACCTCTTACAAACTGTAAAGAACCAAATTGTGGACCTTTCCATTCTGCAGCACCATTTGATGGACATTCTAAAAATAATACTTTACTTTCACTTGGATATCTTTTAAGCTCGTCTAAAGTAAGAACAATAGGCTTCTCAACAAGACCGTGAATCATAAGTCTGAATTTATTAGGGTCAATATGAGCCACACCATTATGTGTACGTGTAAAATGCAAACCATTTGGTACGATAATACCATTTAGCTCATGCAATGGTGTCATAGAAATAGCAGCATGCATATCACCAGCAGATGACATTAGTGCAGATGTTCTTCTAACGACATTATGTTCGTACTTTGATGGCAATCCATAAGGATTATAATTACACTCATCCCCTAAGCTAGTTCCCCACTTAGTATGATGTATAATATTTTCATCGTCTGCAAGTAACGTAGCTGGTGCTAAAATAGTCGCAGCAGCAGCAGCACTAACTGTTGCTGTTCTTTTGAAAAAATCTCTTCTACTAACAGATGCTAATTCTTCTGTTTCGAATTCTTTATTCATAAATTCTCCTCTTTTTTGATTGATTTACTATTTTTATTATATTAATCTGTGAATTAAGCTGATAAGTCTATATTGGTTTATCACAAAGTTGGCACAAAACATAATTATACCCTTTTTATAAAATTTAGCATATTTTTATAAGCATCCTGTATCCAAGATATAAAATATCTCTATATCATGTTACAAATAGAAACATGATATATATCAAAATATAATAATGTTTATAAGCTATATAGGCATCTTCTATATAATAAGACGAAAACTTGTTACTTATTTTTTTTCGAATATACCTGTGATAAAATCTATTGTTTTTCTGAGGATTAATATTACACTATAAACAACAAAAGAGTATAAAAAAGGATGTGTATAATTTCCTTTTTCGTACATAAGGTTCATCCTTGAAGATGGATCACTCACTAAGTCGCTATGTATAATCAAAGTCAACACCAATAGTGTCAATAAATAAATAAATAATTCTTTTTTTATTACAGGTTTAAAATTTTTCAGCATTATTTACTCAACAATTTCTATTGTATCTGCGCTGGATACTATAGTATTCTCTTCAGTTTGCTCTTCTTTTAATTCAATTATAAGCTCCTGACGTTTAACAACTAAATGCTCTAGAATGTTTGCTCCCACTTCTTCTCTATCCTGCCAATCTAGTTCATGGAATATGTTAAATAGTTTTTTGAAGTATTCATAATGCGCATCAGCACTAGTGACTTTAAAAAAATAATATCGCCTATAGCTTATATCTTCAATATCGCAAATTACTATTTTTTGACCTATTTTATCGGGATAAACTTTTTCTTTTATCCAATTATTAAAAATTTTAGAATCCTTGAACCAATTGTACAAATGTAAATCCACTTCTTTAAAAAGTTTGTATGTCTCTACTTGTTCCTCATTAAGTTCGAAAGAATATACATTGTCATCCAATTCAAATGTATCATGTTCTTCGTCGTAAATAGCGAATTCAAATCTTACTTGCATTTATCAATCCTGATTGTAATAATATTTTTGAAGTTTTGAAGAAATAGTTTTCTTCTGTTGTGAAGGATTTGTAGAGAAGGAAAGCCTCCTTCTCTTTTAATACTATGCTTGACCTTGCTTCATCATTCCTATCATCGTCATTGGTTTAAGAGCATAAACTTTCATTAACCACCATATCCATCTCTCAACTGTAGGGTCTAATGGAACTAATGGCGTAGGCTTAACTGTCCAGTCAAACTCAGCTAACATAACTGTACCAATACTTGTAATCAATGGACAAACTGTATATCCAGCATATTTTGCTTCTAGTTTTTTACCTTCCATTTGTGAGACAATATTATCAACAAGTACTTTATACTGCTTTCTTACAGACCCACCTGTTTTAGCCATTGGAACTGAAGCTATATCACCCACTGCAAATACATTCATGTATTTAACATGTTGTAATGTTTCTTTGTTTACAGGAACAAAACCACTTGCCCCACCAAGATCAGACTCAGCAACTTCTCTTGGAGCAACTGCATCTGGAGTTATATGAAGAAAGTCATAAGGAACTTCTTTTCTCTCATGCTTAGAATAAACCTCAAAGTCTCTCATAATTGGATCATAAGGACCTTTTTCTTGCCATTTAGCATCGAAAGTAGCTATTTTTCTCTCTTTATCAACACGTACTAAGTTATGTCTAAAGTGCCATTTGAAATCTTCTCTTTTAAATTGTTCCATGATAGCATCGTGGTACTCAGGTACACCGAACATTGCTCCACCATTTGGATAAAAGTGTAGCTCTGCACCTTCTCTTGCTCCAGCTTCTTTGAGTCTTGAGTTTGTAAGATACATGATTTTCTTAGGAGCACCACCACACTTAATTGGTGTAGCTGGGTGTGTGAATAAAAATTTTACTTTTTCGCCATCTTTAGCATTTTTAGCTTTTTCTATATACTCTTGCATTACATCCCAAGTTTTAGCAGAACCTTCAGCTGTCCAAATAGAACATAAACCAGTATCATCACCCATTGCTTTATGAAGTCTTGTATTGTCTCCAGTTGAATATGCACGTCCAGCATCTTCTAAACCTTCAAGTCTTTCATAATCATGCTGCAAACCAGTAGCAACAACAAGATAATCATAACTAACAACTTGGCCTTTATCTGTTGTAACTTGGTTATTTGTTGGATCGAAATCTATAACTTTTTCTGGAATTAGCTTTACGCCGTCTGGAACATACTCATCACGATTTTCTTTAATATCATCAATATCCCAAATACCAGCTCCAACTAATGTTTGTCCTGGCTGGTAAGATGCTGATAGTTTTTCTGGCTCGATGATAGTAATATCTGGATTTTCAATGAAATTTGTTAATCTTTTAGCTGTACTTATTCCTGCAAGTCCACCACCAACGATAACAATTTTAGCATCAACACCAGATTTTTTAAGTGGAAGTTGATCTTTCTCCATTGCTTGAGCATTGCTAGCGCCCATGAAAAGGCCTGCGCCAGAGATACCTGCTAATTTCATAGCATCTCTTCTGCTCATTCCTTTTTCAGATAAATCCTTATCCATTTCTGCTAACATATTATTAAGATATTTATAATCCATATTTATCCTTTTATTTCATTTACTTTATAATAATTTACAATACATTATCGTAAATTATGTAATTTCAGGCTTAAATAATAACCTTTTTTTTTAAAAACGCTGTCGTGTGATAAAATTGTAACATTATCTATATAGCTGTTTCAGACTTTACTATACCTAGCAAAATATATATATTCTTTTTCTCATCTATATAAAATGCTATCGTATAACCCTGATTTTGAATATCTTTTATATTTTCATTATCAAAATAGATGGACTTTTTATATTTTCTAAGCTTCGTATGCATATTAAATATAATAGTGTCAAGATACAGCTCAAAACTTTTCATATCAGATTCGCTTTGTTTCTTTAACAGTTCAAGTATTTCCCTTAATTGTTCTTTATAAAGGTCTGAAGATAAAATATTCATTCCTGGGTAGTAAGGGGAAAAGTTTACTTCACCTTGAAGATACTTATCTAGTTCTGCTTGGAGACTTTTTTTCGTTTCATTTAACATAATCAACCTTCTTCGAGTTTATCATATTGATCGCAGGAGGACATATTTCCTAGATGACAACCCCTAGCAAAATCATACATCGCTTTTTTATCACTTTTCTCTACGCCTTTTCCACCACGAAGATGTGTAAATGCTAAATAATAACAGCCTTTTGCACTTCTTTTATTGCATGCTTTACTAAAAAAATTTTGCGCTTTTTTTATATCTATACTTATCTCTTTATGCTGGCCTGTATAGTAAAGAATACCAATTTCTACACAAGAGTGTTTTTCCCCACTATTACAATCTTCTTTGAGTTTTTGATGTCCCGGCAGCGCATACTGAGTTGCAACTTCAAGAGGAAGATCTGGACCACCATACACTAGGTTTGTATGAGAAGGATGACCGTAAGAAAGAGTCTGAATCATAAACATCATAAAAATAATAATTTTATTCATTTTTTTCCTTGAATTTTTAAAGAAGTTTAAAAGAAAGTGTCTAGTTAGGTGGGAGTGGAAATATATATGCCGAAAGTTCAGCATATATTTTCTTATTTCATAGTATTACTGATATACTCAGCAAGAGAATCTATCTCTTCGTAAGAAAGATCTGTAAGTGCAGTTTTCATCAACATACCATAACCTTGTTTATTTACAATAGTTCCTATTCTATAGTCTTTCAGCTCTTGTGCTAACTTAGCAGCTTCTAATCCATTAATTGGTGAATATTCCACTGTAGAACCACCCGAAAAGCTAGTTTGTTTCCCATCTACACCATGGCAGCTGGCACATTCTTTTTTATAAATTGCTTCAGGATTTGGTGGCAATAACACACCTGATTTATATATTGGTGCGTTATCTGCCGCGATTAAAGCAGTACCCGCTATTAATGCAGAAAGAATAATTTTTTTCATTTTAAACCTTTAAATTATGAAATTTATCTCACATTATAATCACAAAAGTCTTAAATTAACTAAAAAACATCTTTCAATCTTCTTATTTTACTTATAATGTTACCCAATAGCCAATTTTAAACTGAAATTAGTAATTATAAAATGCTTTTCTAGGTACAGTTGCATAAATCCAATAATCAGAACTATTATCTATAATATTTTTCTATTCCTTGCATATTTGAACCCATATTAAGCAGCAACATATCCGCAATTACCAAAGCAGACATCGATTCACAGACCACTGTTCCACGTATTGCAACGCATGGATCATGTCTTCCTTTGAGTGAAAAATCCAACTCTTCATTTTGTGTATTCACCGTATGCTGTTCTTTAAATATAGAAGGAGTCGGCTTAAAGTATACGTTCAATATAATATCTTCACCGTTACTTATACCGCCTAAAATCCCACCGGCATGATTTGTTTCAAAACCATTGGAGCGTATCTCGTCATTGTTCAATGAACCTAGTGTTGAAGCACTCAAAACTCCATCCCCAATCTCTACGGCTTTCACAGCATTTATACCCATCATTGCATCTGCTAAAACAGCATCTAGCTTATAGTATAAGGGCTGTCCAAGACCTATGGGAGTTCCTTTTATAAGTACACGTGCCACTCCTCCAACGGAGTCATGATCATTTTTTGCTTTGAGTATCACATCTTTTTGTTTTTGTTCTACTGAGGCATCAAGTGCATAAATTAAACTCCCTTTAGCACTTTCGTAATCATATGAAGATGCCTTCACTCCGGCAATCTCACTTATCCCGCTCATAATCGAAATATTTAATGTATCCAACATCAGTTTCGCAATCGCTCCGGCTGCAACCCGAGCAGCAGTCTCCCGTGCGGAACTTCTTCCGCCTCCTCGATAGTCTCTGATTCCATATTTATGGAAATAAGTGAAGTCAGCATGACCTGGACGAAATACATCTTTAATATTTGTATAGTCTTTTGATTTTTGGTTTGTATTGTAAATAAGCATAGCGATAGGTGTTCCTGTACTAAGACCTTCAAACACACCAGATAATATTTCTACTTTATCTGCTTCCTTTCTTGCCGTTTCAAACTCAGATTTTCCAGGTTTTCTTCTATCTAGTTCTGATTGGATATATGCCTCATCTATTTTTAATCCAGCAGGTACACCATCTAAAATGCAGCCTAATGCCGTTCCATGAGATTCTCCAAAAGTACTAAACTTTAACTTTTGTCCAAAACTGTTCACTATTCTTGCTCCTTTAGTATATCTATAGCTATTTTTGCAGCTTCTTGTTGCGCAATTTTTTTACTTTTTCCTATAGCTTTTGCATACTCTTTACCTTGTATACTTACAGCAATTTCAAACTCTTTTTGATGATCCGGTCCACGACTTGCCACCACTGTATATTCTGGAGTTATGCCAAATAAAGATTGTGTCAATTCTTGAAGCAAAGTTTTGTAGTCGCTAAAAAGAGAGTCTAAAGATATCTCTTTGTGATTTTTTTCTATTAAATTAATTGCGATTGCATTCACAACCTCTAAACCTGATTCTAAATATATAGCTCCCATAATCGCTTCAAAAGCATTCGATAAAAGTGATGACTTCTCACGGCCACCATTATTTTCTTCTGCATTTGAGAGTAAAATATACTGACCTAGATTCAAAAAACGTGCTAATTTGTCAAACCCTGTTTCATTTACAAGCGAAGCTCTAATCTTAGACAAATTTCCTTCAGCTGATTTTGAAAACTTTTTATACAAGTATTCACCAACCACTAAATCTAAAACAGCGTCTCCTAAAAATTCTAAACGTTCGTTGTCATAAGGCTTTTTATAGCTTTTATGCGTGAGTGCTTCGGTAATAAGTTTTTTATCTTTAAACTCATAACCCAAGCTCTTTTCTAAGAGTTTTATATTGTTTGACATTTTTTATTTCTCTCCTAATAATCTTTCTATTCTTTATTTTAACAGATGCTAGTATATCACATCTCTCATTTTCTCGATGCTCTTCACTCTTTACTGAAAAGAATTACTTTCTTCGCAAAAATCTTTATTGTAATCTTTTACTAAATGAAACTCGACACTAATTGTATCTATGGAATGACAAGATGTACAACGGTGAAAAGGAAAAGGGTATAACTGTTTACAGTTTGTGCATATATACTCAAAACTAAGCGTTGCATTTGTCTTCTCTCTCAAGTTTATCAACGCATCAAATTCAAAAACACTACTTTTTAATGCTAAATTTATATCACCACGAGCAGTATAAAGTTCTCGTAAATATGAATTTTCTGATATAACCTCTAAATTTAAAGCATCCTTTGGAAGATTCCAAAGTAAGTCAATTAAATTTTCACTCTCAGATGCATCAAAGTTTTCCCATGCAAGAGTAGGATTTACCCGAAATAAATACTCAAATACCATATAAGATAAACGTCTACTACGCAGATATAGATCAAGAAGTTTTTGTGTTTTTTCTTCAGAAGGAACTTCCACATTGTTTAATAACTCTAAAGATTTTAAATATAAAGTATCACAAGTAATGTCTTTTTTTAGTTCATCCAATGGTTCTAGAACCTCTAAAGCTGATTTATAATCTTTCATATATTCATAAATTAAAAGTAATGTTTCTAATGCCTGTGGTGTTCTAGGATACTTTTTTAATATCTCTAAGAAAATTTGTTTTGAACGCTCTAAAAATCCTGCTTTAAAATAAGTTTTTCCTAGTAAATACATAATTTCTTTTTGACTTTGCGCATCAACTTGCTTTAATATCTCACTGTATATTTCAATACTTTTTTCAAAGTTTCCACTTTTGGAATATGAAGCTGCCAAAAGCATCCATGACTTTTGAGATAATTCGCCCTTAGATACCAATTCTTTAAGTTCATCTTTAGTTGGTAAAGAACGAAATTGCTTGAGAAATCTATCAAGGTGCTTATAATCTTCTTTCCTTTTATATCTACCCCACCAGTAAGACAAAAAAGTAATGATAAATATCAATGCAAAAAATATGATTATGGAAAAAAGAGGATCACGGAACTCTAAAAAAAATATATTCATCTTATTCGTAAACTACAATGCCATAATCATTTTTCAAATTATAAAATGCAGAACTTCCAGCTAGGTCTAAATCTTTCATCTTGCCAAGCTGTACTATAGAATGTTTATTCACATGAATTCCATTTTCTCGAAAAAATTTTTTAATATTTACAAATTTTATATCTTCTACAAACTTGTATTCAAACTCATTGTGCAACTTCATTTTATCACTTAAGAACAAGTGTTCATTCACATGGAGTTGATCTGACGCATACTTAATAGGGAGATATCCAGAAAGGTCTGTTAAAATCTCTTCTATATGTGCATGTTTTGATGGTAATGTTGCTTTTTTTAAAAAAATATACTTATTATTTAATTTCAAATTTTGTGTATTATTCCAATACTTATAAGCAGGATTCGATACACCTAATTTTTTTGAAATCTCACGCCAAAGCCAAAAGGAATTAAGCGTATTTGGTAAATGCGACATAATATTTTGACTCCTATTATAGTTTAAATCTCAATTATATAGTTTTATATTATAGAGTTTTATTAAAGTACAAATTAAAATGATATAATTATTTTTATGGAAATTGAAATAATAAATTTAGATGATATAATTGATAACACTGTAAACATCGAAGAAAAAGCACCTGAAAATGTAGATGCTGAAAACACATTTACCATGAGTAACGACATAATATCTGCAGATATTTCAAATTTTATTGATTCAATATTTCGTGAATCATTAAGTATTATAAATGATCATATTGATTTTATAGAAGATAATGCACTAAGGGAACCTAAAGAGGATTATCTTTTTGCACTAAAATTTTTAAATACTAGAATCAGTAATTTCACAAACCTAGATCATACTTTCGCAAGTAATACATTAAGAAAAATTCAAAGAGATGCAAAAAACCTTGAACTACAATACAAAATACATCAAGGTCTATCAAAGAATATTGACGAGATTTTAGAAACAAAATTTTTAAAAAAAGTACCTATTTATTTAGCGATGCAAAAAGAGTTGTATTTTGTAAAAAATAACGATGCATCCAACTTCAGATATATGAATCTCATTAAAACACAATACAAAAAACTTAAAACAATTTATCTTGACAAAGCGAAAGAAGAAATGCTAAACGAAAATATATATATATTAAACGAACTTAAATATATTTTAAATACTACAACATATTATCTTGACAAGATGCTTTGGCTTGAAGCAAAGCGCTCACAAGCTATCATGACATCATTGAGAATAATACAAAGTAAACAAGAACTCAATTCTAAATCCTACATACAGCACAGATTATCAGTAGATTTACCATATTCTGATGACTATAAATATATGGAGAATTGCCTAAAAAGGACCTATAAATGATTCAAAAAGTTGTATATAATAGCGAAGATATAGCAAAATTTTTAGAAGTGCATGAGAATACTCCTGAATATGGATATTCCCAAACTTTACAAAAACTCTTAAGTGTGCAAGATAGAATATCCATTATTGCTGATATAGAACAAACTGAACTCAAAATAATTATTGATAAATTAAAGTTTGTTAAGCATAATTTTAAAGATTATGTAATCAAAGAAGGGGAAGTCTCTAAAGAAATATTTTTTACACTTTCTGGAGAGTTTCATGTTTTTAGTGAAAACAAAAAAATAGGTGTGATACCTAGTGGGCATTCTTTTGGAGAAACAGCAGCGATTTTCAATACAAAAAGAAATGCTTCTGTTGTATGCGCAAGTAAAGAAGCTACATTATTATCTTTTTGTATTAATACTGATGCAATAGAGTTTTGTCCTACTGGCTTAGCTATACTCTATAAAAATTTAGCATCACAAATCAATTTGAAACTCGAAGAGATGAACAATAAGCTCATTAAAAAGTAGCCGTTACAAGTTTAGTAACTACAAACCCACCTATGACTAACCATACAAACATAGAGAGTGCTGTGTAAACTGGAGCAAGCCCTAATCCACGAAACTTAGAAAATATGGTTCCCATTCCAAGTGCTGTCATTGCCATTGTAAGTAAAAATGTGTCTATCTCATTTATTATATTCACCATATTTTCAGGAACTATGCCAAGAGAATTAAATCCAGCCATTCCTATAAAATACACAGCAAACCAAGGGATGACTAAAGGAACTTTACTTCCTTCACCGCCACTTTTTTTCGCTTGCATAGAAAGATAAATCCCTAAGACTATCAG
>JGI10211J34971_10003909_pt1 | contig 11878 bp, 8 predicted proteins | sample Etolagsediment_FD_34971 | JGI IMG/M metagenome (IMG submission 34971)
CTGGGCTGCGGGGTTGGCTGTTGTCGCTCGCGCGAAATTCACCTCTTTCCGTCCCTCTCACTGCCGTGACAACCGCCTCAAACAACTCCTGACAGGCCAATCAATTTCTTCTCCATCATCGCCCTCCGGTGGTCAGAAGGGCTCAAACCGAGTCTTGACGGCGCTCCAGATTAGGGGGATACTTTCGCGTAGGCGGTTGGATTTCCTATCCTTATATGACTGTCGACACGCTATTGCAAATTGAAAAAATTAAATACTAGTATGACTACGATAATAATCAAGTTTATTCTTTTGTTCTTTTTGATGCTATCTATTCCATTAGTTAATGCAGCTCCGGATTTAATAGTATCGACTCCATCGTTGAACAAAACAGTATGGACTGTAGGAGAAACATTTAGCTTCAATATTAAGGTAAGCAATGTCGGAACAACAGCATCAGATTCAACAATCCTGAAATATTACATGTCACTAAACTCAACCATATCCAGTCAGGATACATATTATGGTGATTCTTCAGTTGGTGCTCTTTTATCTTTGAAAAGTCAAACAATTGCTCCAAGTGGTGTGCAAATAACCAATCCAATCTCTTCAATCTATTTTGGTGCTTGTGTTACTTCAGTAAGTGGGGAGAGTAATACTGGTAATAACTGCTCACCAGGGGTTAAATTGGAGTTTCAGGAAGTAAGTGCTCCCACCATCAACGAAGTTACAGTAAGTCCTTCAAGTGCTGAATCGGGAACGAGCAGGCGTTTTGAAGCAGGTTTATCTGGTACCATGCCAAGTGGTTACTTTGCAAATATAGATATTGGTGATGGTTACAAATCGATGTCTTGCAGTAGTAACGTATGCACATACGATGCCTCGCCACAGACGGTAGGGACGAATCGGACTTATACTGTCAAAATTGTCAATGGAAGTGGGGTACAGCAGGGGAGTAGCAGAAGTGGCACCTATACAGTAACAGCCCCCCCGGAAACCCAATATGCGCCAACCCTGTCAGCCTCAGGAAGTTCGGGTGGTACAGTGGGTTCTTCCTATCAGCTGTCTCTAGCGATGGAGGATAAAAACAATAATTTACGAACCATTCAGGTGAGTTGGGGCGATGATAGTACGCTTGATTCTCAAAGTGTCAGCAGTAGTGGTGATCATAGTGAGACATTTACCCATACCTACACCACTGCAGGTAGTTTCACAATTACAGCCACGGTTTATGACCATACGGATAAAACAGATGCTATTACTAAGACAGTTACTATTGTATCAAATGTCCCCACCATCAACGCAGTTACAGTCCCCACCATCAACGAAGTTACAGTAAGTCCTTCAAGTGCTGAATCGGGAACGAGCAGGCGTTTTGAAGCAGGTTTATCTGGTACCATGCCAAGTGGTTACTTTGCAAATATAGATATTGGTGATGGTTACAAATCGATGTCTTGCAGTAGTAACGTATGCACATACGATGCCTCGCCACAGACGGTAGGGACGAATCGGACTTATACTGTCAAAATTGTCAATGGAAGTGGGGTACAGCAGGGGAGTAGCAGAAGTGGCACCTATACAGTAACAGCCCCCCCGGAAACCCAATATGCGCCAACCCTGTCAGCCTCAGGAAGTTCGGGTGGTACAGTGGGTTCTTCCTATCAGCTGTCTCTAGCGATGGAGGATAAAAACAATAATTTACGAACCATTCAGGTGAGTTGGGGCGATGATAGTACGCTTGATTCTCAAAGTGTCAGCAGTAGTGGTGATCATAGTGAGACATTTACCCATACCTACACCACTGCAGGTAGTTTCACAATTACAGCCACGGTTTATGACCATACGGATAAAACAGATGCTATTACTAAGACAGTTACTATTGTATCAAATGTCCCCACCATCAACGCACCGGCAAACGGACTGATTAAAACAGAAGATGAAAGCTTCCCATCATTCTCATGGCAGTGGAATGGTAATCCAGATCATGTCATTCGATACGATATCTATTTTGGAAGAAGTAACCCAACGGTAAGGGATTCAACAGATAAAAACACAACACGATGGAGTGGTTGGGATTTTGCTGCAAGTGATGGTGCCTATCACTGGCAAATTGCGGCAGTAGTCGATCGAGGTACGGGAGAAGAGTCTCTCTTCTCGGAACAGCGCTGGTTTCGAATAACCTCAGTGCCAAAAATTGAAACGCCTGTCGAAGTAATCAGTAATCAGCAAAAACAGGCTACAACATCGTCTGAAGAGAATGACGCAACCATCTTTGATGAAGAGAAAAACACCGATAATCAGCTTAACGGTTCTTCAACACAACTGTCATCCGCCGATCCGGTTGGTACGGCCTACGGTAACTACTACATCAACAAGCAGCTCTTCTGCACTCCCAAAATTGGCGATGATGTCTGTTTAAGCCTAAGTTATGATACGCTCAAGGCCGATATCCAAACTTCAGTCGGTTATGGCTGGGATATGAATTGGGACTCACAAATCACAGAAGCCAGCGATGGATCGGTTATTGTCTTGCTGCCGGGAGGGAAGCGGCACTACTATAATGCTATAGGTGATGGAAGCTACAGTGCCGATTTGGCCGATTATGCCGATAATCAGCTAACCAAGCAGGGAACCCAATTTACCCTGACGACCAAAAGCCAAAAGCAGTTCCTCTTTAGTCAAAATAGCAGTAAAGCGGATCAATATGACCTCAGCGCAATAAGTGATCGCTTTAACAATAGCGTAAATGTTGTTCAGGGTGCGTGTGGTGCGGCCAAAATTACCGATGCATCGCAAACCATAACCTATTTAACTTTGAATCATAATGCGTCGTGTCTGCTCACCAGTGCATCAACTAGCGGAGATCGCACCATAAAGTTGGGCTATGATGCCGACAATAATCTGACAACAGTCACCGACCCGCAAAGTTACACCACCCATTACAACTACGATGCCGCCCATCGAATTGTGACTGCAACTGATCCCTTGGGTAATGTTTATGTCGATAACCGCTTTGATGACCAAGGTCGGGTCATAAAACAGTACGATGGCAATGGTAACCAAACCCTATTTAGTTACAACGATGCGACTCGGGTGACAACTGTCACCGATCGCAATGGTAACGATACCGAATACCACTACGATCAAAATTATCGGATTATTAAACAGGTTGATGCATTGGGACAGCAACAGAGCTACAGCTACGATGCCGCCAGTAACCTGATTTCCACCACCGATAAAAACGGCAATACGACCAATCGCAGTTACGATGCCAATAATAATCTCATCAGTGTCACCGATCCCTACGGTAATACCACCCGGTATACTCATAACAGTGATAATCAAATTACGTCAGTCACTGATCCACTCGGTGCTGTAGTTACCAGTGAGTACGACAGTAACGGCAATTTGGTGGCATTAACCAACTCACTGGGGCATAAAACCACCTTTAGTCATACTGCAGAGGGGCTATTACAATCGGTTACACTGCCTAACGGGGCAACCACCCGCTACGAGTACAACAGCAATGGTCAGCAGACCAAAGTCACTGATGCCCTCAACCACGCTATTATCATGGCCTATACCGATGCGGGTTGGTTGGAGAAAGTGATTAATGCTCTCGGTGCCAGTGAAACCTATAGTTATGACAAGCGTGGCCTGAAAACAGCCGCTAACGATCCCAATGGCGCAGTGCAGCAATGGGCGTACGATGGCAACGGACAAGTCACCACCGAAACCGATGAACTGGGGCATAAAGTCCACTATCAGTATGATGGTAATGCGACGCTTAAACGCCTCTATTTTGATGAGCCCGACTACTGGGTAGAGTATGCGCTGGATGGGGAAGGACGCTTGACCGAAGAGAAAAATCACGCCGGTCGTACCACCCGCTATCAGCGTGATGCCATGGGTCAGGTCAAAACCCTGACCGATACCGCCGGCAATCAATGGCAATCGGCTTATGATGCTAATGGTAACCTCATTTCAGTCACCGATCCGCTGGGTCATATCGTCACCACCAATTACGATGCGCTTAATCGTGCCATCAAAGTGACCGATGCGCTCGGCAACAGCCACTACATCGGTTACGACGCGGTCGGGCGTGAGCGCTACGCCCTGGATGCCAACAACCGTTATCTGCACCAAAGCAGTTACAACAGTGAAGGGCAACTGCTGACACTGCGCGATGGTTTAGGTAACACCACCACTTTTGCTTATGACACAGTAGGCAATCAAACCAGTGTCACCGATGCCTTGGGTCGTACTACGCAGTTTAACTATGACCTGATGGGACAACTGATCGAAACTATCGATCCACTCGGTGGTATTGCCAAACAGGGTTATGATGCGGTCGGCAATCGCACCTCCTTGACCGATCCCGATGGTAATGTCACTCGCTTTGAATACGATACCCTGAATCGGTTGGTAAAAGAGATTGATCCGCTAAATAACACCAAGCAGTTTAGTTATAACAACCGGGGGCAACTCATCTCGGCTGTAGACGAGCGGGGAATTGAGACAAGCTATGAATACCACGCTCATGGTCCGGTTAAGCAGGAAATTCGACCCGAAGAGACCATTACCTATAGCTACAACAGCAGTGATGAGATCACCCGTTTAAGCGGCAACAATCGTCAACGCAGTTATGATCGCGATGCACTGGGTCGGGTCATCAAGGCCACCGATGAAAATAATCGTGCCATCGGCTATCAATACGATGCTAATGGCCAAATTACCGCAATGACCTATCCTTCCGGCGTTGCGGTGGCGTATGGCTACGATGCCAATGGTCGCTTGAACAAAGTGACCGACTGGAACAATCGGGTCACCAACTACCAGTATGATGCGTCCGGTCTATTGACCCAAATTAGTCATCCTGATGGCACCACCCATCGTAAAATTTACGATACTGCCCGTCAGGTGGTTGCCGAGGGGAATTATGACAGTGACGACAACCCCATCAACAGCTACAGCTATATCCTTAATGCTGTCGGGCTACAGACCGCGGTTGATGCGCTGGAGCCACTTAAACCGGCATCCGTAGCCGGCAATCAGCAGCACAGCTATGATGCCAACCGGTTGACCAGTAACAATGGCACTGCCCAGCAGCATGATGCGGCGGGTAACCTGATCGAAGGGGTGGTTGCCGGTATCACTCAACCATTAACCTACGATAGCCAAAGCCGCTTGACTACCCTGGGAAATCAGCAGTTTACTTATGCTCTGACAGGTGAACGGTTGGCGCGTAATACCCCTAGCGAAAGCTATGTGGTGGACGGCCTGAGTGGTTCGCTGTCGCGCCTGCTGGAGAGCTACGACAGCAGTGGTGCGTTACAAACCCGATACCTCTACGGGGTGGGGCTATTGGGTAGCGAGCAGTTAGCGGATAGTACTTACCACAGCTACCACTTCGACAGTCGTGGTTCGACCATCGCCCTAACCGACAGCAGTGGCGCGATAACCGATGCCTATAGCTACGGCACCTACGGTGAACTGACCCGCAAACTGGGTACGACCAACAATCCATTCCGCTATAACGGCCGGGATGGGGTCATGGATGATGACAACGGGCTCTACTATATGCGTGCCCGCTACTACGATCCCTCCTCGCAGCGTTTTATTGGTAAAGATGCGGTGTTAGGTAGTATGGGTGATTCCCAAACCCTCAATCGCTATGCCTTTGTCTCCGGAAATCCGGTTGGGTTTATTGATCCGAGTGGTTTTACTGGTCAGGAATCTAATTTTGGTAGTAATAATTCCACATTAGGAGATTTAACTTCAGGTGTCGGATCAACTTTACCACCTCCAGATGATTTGTATGGATATTCAGAAAACACTAGCATTACAGGTGAATTTTGGGAGGAAGTGAATGAGCAAGTTTTTGGTACTCTCGCTAATTGTCAGCAGAGTGAACAAGGCTGTAATGTAAGCACATATTTATTTGCCATTGCAATCTCAGGTTTTCAAGCTGTAGATGATTATACGATTGGTACTGTTGAGGATGCGCTTAATAGTGAGAGTCTTGCTGATGTTGGTGTGAATGTTTTCTGTGGAAAGGTTAAGCTGAAAATTGTATGTAGTTACAATAAATCTAATGTAGATTCAGGAAAGTTAAGGAGTAAGCTAAACCAGCTTAAAGGTAATGTTGGTGAAAATATTGGAGAGAAAGAATCATTGTTAAGGGGTTATGAAGTTTTAGGTACTCATGTATATATAAAAACACCAATAGGTGGCAGGTATGTTGATAAACTTCTGAGAGACCCTGTAACAGGCAAGCTTGTTAATTTAGAATTAAAAACAAACAAGTCTAGATATACAAAATTGCAACAAAATAAAGATAGGTATATCCGAGATGGAAATGCGGAATATCAAGGTGAAAAATTCCAAGCAACACCAGTTCTACAAAGATATGAAGGCTTTTGATTTTGCTGATAGAAGAAGCATCTTAATAATGTTTAAATATATCGCATTTTTTTCGATTTTATTTGTGGTATCTTGTGCCGATGAAAATGAGTCATCAAGTTCTTCCCATTCAACACAAACCACCCACCCACCCACCATTCAGGTTAGTCAACCTGAAACCATCAGTGGCTATCAAACGGTAACGCTGGATGCCTCGGCCACAACAACCGATCCCGATGGCACCATCGCCAGCTACTTTTGGCAGCCGCAGGAGAGTGCAATTATTGCGACCAATGGCGTAATGAATTCTTAAACTTAGTTTCAAGGAAAATATAACAGAATGATAAATAAATAATATATGTATTTATTATATGGCAAATATATATAAATAGCCTTTATCAAAGAGGAGGTTTAAGTAGATGTATAATGGTTTTTGGGAGAAAATTCCACCTGCTAGAAAATAATTGTCTTGTTTATTGATGCTGATGGATGTAATTTTATTATAGAGAGTTATGAATGAATAAATATCTAATAATTATTTTTATTTTGTTGCAAACTGCTTGCACAGAAGAGGAAGAGAAGTCATCATCAAGCACCTCTCCAGCAACGCAACCACCAGCACAAACCACCCAGCCACCCACCATTCAGGTCAGTCAACCTGAAACTATCAGTGGCTATCAAACGGTAACGCTGGATGCTTCGGCCACAACCGATCCCGATGGCACCATCGCCAGCTTTTTTTGGCAGCCGCAGGAGCGTGCCATTATTGCCACCAATGGGGTCACCAATGCTCAATTCAGTTTTGCAGCACCGCCCAGCCTGCAACCGCAAAACTATGCCATAAAACTGACCGTTACCGACAACAGCGGCACTACCGCCACCGAAACCATCACGGTGGCGGTCAACCCCATCGCTTTAGGGCAGAGTTATTCGCAAAACTACCACTACGATGATCTCGATCGGGTCGTGAAAGTGGATAACAGTGCCATAGAACAGAGTCAAAGCTACCGCTATAGTGCATCGGGCAACATCGAACAGGTGACTAGCGAGTCTACCGAGTAGTTATCCGACATTCCGCACCCCTATAACCCTTTTCCCACATATAATGCAGTAAAGCGAGGCCCATTTTACGTTCTGGGGACTTAACATACGAGTACGCCCACCAATGAAGATAACAATCCCTTGCCTCGCTTTCTAACATTATGAATAAATTCAAAAAAAGACAAGTAAATGGGTAACTTCTCCTGAGAAATACCTCTATGCGGCCTCAACCAAGATCGAAGTAGCGACCAGAAGCCTTCCATCGTATTGACATGCACTTCATGAAAGCCATCCCCATCATCATCTCGGGCATATTCACCGCTACCATGATTGACCGCCTTATGCTTATACCCCCATTCGGGTAACCGGTTGTAAATCGCGTACTCGTCTGTGTAAACCCGACTACTTGGCAGTACCGTTTCAAGAATTATCGGTTTGATTGTGGCTTGCTTTACATTCGCCAACATCTTAATCACTACTTCCCCTGAGCGTTCTATCCTACTCAATACAGGCGGTTTTTCACTGGCCAGAGTCCCCCGACTCGGTGCGCCTTTTAGTCTTCTGCGCCGACCTTTTCTGCACGCCTGCTTCACCGCTTCCGGATGACCCTTATGGCCGGCTACGATATAAACTTCATCAAATTCAACTTCCCCAGAGAGTTGATTAACGGGCTTTTTTTATCCACACTCTCCCGTAACCGGGAAGTCATCTTATGGGTGTCTGTCTCATTCAGCTCCAATTCCTGTGCGATTTGTCGATTCGATAGATTTAGTCCCATAAAGTACAGACATAAAATCCATTTGGATTGGGGGTGATGTCTACCGGAGAATATTGTCCCTGTCAGATCATCAAACCGCTTCCCGCATTCATGACAACCATATCGTTGGCAGGCTGGCTCTGCGTCGTCTTTACCCCTTTTTATCACATCTTCACTTCCGCAGTGAGGACATGTTGGCTTTTCACTCCATCGTAGTTGGCGAATCATGGCATAACATGCTTCTTCACTAATTAAGTTCTTCAGATTAATTTGGGGTAATTGCATGCTATATCTCTCCGGTTTCAGTGGCTAAAGTCTAGCCACTTATATGGTACCTGAAACATCTTTTACCAAAGTCCCTAAAATGAAATATGAGCCATCTTGGTTATAGCGTGAACGTGACAGACGCGCTCTACCCTCATCGCTATTTCAGCTAATCAACACAACGGAATGGTTGTCTGAAAATTGGCTCGGTTGATATTCGCCGTAGCGTGGTGCTTGATCGACTGGGGTGTTTTCAAGAATCGGTAGTCCATTAAAGCTGTTGTCGCCTTTAGCGGTTGCTAGCGTTGTATGGAGCAACAGCAGCGTTAGGATGGGTAACATCTTCCAAGGGTTCATAGAGTATCGACTCCTAATTGAGGGTATGGTTTAAGTGGTTGGCAAGCTCTTCACCGTAGCGTTGCAGTTGATCTAACTGCTTTAGCTCCGATTCAAGTTGGTGACGCTGTTGGGCAATTTTAGTCAAATAGTCATCAAGCCTCGATTGCGGCTGATCTTCTGCCACCGCCTGTTTGAGACGCTGACGACAGAAGTCAGACCACTGTTGCTGTTCATCTGGGGTTAAGGTTTCGGCGTAGTTGCGGGCACGAAAGCGGAACAGTAACGTATCTAGGCGCGGGTCGTTAAAGTGCCACGGCTGTTCGGCCAGCTCATCGGGTGGGGTTTGGCGCACTTTAGGAATCAATTTTTGGTCAGCGTTATCAAAAAAACCTTGATAGAGCTGCTGTTCCACATCGAGCGCGCTGTTTTTGTTTACGGTTGGGTCGGTATCTGAGCGATAGATTTCGCTGAGTTGTTGTCTCACTGCGTTTTGATGCTGAATCAGCCACTGGTGGTGTTTCTGTACCTGATCGATATCGATATGGAGTCGTTCGGCGTGGTGACGTTCGGCGTTGGCCAACAGTACCTGAGCCGGTGCTACTACGGCGCCACGATTGAGGTGAATCTCTTTTAATGCTGGGCGTATCTCGTCGGCACCGAGTTGATCTTTGGCAGTATAGAGCAGTGTTCTTAACCGATCACTGCTCAAATCGGTCAGCATCTGCGGGTCTTGACTACAGTTCCAGCAGATGATTGAGTTGTTCCGTTCGGGGTGTTGCATCAGTGGCGTTACTAGAGCGGTTGAACCGTATCGATTGCGTAACATTCCCGAAGTATGGACAAGCAGTGGCATGGTGATCGGATCGACTAAATGCCGTAGTGCCTCTTTAGTGTGATTTTTAAGGCAGTAGTCGAACAGTTTAGGCTGGGCTTGGCGAATTTTTTGCGCTAAGTGGATGGTGGCATAGACATCCGCTAGTGCATTGTGGGCATTGGGGTGGTCTGGATGCCAGAGTTGATTGGCGTTTGCGAGTGACTCAAGCCGAAAATCGTTTTTACCATCGCTGTGGTAACACCAGTTAATGCCGTCGGGACGTAGATCGTGCATCATGCGCACGACATCGAGCAGATCCCAGCGGCTATTGCCGTCACGCCACTCGCGATCATAAATCGGCAGAAAGTTGCGGTAGAAGAGGTGGCGGGTGATTTCGTCATCGAAGCGTACTGAGTTATAACCGACACTGCAGGTATGGGCTTGAATCATCTCTTGATAGATCAGCTCGCTCAAATCGACCTCATCGATACCGTTTTCGAGCTGTTCCAGCGGATTAAAACCGATCAGACGTTCCACTTGAGGGTCGATTAAAAGATCGCAGCCGGGACGGGCATGGTAGAGCTGAGGTTCGGCGATGATCTCCAGCGCATGATTGGTGCGAATCGCAGCAAATTGGAGCGGTCGATCGAGGGCATGATCGAGACCGCTGGTTTCGTAGTCGTGCCAGTAGAGGGTTGGTGTCATGGTTGTAATATCCTTGTGACCATCTGTTCAATCACGATGGGGTTGGCTTGACCCGGCTCAATGGGGTAGTTAATCTGCGGGATCGGTTGATTCGGGTTGAGTTGGTAATTCGGGTACGATTCGAGGTAGGGGCTATTGTGGGCTGATTGGTGCGGATGGCGTTCGATTAACTGAATCATCAAATGGAGCGGGGTACTGGTTTGGCAGCAGTTTGCGCCGTAACGTCGGCGTAGGTCGAAGATACCGCTGATTCCCTTCTCCTGCAAAGGGCGGGGCGTCTGCCCCTCGTGCAACACCCGGCGCATGGCAGAGACCGCCGCCCATCTGGTCGATCACGTCTTGCCCCGTCTGCCGGTGCGCCAATGGGTGCTCTCCGTGCCCAAGCGTCTGCGTTATCACCTTCAGCATGATCGCAAGGCCCTCAACAGCGCTTTGCGCATCTTCCTCGATGCCATCGAGCGACACCTGCGCGCCCGCTGCCCCGGCGCGGGCCCCAAGGCGCGAATCGGCGCGGTGGCCTTCATCCACAGGTTCGGCTCGTCGCTGAACGAGCACACCCATTTCCACGTTTGCGTCATCGACGGCATTTTCGAGCCCGACTCCGAGCTCGGCGTACGGTTCATCGAAGTGGAGGGGCTTGATGCGGATGACGCCGAGGCGGTGCAGGCCCAAGTCCGTCGTCGCATCTTGCGGGCGTTCGTGCGACGAGGGCTGCTCGAAAAAGAGGATCGCAAGGAGATGGAGCAGTGGGACCACGGCGGCGGGTTCTCTCTGGACGCCTCGGTGCGCATTGAGGCCCATGATTGCCAGGGACTGGAACGCCTGTTGCGCTACTGCGCCCGTCCGCCCTTCGCCGCCGACCGACTGGAGGAGATCGACACCCAGCGCCTGATCTACCACCTGCCCAAGCCAAGCATGGACGGGAAGACCCAGATCATCCTCTCGCCGCTAGAGCTGATCGACCGCATCGCCGCGCTGGTCCCACCGCCCAGGCAACACCGACATCGGTACTACGGTGTACTCGCCCCCAACTCACCACTGCGTCAGACGGTCACCGCCCTCGCGCCGCATTCCGAGGCGCCGGAGCCTGAAACGAAGCCTGCGGCAGAGACGGCAGCCGACGACCCGCCGGCGGCTATCGGGCGCTCCCCCGCCCGCTACCTTTGGGTCATGCTGCTGGCCCGCATCTACGAGGCATTCCCGCTCACCTGCCCCCAGTGCGGGGCAGAGATGCGGATCATCGCCTTCATCACCGAGGCCGTGGACGTGCGGGCCATCCTGGAGCACATCGGCGAGCCCGCCGCGCCGCCCCGGATCGCATCCGCCAGGGGGCCGCCGGAGTGGTACGAAGGTTCCGGGGAGGAGACCATCGACGCCGTGGATGACCACCTGGGCGATCCCCTCGCCCAGCCCGAACCGGAGTACGAGTACGACCAACGGGTGTCCTGGTAGCGATCCTCCTAATAGTAGCCCGCGCTGGGCTGCGGGGTTGGCTGTTGTCGCTCGCGCGAAATTCACCTCTTTCCGTCCCTCTCACTGCCGTGACAACCGCCTCAAACAACTCCTGACAGGCCAAT
>JGI10211J34971_10003913_pt1 | contig 11875 bp, 11 predicted proteins | sample Etolagsediment_FD_34971 | JGI IMG/M metagenome (IMG submission 34971)
CCGTCTAGTTCGGCTTTGAGGGCTTCGATCTGTTGTTTTGCTTCGTCCTTGGAACGCGATGCGGAAGACCGCATAGATCCTGCGTACATTAAGAGGATGTGGGATGCAGAAACGGTTTTGGACATGAGGAATGCTCCTTCGTTATTCAATAGAGGGTATTGAGCGATAAATTTGTGAACAGGTATACACCGCCATACGTCGTTTGGCGAACAGCAATCAACCCAAATCTTCTAGCTGAATGATGCAGAGCGTTGGCTCGAAGCCCAAGAAGATATTGATTATACATAATATTAGTTGTATAATCCATATGCATTAACGAAAAAATACAAAACAAGTGGCTTTCACAGTGCAGCAGGCCTGTTCCAAGAGCGTTAATTGCTGGTTTTGCGCAAGATTTTGGTGTAGATCACAAAAATACTTGCAATTCATACGATCAAAGAAGTATCTAGAGCCATTCTAAAAATTGGGCTGTCATGCGGGGGGATGGTTCTGTGCTGGCGCGATTTCGCAATGCCTATGGTTTGATAACGGGATTTGCAGTGATTCTCATCGGAATGGTGGGGCTCGTTGGGCTGTTTTATTTTCATATCAGCACAATGGCTGAAAGTGATCGCCTTAATACCGATTTGATGGAAAAGAATTTTGCCGCCTATCAGATGCGCGATGCGGCAGAAAAGCGCATGATCAATTTGTTTAGCGTCACAGCCCTAGAAGATTATTTTGATCGTGATGAACTGCGCCAGGATATGGCGGGGTATGCAGGGCAATTTATCGCTGGCCAGCGCCGCATCGATCGAAATGCTTTAAGCCCAGGTGAACGCGTGGCTTTTGAGAGGCTTCTCAAAGTAGTTCAGAAGACGCATCCCATTGCGGATCGCGCCATGGACAAGGCCGTGGAAGAGCAGTGGAGTGAAGGCGTACAAGCCCTTGTCCGCGAGTCGTTGCGCAATTTTGCCGAGGTGAATAACGCCCTCAATATTTTTATTGCGGAGGTCGAGGCCGAAACAAACGCGCAGCAGCTTGTGCTTAAAAAACTGCGTGCACACGAAATGAAACTCATTTCGGGATTAGATTTGTTTTTGATTGTTTTATCCGTGCTCATTGGCGTGTACGTGACTGCCCACACCAATACCCTTGAACAAAATGTCCTAGAACGCACCGCCCAACTGGGTGAACGCGATACCCATTACCGCACCATCATCGAGACCGCCGCCGACGGCATCATCTCGACGGATAAAATAGGCCGCATTGAAAGTTACAATCCGGCTTCGGAACGGATATTCGGATTTTCGGCAGATGAAATATTGGGCCAAGGCGTTGAAAAGTTGATGCCGGGATTTCACGCCCAGCATCACCGCAAATATATGGATGATTATATGCGGGGTGGAAAACCGGGCATCATTGGCATGGGCCGGGAACTGGTCGGATTGCGCAAAGATGGAAGTGAATTTCCCATGTGGTTGGCGATCAGCCGGATGCGGTTGGGCGATGAGGTCAAGTTCGTGGGCATCGTCAGCGATATTACCGCGCAAAAAACCGCGGAACATGAAATTCACCAACTGGCCGAAGACACCGCGTTGGTGGCGTCGATTTTGCGCCTGTCTTTGACGTCGGACGATTTGGATCATATTTTGCAAGTTGCCCTCGATTCAATTTTGGATCGACAAGAGCTGGGACTGCACAGCAAGGGCAGCATTTTTCTCACCGATGAAAAGCTCGGTCGTTTGCAAATGCGGGCGCAATCCAACCTTGGGGCTGACTTGGCTGTGGCCTGTAAACAAGTCGATATTGGATATTGCTTGTGCGGCAAAGTGGCGCAAAACAAAATGGAAATTGAAAAACCGTGTATTGATGCCGATCATGATTATCATCCGCCAGAGATCCAAGAGCATGGCCATTTTTGTGTGCCCATCAATTATGCCAATGACAACCTTGGGGTGGTGAATTTGTATACGCCCCATGGTCACATCGTTACGGAACATGAACGCCGGTTGGTGTGGTCGGTTGCCGATACGCTGGCGGGGGTTATTCACCGTCACTATAAAGAAGATGAATTGCGCCGGGAAAAAGAGCGTGCAGAGTTGGCCAACAGAACCAAGACCGAGTTTCTCGCCAATATGTCGCACGAACTGCGTACCCCGCTGAATGCCATTATCGGCTATTCGGAAATGATGGAACTTGAAACACTCGGTCCCATTGGCTCAGAACGTTATAAGGAATACCTGGGCCATATTTCCGGCTCTGGGCATCACCTTTATGGCTTGATCAATGATTTGCTGGATGTGTCGCGCATTGAAACGAATGAATTCCCCTTGAAGGAAGAGACGTTTGATGCGGAGGTGTTGATCCGCGAGGCCTTGTCCCAGGTTCAGTCACGGGCAGCCGAGGCCGGCAACAAAATCTCGTTTTTGGGTGCGGGGCCGCTGCCAACGCTGATCGCCGACAAACGACGCCTCAAGCAGGTGCTTTTAAATGTGTTGCATAATGCCGTAAAGTTCACCGACCGGGGGGGGCGTATCGAGGTTCGCACAGAAGGGGAAAGCGGAAGCGATTTCCGTATTCTTGTGATCGACAACGGCATCGGTATTGCAGAACGTGATATTGAAACTGTGTTTGAGATGTTTGGCCAAGTCGATGGTTCTTTGGCCCGTAAGTATGATGGTGCGGGACTGGGTTTGCCGCTGAGCCAGAAGCTTATGAAAAAACACGGCGGTTCTTTGCAAATTGAAAGCCAAGCCGGACAGGGTACAACGGTTTCCGTGATATTGCCGGCAGAGCGTGTTGTTTGGTCCTGACCCTAGATAAAGGTAACTGTTCAAGAGACGCATTTAAGGTTAGGCTTCGGACTGGGGCGTGAAAGGTGGGCGTATGCCGAACGTGTTGCCGCAACAAAGACTGTTGCTTGAATTGATTGTCCAGTCTGGGGACATCGCGGTCCCGTCCGATGATGATGGAACCGTGTTGTTTCGCACGCTTCAAGAATGCGAAGCTAAAGGATGGCTCAAGTTAAAGCCGTTCGGTCAGGGCTTCAATATGGCCAGCGTTACGGACCAGGGCCGTACCGTCAGCAAACATCCTTCCGCCTAACGCATTGTATTTCCAAATTCTACAGTTGCTACTGTTGGTATATATGGGTATATAAAGAGTTGAGGCGCCGCACTCTTCCTGGGGGGAAACGTGCATATTTTCAGACATACGGCCGCAGCCTTAGTCATAGGCTTTTGCGCTATCCTTGCCTGCATGCTGGGTAGTATCTACATCGGCTTTGAACATTTAGATCAGACTCGTGCTTCATGGCAGCGCGATGCGTTGTTTCGTGAAAAAGTTCGATCCGCATTTTTGATGCGGGAAGCCATTCGCGAGCGTTCATTCCACCTGACCTTTGCGACCACCATGGACGATTTTTTTGATCGTGACGAGCAGCGCGGCCTATATAATGCTAAGGCCGTTGATTTTTTGATGGCGCGCGACAAGCTGATCGAACTGCATATGACGCCGCCGGAAACGCACGCGATGGAAGCGTTGATTAACAAAATCATTGAAGCCCGCCCTATCATTGATAGTGCCATGAATCTGGTTGTTGAAAAAGGCAATGTCGAAGAGGCATTAGCACCCATGCGCGTGGCGCTGGACGGTCAATCGGGCGTCATTGATCAAATCAACTCTTTTATCGCCGTGGTGGAAGAAGAGTCGCTCCATGAAGCCCAGGCGGCAACGCGGGCGATTTCCACAACGCAACGCAATATGTTGGTTCTCAGTGGCTGCGCGGTGGCCTTGGCGGCGCTGATTGGCATTATGGTGTTGGTGCGTGAAATACGCCAAACGCAGCGGCTGCGCCGACACCGTGACGAATTGGCATCGCTGTCGACCACGGATGCCTTAACGGATCTCGCCAATCGTCGCCGTTTTGATGAGTTTCTGGGGATAGAGTGGTTGCGGGCGATGCGCACCGAAATGCCGCTGTCTCTGATCCTTATGGATATCGATCATTTCAAGCTCTATAACGACGAATATGGTCACGCCGCAGGAGACATCTGTTTGCAGAACGTTTCTTTGGGCATGAGCAAGGTGATCGGGCGCGTAACCGATTTGCTGGCGCGATATGGCGGTGAAGAATTTGCCTGTATTTTACCCGATACGCCGCCGGGCGCAGCTCACGATATTGCCGAAAAACTCAGGGCCAAAGTGGAGGCGTTGAACCTCAAGCATGAAAAATCCTCAGTGGCAGATCACGTGACCATCAGCATTGGCGTGGCAACCATCGTCCCGTCACCGGACAGCGCCCTGCCGCAGCTGTTTGCGATGGCTGACGCCAACCTCTACAAAGCCAAGGAAGAGGGTCGAAACCGGGTGGTGGCGGGCTAGGTCGTGTCCCTAAATTCTGACTTTAACGCTCGTCATTGTCTTGGATGCTGGCCCCGCCATAGGGGTAGCGCACATGGCCATAGCGGATGGCCAATACGGCCAGAGATATGATGAAAATCCCCCCGGTCACGGCGATCAGTTGCAGGTTGTCCATGCTTTTGACATCCAAAACGATAAACCGCGCCAACGCGACCATGGCGATGTAAAGCGGCATGCGCACGGGCAAACTGCCCGCCTGGAGGTAGCTGTTCACCATCGCCAGAACTTCCAGATAGATGAATAAAAGCAACAGATCCGCCAAACGGACCTGTAAAATTTGAACCATCAACATGACTTCCTGGCCGATGGCGATGACGGTGGCGACGGCAATCAACAACAGTCCAGCTTTTTCCACAAAGCTGAGGGCTCGGCCGCCAATTTTTTCAATCCCGCGGGTCATAGATGTTTACTCCCACTCAATGGTTCCGGGCGGCTTCGAGGTGATGTCGTAGGTCACCCGGTTAATGCCTTTGACTTCGTTGATGATGCGATTGCTCACCCGCGCTAGGAATTCCATGTCGAAGTGATAGAAGTCCGCCGTCATGCCGTCGGTTGAAGTGACGGCGCGCAGCGCACAGACGTAGTCGTAGGTGCGGGCGTCGCCCATGACGCCGACGCTTTGTACCGGCAGCAGCACCGTGAAGGCTTGCCAGATGGCGTCATACAGGCCGGCGTTGCGGATTTCTTCCAGATACACCACGTCGGCGTTGCGGAGGATTTCCAGCTTTTCGCGGGTGACGCCGCCGGGCAGGCGGATGGCCAGGCCCGGTCCCGGGAACGGGTGGCGACCGACGAAGTGTTCAGGCAAGCCCAGTTCCCGGCCCAGGATGCGCACTTCGTCCTTGAACAATTCGCGCAGCGGTTCGATCAGCTTCATGTTCATGCGATCGGGCAGGCCGCCGACGTTGTGGTGCGATTTGATGGTGACGCTGGGGCCGCCGGTGAACGAAACCGATTCGATGACGTCGGGATACAATGTGCCCTGGGCCAAGAAGTCCGCACCGCCCACGTTGCGGGCCTCTTCTTCGAACACGTCGATGAAGGTGGCGCCGATGATTTTGCGCTTTTTTTCCGGGTCAGCGACGCCGTCCAACTTGTTGATGAACAGGTCCGCCGCATCGCGGTGCACCAGTTTGATGTTGTAGTGATCGCGGAACATGGTGACGACTTCTTCAGCTTCGCCCTTGCGCATCATACCGGTATCGACAAATACGCAGGTCAGCTGCTCGCCGATGGCTTCATGCAACAGCACCGCGACGACAGAACTGTCGACCCCGCCCGATAGCCCGCAAATCACCCGACCCGAGCCCACTTGTTTGCGGACCTTGGCGATTTCTTCTTCGCGAAACTTGCCCATGGTCCAATCGCCGGTGCAACCGCAAACCCGGTGGGTGAAGTTATGGATCAGCTGCGCGCCGTGGGGCGTGTGCATCACTTCGGGGTGGAACTGCACGCCGTAAAACTTCTTTTCATCGTTGGCGATGGCGGCAAACGGTGAGCCTGCACTGACCGCGACGGTGCGAAAGCCTTCGGGAATGGCGTTGATTTTATCGCCGTGGCTCATCCACACCTGTTCTTTTGCGCCGACTGCCCAAACGCCTTTGAACAATTCACAATCGCCCACCACATCGACAAAGGCGCGGCCGAATTCACGGTGATGGCCTTCTTCGACGCTGCCGCCCAACTGCGCGCACATGGTCTGTTCACCGTAACAGATGCCAAACACCGGCAGGCCCATATCGAACAGGCCCTGGGGGGCGCGCGGGGTATCGATTCCCGTCACCGATGCCGGACCACCGGACAAAATCACGCCTTTGGGGTTGAAGGCCTTGATGGTTTCCACCGTAACGGCGTTAAAGGGCTGAATTTCCGAATAAACGCCCGATTCACGCACCCGGCGCGCGATCAGCTGAGTGACTTGAGAACCAAAATCGATGATGAGAATGCGCTCGTGCATGGAAGCCCCGCGTTTGTCAAAATTAAGGCTGGGACCATAACGCAATGCCCGCAGATTCGCTAGGGGAAAGGGCCTTAAGGCTGCACGTTGATCATGCGGGACTGAACGGCATTGAGGATGGCCTCGGGCCGCGTGTCCAGTCCATCGGCTCTGAGGTTGATGCGGTCATACCCGGTGGCGGCGCTGAGGCCCTTGGCGGCAGTCTCCAACACGCCATCGCTGCCCATATAATCGGCGGCGTTGGTGACGGTGAGCTGCACTTCCATGAGTTTGGGTGTTGAGTTCATGTTTTCCGCCGTACCGGTTATTTTGGCGTTGGACACATCGACAATTTCCGCGCCGCGAATGGCCTCCCAGGGGATGGTTTTGGGGCCGAGGCGCGCATCAAAAACACCATTTTGATCAATGCGCACAATGGGTCCGCTGCGCCCTTTCTGGTAGGTCGTGTAGGATTTGAATGACACCGTGGCCATGACAAAAAACAGCGCCACACCAACCCCCAACGGCACCAAGGTGTCGCTGTTCCACCCCGCACTTTGGGCATTGGTCCGTGCATTCCACGCAAAAACCAGCCCGCCTGCAGCCATCAGCGCGGTGAGGACAATGGCGATGAGGGCCTTGGTGACGTCAAGGTGAGCAACAAACGGTGCGGTAGGCATGATGTGTCCTTTGCGGTGAGGCTTATTCGTTCGACGATTGTAGCGCGCCCCGCAAACAAGGCAACTCCCGGCTGCCTGACCCTCGTCAAGGCACGGTTGAAGCGGTCCGTCTAAATTTATAAAAAATGGTCAAAGCTTGAAGGACTTTATCCATGGAGCATTATTAATGGAGCATTTTTTGCCCATCATGGCGGCACACCTGATCACCACGCTGGCGGGTGGGCTTTACGTCTACCTGCGCGGGGCAACGCCACCGCGCGTCATCACTTTGGTGGTGTGGGGCGTGTTGTTTTTCCCCGTGGCTTATAACGTGGTGAAGTTTCTTTAGGGTTGAGACCCTAGCCCAGCACATCGACGATCAGGCGGTGGAGCACGTTGTCCGGATCGTCGTAGACCAGTTTGGCCGTGATCACCAGGGACACCGTCACCAGCAGGGGTTTGATGATGCTGGCGCCGTGCTTCATGGCGGTGTTGGCCCCCAGTCGTGCCCCCAGCAGTTGGCCCACCGCCATCACCCCGGCCGGTATCCACACCACGTGGCCGGCAAAGGCAAAAAACAAAAACGAAGCGAAGTTCGAGGTAAAGTTCACCACCTTGGTGTGGGCGGTGGCTTTGAGCAGGTTAAAGCCCAGCACGGCGACAAACGCCAGCGACCAGAAACTGCCTGTTCCGGGACCAAAAAAGCCATCGTAAAAGCCCAGCGTCAGCCCAAAAATCAGGTAAAAGGGGGTGCGTTCCAGATAGTGGTGGCGGTCCACTTCACCGACTTTGGGGCCGAACAAAAAATACAGCGCCGCCGCGATCAGCAAAAACGGCATCACCTGGGTCATCACGTCGGACGCCAGATATTGCACCAACAAGGTGCCGAGGGCGGAGCCGATAAAGGTGAACGCAATCGCCCATTTCATGTCGCGAAGATGGACATGGCCTTTGCGGGCATAGGTCACGGTCGCTGTGAACGAGCCAAACATGGCTGATGCCTTGTTGGTGGCGAGCGCCGCCACCGGATTGAGGCCCGCCATCAGAAGGGCCGGAACCGAGATCAACCCACCCCCACCGGCAATGGAATCAATAAATCCGCCCGTCAGGCCTGCGACGAACAGCCAGCCTAAAACTTCGTAGCTGAGATTTTCCATGTGGGTTCCGGGGCAGCATTGGGGACATGCGATGGGGTAGCTTACCCGCAAATGCAATCTGGTGCGATAGGCAATCCAAGCTATGCAAGGTACGGAACGGTTCTGGATTGCTTTGTTGCTGTGCGCCTCACAAAGACAAAAAAGTCTCGTCCTAAACTCAGATCGATATTTGACGAAACATCTTAAAACCATCCGTCATTCCCGCAGAGGCGGGAACCCATGGGCGGTTGAAGAAGAAAAAGCATCACTGGGCCCCCGCCTGCGCGGGGGTGACGAAAAGAGAGTGTCATCGCGAGCGCCCAAAGGGCGCGTGGCGATCCAGGGCGTTTTACTCCGCCGCGTCGCTTTTGAGATAAATCTCGTGACCTTTTTCGGCGAACTCGGCAGCTTTATCCGCCATGCCTTTTTCGGCGGCGTCTTTCAGCTCGTGGCTGATTTTCATGGAACAGAACTTCGGCCCGCACATGGAGCAGAAGTGCGATTGTTTGGCGCCTTCGGCGGGCAGGGTTTCGTCGTGGTATTCCATCGCTGTGTCGGGATCAAGCGACAGGTGGAACTGGTCGCGCCAACGGAACTCAAAGCGTGCCCGACTGACCGCGTCGTCGCGGATTTGCGCGCCGGGGTGGCCCTTGGCCAAATCCGCCGCGTGGGCCGCGAGCTTATAGGTCACCACGCCGACTTTGACATCGTCGCGATTGGGTAGCCCCAAGTGTTCTTTGGGCGTCACGTAACACAGCATGGCACAGCCGTACCAGCCGATCATGGCCGCGCCGATGGCCGACGTGATGTGATCGTAACCCGGTGCGATGTCGGTGGTGAGTGGGCCTAATGTGTAAAAAGGGGCTTCGCCACAGACTTCCAACTGCTTGTCCATGTTTTCCTTGATCTTGTGCATGGGCACATGGCCGGGGCCTTCGATGAACACCTGCACGTCCTTGGCGAAGGCGATTTTTTGCAGCTCGCCCAAGGTTTCCAATTCGGCAAATTGGGCCGCATCGTTGGCATCCGCGATGGAACCCGGACGCAAGCCGTCGCCCAGGCTCAGGCCCACATCGTACTGGGCGCAGATGTCGCAAATGTCTTCGAAGTGCTCATACAAGAAGCTTTCTTTGTGATACGTCAGGCACCACTTCGCCATGATCGATCCGCCGCGCGACACGATCCCGGTGGTGCGGTTGGCGGTCAGCGGAATGTGCGCCAAACGTACGCCCGCGTGGATGGTCCAGTAATCGACGCCTTGTTCGGCTTGCTCAATGAGGGTGTCTTTGAACATCTCCCACGTCAGGTCTTCGGCGACGCCTTGGGCTTTTTCCAGCGCCTGATAAATGGGCACGGTGCCGATGGGCACGGGTGCGTTGCGGATGATCCATTCACGAATGTTGTGGATGTCGTTGCCGGTGGACAGGTCCATCACGGTGTCCGCACCCCAACGCGCCGACCACACCATTTTGTCGACCTCTTCACCGACCGATGAGGTCACCGCAGAGTTGCCGATGTTGGCGTTGATCTTGGTCAAGAAGTTGCGCCCCAAAATCATCGGTTCCGATTCCGGGTGGTTGATGTTGGCGGGCAGCACGGCGCGGCCACGGGCGATTTCGTCGCGCACAAACTCGGGCGTCACGTGATCGGGCACGGAGGCACCAAAATCTTCACCGTCGCGTGGCTTTCCGGTGGCGGCTTTGCGGCCTTCGTTTTCGCGGATGGCGACGTATTCCATTTCCGGCGTGACGATGCCGCGCTTGGCGTAGGCCAGCTGAGAAACACAGGCCCCTTTTTTACCGCGAAGCGGGCGCAGGTTGACGGCGGGACACGCTGGAACGGTGGCTTTGACGCCATTGTCTTCCGGCTTCACATCGCGCCCGTCATAAGCTTCCACATCGCCGCGCGCTTTGATCCAGTCGGCGCGCAGGGGCTTCAAGCCCTTATTGATGTCGATTTCAACGTTTGCGTCGGTGTAAGGACCTGACGGGTCATAGACCACCACGGGTGGCTCGCCGCTGGATGGCTCCAACGGAATGCGCCGCATCGCCACCGGACCACACGTCTCGCCCATGACATAGTGCTTTTCCGAGCCCTGAATGGGTCCGGTGGTGACATGGATAGAACTGGTGTCGACTTTGACGTCCATAAGGGTGGCCTCCGCTAAAAGTTTAAGCGATGGGGGAAAAGACGGAGACAGGGTAAATCCAATGTCCGTCCCTCCGCCAGCATCACCTGGATCAGGTTCAAAGGGTACATCTCAGGCCCAAATACAGGGGCCGCCCCTCGGATCAAGTGAATCTGGAGAACCCAAGCGCAAAGGTCAAGGATTGGTTTTGACGATGGGCAAAAAAGGCACGATGCCGTTTCGGACTTGGTCGTTTCAGCTTTGGGCGAGACGTTTTTGTGTGCGGCTTCTGCGAATGCGCCGGGCGGTGGTATAAAAATCTATTTTCATAATGGTTCACCTACAGGGATGCTGAGACTGTCGTAGCTATACAGGCAGCGCTCACTTATTGCAAGTGATTATCATTATCAATATATGGCGAGGACTCAATGGCGATCAGGAAACGCCTTCAATCATCTGGATCATTTTTTTGTCGTTGTTGAGGATGTGGTCAACCAACCAGGTGCGCAGGGTGAGTTCCATGCTTTTTCGGTTGTCCAATGTGGGGTCTTTTTCGTAATTGACCATGCGCTGGGTATATTCGTTCAGCAACTGGTCGTGTTCGTCCTTGTGGGTGGCATAATCGGTGTACAATTTGTCCAGCATGAAGGTTTCTTCGAGGGCGAAATGCGCTTGCAGGCGCGCATGGATGCGCCCGAGGATGGTTTTGACCCGCTCCAAATCGGCATGGGCGAGCAGGTCCTGATGCAACTTGTTGACGTCTTCCAACAGCTGGCGATGCTCAAAATCAAGCTCATCAATGCCGATGAGAAAGTCGTCGGTCCAGAGGATGTCGGAGTCAGGTGTGGAGACGGTCATGGTTCAAACCTCCCAAGCGATTAAGAGTTGAGCCCACCGAATCTGATTATACGCCATTAGACCTTGTTTTAATAGGTGGCCGTCGGCGGGTTGGTCGGGTCAGAACCCTAGGCTTTACGCTGCAACACGGCGACAAAAAATCCATCCGTGCCGTGGCTGTGCGGGGTGAGGCGGAGGAATTGGGGCGGGTCTTGGGCTTCGTCGGTTTTGATCGGGAAGTCGCACGACTTCAAAATTGGTGTGGGTGAGGAGGAACGCTTTGACGGGTTGTTCGTTTTCTTCCTGGAGCACGGAACAGGTGGCGTAAACGAGCCGTCCACCCGGTTTGACCAGCTCAGAGGCAGAGTTCAGGACGTCGCGTTGCATCCCCATCAGTTCTTCTAAACGTTCCGGGGTGAGGCGCTTTTTTTGTTCCGGGTGACGACGCCAGGTGCCGGACCCGGTGCACGGCGCGTCCACCAGCACGCGGTCAAAGGTGCCTGCATGTTCAGTTGTCCAGGTGTCGTCGCTTCCCAACGCGTTGGTGGCCAAAACATGGCGTTCGATTTTGTCGCTCAGCTTGGCGCGGGTGAGGCGCTTGTCCATGCGTTCCAGGCGTGCCGCTTCGATGTCGGTGGCGACCAGTTTGCCCTTGGACATGCCGTCGGTCAGCCCCATGCGGTCCGCGATGGCGAGGGTTTTGCCACCGGCACCCGCGCAGTAATCGAGCACCTGCATGTTGGCTTTGGCGCCCACCAACAGGCTCAGCAGTTGC